>Ga0256827_10001223_pt1 | contig 16332 bp, 19 predicted proteins | sample CV84metaG_FD_185977 | JGI IMG/M metagenome (GOLD analysis project Ga0256827, IMG submission 185977) | Hydrothermal vent microbial communities from East Pacific Rise, Pacific Ocean - CV84 | ecosystem: Environmental > Aquatic > Marine > Hydrothermal vents | place: Pacific Ocean: East Pacific Rise... | reverse complement strand
ATTGAAGAGTAATTTATTTGATTGAGAGAAGAGACTAAAGAGTCTCTCCTGCGAATGGAAGTAAAGCACTAGCCCATGTTAAGCCACCACCAAAAGTGTCAAGAAGCATGAGTTCGCCCTTTTTTAATCGTCCAGATTCGTATATTTCATTAATCGCCATTGGAATAGAAGCAGCTGAGGTATTTCCATATTTTCCTACTGTCAATACAACCTGCTGTTCAGTCATTTTTAGAGCTTCACCAACAGCTCTGATAATTCTATAGTTTGCTTGATGAGGAATAAAGTGAGGAATATCTTTGGACTCCACCTTATTTTTGGAAAGAATATCTTTTACATCTTTAGTAAGTGTCTTAACTGCAAGTTTAAAAGTCTCATTTCCTTTCATCTGCACAAAGTTTAACCCCTCATCTATAACTTTTTGAGAGACAGGATTAATAGTTCCAGGTGCTGGAGTAACAAGAAAATCAGCATAAGAGCCATCTGCACTTGCATGAATATCAACAATCGCTTCAGATTTATCCTCTGTAGCTGATATAATAGCTGCCCCTGCTCCATCTCCGAACAAAATACAGGTACTTCTATCTGTATAGTCTACAATAGAGGAGAACTTCTCAGCACCAATAATCAAAACGTGCTTTTTCATACCAGACTCAATAAAAGCTTTTGCTACAGATAAGGCATAGACAAAACCACTACAAGCAGCACTTATATCAAATGCTTGTACATTATGAATCCCCAATTTATCAGAGATAACACATGATGTTGCTGGCATATTAAAGTAGTCAGGAGTAACTGTAGCACAGACAACTAAATCTATATCTGAACGCTCAATCCCTGCTCTCTCTATCGCTAAAGAGGCTGCCTTTACACCCATATCACTAGTGTATTCATCTCTTCTAGCTATTCGTCTCTCACTAATACCAGTACGTTTTAAAATCCACTCATCACTAGTATCTACCATCTTCTCTAAATCTGCATTGCTCAATATTTTAGATGGAGCATACGCCCCTATAGCGTGAAATTTTGCGTACATATTCTACCTTATGCGTTATTTTTAGTAAGTAGTGCCTCTATAGCAGAATTTACTTTTTTATCATTATAAGCTACTGCTTGAAAAATAGCATTTTTAATCGCTTTAGCATTACTTTTACCGTGCGATATAATAACACAACCTTTTACTCCAAGTAAAGGTGCACCACCATATTCTGCATAATCTACCTTCTCTTTGAGTTTTTTAAACACTTTTTTCTTCATCATAAACGCTCCAATCTTTGCAGGAATAGATTTTCGTATCTGCGTTTTCATCAAATCAAAGACTGTTGAGACAACTCCCTCACTAGCTTTTAAGACTATGTTACCCGTATATCCATCACAAACAACTACATCAACCGAGCCGTTAAAGATATCTGAACCCTCAACATTTCCCTTAAATCCAGGAACATCTTTCATTAGTTTAAATGCCTCTTTTGTCAAAGCATTACCCTTACTATCCTCTTCACCATTGGAGAGAAGACCAACTTTTGGACGGCGTAATCCCAACACTTTTTGAGCATACACCTCACCCATAATTGCAAACTCATATAGGTTCTTAGCACTACAATCAGTAACTGCTCCAACATCCAAAAGTAGGGTTTTTGCACCTATCAATTTATTTGGCATAAGTGTTGCTAATGCTGGTTTTGAGATACCTGGTAATCTACCAACTCTTAATGTAGCTAGAGTCATGGTAGCACCACTATGTCCTGCTGATACAACAGCATCTGCTTTACCATTTCTCACTAACTCTACAGCTCTATATATAGTAGACTCTTTTCGTTTCAGAGCTTGTGTTGCCTGTTCACTCATAGCAATAACATCATTCGATTGAACAATCTCTACTTTATCAAGATAATATTGTGGGAGGTATGAAATAATTTTGTCTCTATCTCCTACAAGAATAGGAAGAAACTTCTTTTCGTCAAGTGCTTGGATAACACCTTCGATAATAGGTTCGGGACCGAAATCCCCACCCATTGCATCAATAGCAATTCTAATCATAGGAGTTGCTACTACGCTTCTTTGGTAGTATTGTATTCACCAGTTGTCATATTCATATGGTGAGGCATTCTCCATGTACCATCTGCATCTTTTACAGGTCTTGGTAATGTCAACTTATAGTGTGTTCTTCTTTTTGCTGCTCTAGTCTTACTGACTCGTCTCTTAGGTACTGCCATAATATTTTCCTTTGTATCTTAATTTTTATTTAAAATTCTTTTTCGAACTCTTCTTCATCATTTTCACATACTGTACAGTTATGATATGAGTTTTTTATGGAGGCTATTTCACTTTGAACTATAAACTCAAGGTCTACCACTCCATCAACGAATTCGATTATATCTAAATCATCTTCAGTCTCGATAACTTCATCACTTAAAGTAAGAGAGAGTGGCATATTCATATCATATTGATACTCCTTACCACATCTATCACATACTACATCTGTAGCACCTTTAAGCTCTCCCTCCAGACGAACTCGACGATAACCTCTTTTTGTCAAAGTCCCCTCCAAGGAGATACCATCAACCTCTAAATTAAAAGGTTTAGGACTTTGACCAATTTTATCAAAAACTATTCTCATAGCTTATGATACCTTATACAATCTCTCTTTGTGCAAAGAAGAAGTTAATCTCATTAACTGCATTCTCAACAGAATCAGAACCGTGAACTGCATTAGCATCAATACTTTCAGCAAAATCAGCTCTAATTGTACCAGCCTCTGCTTCAGCAGGATTTGTAGCACCCATTAAATCTCTGTTTGTTTGCATTGCATTTTCACCCTCAAGTACAGTTACAACAACTGGACCAGAAATCATAAACGCTACAAGGTCTTTAAAGAAAGGACGTTCTGCATGAATCGCATAAAATGCTTCTGCATCTGCTTGACTAAGTTGAATCTTTTTTGTTGCTGCAATTTTAAGGTTTGCTCCCTCAAATCTAGCAAGAATTTGCCCTACTACGTTTTTAGCTACTGCGTCTGGTTTGATGATTGATAATGTTTGTTCCACGATTTTGCTCCATTAAGCTTAGTGATTTTAAAATATTTTAAACCACTACTAAAGTATTTTGAGATGGAATTATATCAAAAAAGAATTAAATAAAAGAATTGATTAGAAAGAAAAAAAGTAGGTTGTAAAGCGAAGCTAAAATAGCCACACTTTACAATAGTTTAATTTGAACTTAGTCTTCAACTACAGCTGTACCTGGAGTACCTCTGTCAGCGTGAAGAGTAGCACCCTCTTTTGGCTCATCCCATACAATACAACCCTCTGTTGGACACGCTTCAGCACAAGCTGGAGTATCAAAGTGGTCTACACACTCAACACATTTATCTTCGTATACAAAATAAATCTCTTCTCCTGTTGGGTTATCATCCTCATCTACGATTGCTTCTGTAGGACATTCGTCGATACAAGCTGCACAGTTAATACATACATCTAAAATTTTTACTGCCATTTTATTTCCTTTATTTTTGGTTATCAAACTATAGCAAAAGTAGCTTAAGCATTTCTTTAATATTATTTATTAAAACTCACAATTGAGATAGTTTTTAATTTCTGTAACCCGATTTATCTCTTCCCAACTAAAGCCCATACCTTCACGACCAAAATGACCATAAGAGGCTGTTTTTTTATATATAGGTCTTAATAGATTAAGCTCTTTTATAATCCCTGCTGGAGAGAGGTCAAAAAGCTCTCTAATACAAGTTTCAATTTGTAACTCATCAAAAGAGGAAGTACCATGAGTATCCACCATTATAGAGACAGGTTGCACGACACCTATCGCATAGGCTAGTTGTATGGTTACTCTATCTGCAACTTTAGATGCAACTAAATTTTTTGCCACATATCTAGCTGCATAAGCTGCCGAACGGTCAACTTTGGTAGGGTCTTTTCCCGAAAATGCACCACCACCATGAGGACAAGAGCCACCATAGGTATCTACAATAATCTTTCGACCTGTTAATCCTGCATCACCTTGTGGCCCACCAATTACAAATCTACCTGTAGGGTTAATATGGTAGGTGATATCTCCATGAAGAAACTCTTTTGGAATCACCTCCTCTATCACCTCTGTAATCACTGCTTCACGCAAAATCTCTTGGGAAACATCATCGTTATGTTGAGTAGAGACCACAACTGTATCTATTGCTACAGGTTTTCCATCTACATACTTCACACTAACTTGTGCTTTTCCATCAGGTCGTAAAAAAGGTATTGTTCCATTTTTACGCACCTCTGCTAGTTTTGCTGTAATTTTATGTGCTAATAGTATAGGAAGAGGCATAAGTTCAGGAGTCTCATTACAAGCATATCCAAACATGATTCCTTGGTCTCCTGCTCCTAGCTCACCATTCTCTTGGTCAACCCCTTGATTTACATCACTACTCTGCTCACCAATTCCATTGAGTATCCCTGCACTTCGATAATCAAAGCCAAAAGATGCATTGGTATACCCAATCTCACGAATAACTGCTCTAGCTATCTCCTGCATAGGAGCATAAGTATTTGTTTTAAGCTCACCTGCAATAACACAAAACCCGTTACTAACAAGTGTTTCAACTGCTACTCTAGCCGTACTATCTCGCTCTATAATATAATCTAAAATCGCATCACTTATCTGGTCAGCCATCTTATCAGGATGACCCTCTGTAACCGATTCACTTGTAAAAATGTACTCTTTTGACATTACTATATGCTTCCTTTAATATATTTATTCACTTATTTTATTTTCACTATATAAGTGAAATCTTTTGTTGAAGCACTACTTAAATTTATAATACCACTACTCAACAGAATAATAACTCTATCAGTCTCTATATATCTATCATGTACTGTAAAGTCCCAATTCTCTTTATTAATTGTCCAATCTATACAAACTGTAGTTAAATCAGTTTTACGACTTATATTCCAATTGTGTTCACAATAGATATCAATTTGAATCGTTTTTTGAGGTAAAATATCAAATAAAACTTGTTTATTACTATTCCAACTACTATTTGCACTTAAATATCTATCATAAATTTTAATACTATTCGCATCTTTAAGTAATGCTTTTATATGCTCTGTGGCTTTATCTCTATTTTCACCACTTTTATAGGTTGCAGTAAAGCTCACATCAGTCTCATCATCTAATATATTTATATATGGGTATGGATATGTACCACAAGTTCTATCTTTAGCTAACATTATTTTTAATTTAGTAGCACTAATCAAAGCCTCTTCATCTATAAAATTTCGTATTTTTACTGTTCCATTATCAGCTAAACTTTTTGCTACTTCATCAGACAAACCTATATCATTTTTTTGTTGAACAGACATTTTAAATGGTAGATGAAGATACTTAAACAGCTTAATAATAGTATCTTTATTATAACCACTCTTCTTTCCTTTTTGAAAAGCTATATATTCAGATATTAAATCATCCTCTAATGCCAACATTAACAATCTTCTCCCAAAGCATAAATATCATTTAATGTTGCATCATAAAAGCCTTTAGGAAACTCCTGTACAAACTCCCCACACTCATTTATATTAATTTTTTGAAATTTAAAACTTTTTTGCTTATAGTATACTACTACATTCTCTGATTTTACTATTTTCTTAGAGACTAAGAATCTGATTTTATTTAAGATATGGTCACTATGTGTTTCCAATATCGTATAATGTTTTTTAGGTACATTATCTTTAAAGAGTGCCTCTACAAATCGTGCTTGTGATTGTGGATGAAGATTAAGTTCAGGCTCTTCAATAATTGTCAATCTATATTTATCTTTTATACTCTCTTCTCTATTTTGTGCAAATTGTGTTAAAATCGGTATGGTTGAGCCAATAGAGCTTCCAAACATATGAAGTTGTAACTTCTTGTTTTCAACCTCTAAAAATAGTTCTTGTTTCGTTTTATCAACTACCAAATCATAATCAAATATATGACTGATAGCATCTTCTAAAAACTTAGTACTTTCTAAACTCAACGCTCTATCTTTATACTTTTCTCCAAAATAACCAATATAATCAAGTCCATAATCATAAGTTTCATTTTTCTCTTTTATCATTCCAATATGTCGGATGGAGGTAAGATTATCAAGCAGTATATCCAAAGGTTTTAATATAATTTTTATTGCTTTTTGTATCAATTTAAGAACATCATCAACCGTTATATTTCCCTTTGCATCAAATCTAGTAATTAATCTTAGATTGGTATATATTTTAATATTCTCCAATGACTTAAAGATACTATTATTATGCATCTCTTTAATATTAACTTTATACTCCAATGATTCAATATTTTCTAACTCTAGTGAAACGTTCATATCAGCATTATCAATATCTACCCTTTTTAAAATACCATATTGACTATCAACTTCATCATCTATATAAGTTAAGGTTAATGTCGTATCTCTTTCTGTTATCTCAAAAGAAAAAACCACTTCATCATCTTTATTTTTAAAACTATTGGTATTTCCTAGTTGAGAAAATGGATTATTATATTTTATTTTTTGAATATTATTTCCAAATGTCTTATTTACATTCAAAAGAGATAACGCTTGAAGAATAGAAGTTTTTCCACTAGAGTTTTCACCCATTATAATAGTAATTGGTTTTATCTCTATATTTTCATAGGCTTTAATAGCTTTAATATTTTTACAACCAAACTTTACTATCATAACTATATTTCCTTTTTTATTCTCTTTGCCAACTGCTCAGGTAAAAGTCCCAATGACTCTTCAACCAACTTAGTATTTCCATGTGTAATAAACTCATCTTCATACTCAAAAGATGTCAAGTCTATATCTCTGATATCTGCATCACAAAGCATCTCTAGTAGAGCAGAACCGACCCCTCCTATTTTTGCACTATCGCTAAATACAAACCATTTTTTATGAGTTTTTGCTAACTCTTTTAGTCGTGCTATATCCAAAGGTTTTACAAAACGTAAATCTAAAATGGTAGGATTGGCTTCTACAAGCTCTGCTACCTGCTCGGCTCTTCCTACTCCATTTCCATAACCTATAAATAGAATATCTTTTCCCTCTTTGATAGTATATGATTTTCCAAGCTCAAACTCTGCACTACTCTCTTGTGTGGAGGTGAATGCTCCTCTTGGGTATCTAAAGGCACATGGAGTCTCAAAATCTTTGGCAAACCTCATCGCTTTTTTCATTGTCTCGTTTGAGGATGGTGCAAAGATAGTCATATTGGGAATAGCTCTAAGAAATGAGATATCAAAAACACCTTGATGTGTCTCTCCATCTTCACCTACTAGTCCTGCTCTATCTATGGCAAAGGCTACACCTAGATTCATTAGGCAAACATCATGAATTACTTGGTCATATCCTCTTTGTAAAAAGGTTGAATATAAGGCACAAAATGGTTTAAAACCCTCTTTTGCCAAAGCACCCATAGAGGTTACAGCATGTTGCTCTGCTATTGCTACATCCCAAAATCTTTCAGGATACTTCTCTAGTGCTAAACTCATACCTGTACCACTTGGCATAGCTGCTGTCACTCCAACTAGCTTTTTATCTTCATCTGCCAACTCTACTAATGTTTCAGCAAAAATAGCAGTAGAGGCTTTTGGAGCTGATTTTTTAATAACATCACCTGTAGTTACATCAAATGCACCAACTCCATGCCAATGCTCTTTTCCTACACCCTCTGCTACCTCATAACCTTTTCCTTTTGTAGTCTGTACATGAATAAGTACAGGTCTCTTCATATCTTTTGCTATCTTTAGAGTATCTATCAAAGAGGCTATGTTGTGACCATTGATTGGACCGATATACTCTAAACCTAGCTCTTCAAAAAGAATTCCAGGGGTAATTAAATGAAAAGACTCCTCAAAACGTTTTGCCATATAGGTAGCACTATCTGGGAAGTTCTCCAACATCTCTTTTGTTTTTGCTTTAAATTTTTGATAAAAAGGGGATGCCATAGTTTGAGACAAGATACGACTCAAAGCACCAATAGGAGAGGCTATGCTCATCTCATTGTCATTTAGAATAATAATAGCAGGATATTTTCTATCTCCCAACTCATTCATCGCCTCATAGACCATCCCTGCACTCATACTTCCATCACCAATAAATGCTATAGGAACTCGTTCATCCTCTTCACCTTTTAAGGCAATAGCTTTTGCAGCACCTGTAGCAAGAGAGATAGAGGTTGAGCTATGACCTGCCATATAGTAATCAGTTGGAGACTCTTTTGGTTTAGTATATCCACTTAACCCTCCAAACTGACGCAAGGTATCAAATTCATCCCATCTATCAGTTACTAGCTTATGTGCATAGGATTGATGTGATACATCAAAGATAAAGGGATTTTTTGTTGCATCAAAGACAGCGTGCATCGCTACTATAATATCTGTTGCCCCCAAAGTGGAGCTTAGATGTCCACCATTTTTACTGACTGTTGCTAAAATCTTATCTCGTACCTCTTGTGCAATAGACTCTAACTCTTCAATACTCTTCTCTTTTAAATCCCCAAACTTACTCAAACTACAACCTTTTTAAACATTTCAAAAAATCTATCATTCTGTTTTGTAGTACCAATAGTAATACGCACAGCATTCATACCATAAGAGGCAAGATTACGAATAATCACTCCCTCTTTAAAAAGTTTATCTGAAATATCTGTAGAGTTCATATTCTCATCAAAAAGATATGTAATAAAGTTAGTATAGCTCTCAATATACTCAATTCCATTCTCTTTTGCAAACTCCTCATATCTACCTATCTCTTGTTGATGTAGTGCAATAGATTCAGCTACAAACTCATTATCTCCACAAGCCTCTATCCCTGCTACTAGAGATAGTGTTGAGATATTAAATGGTGGTCTCATCTTGTAAAGCTCTTTAATAAGTGAGGTATTGGCAATTCCATATCCTACTCTCATACCACCCAATCCATACGCTTTTGAAAATGTTCCCAAATAGATAACATTTTCAAAATCTATTAAATCATTTGGAGTGATACTATATACGCTATCTTTAGCTGTAGCATACTCCATATATGCACCATCTAGCACTATCATTGTCTCTTTATCTACGGCATTGATAATCTTTAGAACATTCTCTTTTGTAATCGCATCTCCTGTTGGATTATTTGGAGTACAGATATAGATAATCTTTGGGTTATGCTCACGATACGCATCTATAAACTCATCTACCTTGTGTTGATAACTAGCTGTTCTAACTATTTTAGCTCCCATCTGTTTTGCATAAATCTCATACATCGCAAAGGTCACTTGTGACATTAGAACTTTATCATTTGGTGTTAGCAAAGAGCGAGATATGAACTCTAAAACTTGGTCTGAACCTGCTCCTATAATAATATTCTCATCAGTCACATCAAATCTCTTAGAGAGAGCATCTTTTAACTCATAAAAACTATCATCAGGATATAAAAATGCTCTATAGGCATTATCAGCAATCGCTTTGGCTACTTTTGGGCTACAACCTTTTGGATTTTCATTGGATGCAAGTTTAACTACATCCTCAGGGGCAATTCCAAACTCTCTAACCACCAACTCAATTGGTTTTCCTGCTTCATAAATTTTAATATCTTTTAGTGCTTCATTAAATCTCATTATCATCCCTTCTGTTTTTTTAAATTACACATCATCTGTCTCTTTTACATAAGAGCCTAATATCTTAATACCTTGATTATGTTTCTTCACAATTCTTTGAATATCGCTATTCTCCTTATGTCCATCAAACTCTATAAAAAATAGAGATTGCCCCTCTATAATATGTGATTTAATCTTTGTCAGATTAATATTCGACTGCTCAAAATCATTCAAAAACTCAACCAATGCCCCTGGAGTATTTGGTAGACGTACCAAGATAGATGTTTTGTCTGATTCAGATGGAAGATTTTCAAAATTACTAATAATAAAAAATCTTGTTCTATTATTATCAGCATCTTGGATATTATCAAAAAGAAGAGGTAGTCGGTATAGAGTTGAAGCCACCTTTGGACAGATAGCTGCTGCCTCTTTATCTTCGAGTGCCATCTTTATAGCTTTTACTGTAGACTCCACAGGTATATACTCAACATCCTCAAGACCCAAATCCTCTAAAAAATTATGACACTGACCAAATGCAATATCTTTTGAATATATTCTCTTGATATCTTGAACATCACTTAGTGTAGCAAATGCTAGATGCACATCTAGCACAGCCTCGGCAATAATCTTTAAATCATAGGCATCCAAAGAGTGAATAGTATCACTTACAATACCATTTGAGTTATTTTCAATAGGAACAACACCAAATTTTGCAGTTCCTCTACTCACCTCCCTAAATACTCCCTGTATAGATTTAATTGGCAGATATGAACTCATCGCCCCAAATTTACTCATTGCCACTTGATGGGTAAAACTAGCCTCCTCACCAAGATATGCAACACGTTCAGGAAGCTCCAAGTTTCTAGCAACGGTAAACATCTCTATAAAAAGAGCATCAATAGCCTCATCTGTTAGCTTACCATTATTCTGTTTTTTTAGACGATTGAGAATAGCCTGTTCTCTCTCTGGACGATAGATAGGTGCACCTGTTGTATTTTTCAACTCTCCAACCTGATGAACATACTCCATACGCTCATTATAAAGTTTCAGCAGTTTATCATCTATCGTATCAATCTCTATGCGTAGTTCATCAAGTGTCATATTTTTTCCTTTTATTACTTCTTTTGCCAACTAGTGTCGCAACTCTCTTCAAGACGTATTTGGTCCTCAAATGTCTCACGCTCTCTAATCAGATAATCCTCTCCATCCAAAATAGCAACCTCTGCTACTTTTCCTCTAGTGTTATAGTTACTCGACATTGTAAAACCATATGCACCAACGGAGTGAACCACTAAGATATCATTATGTTCAAGTGGTGGTAAAGAGATATCTTTTCCCAAAAAATCTCCACTTTCACAAACAGGTCCTACAACATCAGCAATAGACTTTTCGCCATCTCTCTGTACAGCTTCTATCTTGTGATAAGCGTTATATAGACTTGGACGTAACAAATCATTCATAGCTCCATCAACAATTACAAACCGTTTATCCCCATTTACCTTTTCGTATAATACTTTGGTTAGAAATATACCCGAATTTGCCATCATATATCGTCCAGGTTCAGACAAAATTGTCACATCTAAGCCTTTTATCGCTTTTGTAACAACTTGTGCATAAGCCTCTGGTTTAATAGTAACCTCATCATCATAAACAACACCTATTCCACCACCAACATCAAAAAACTTAATATCAATATCAAGTGCTTGAAGTGAGCGTACTAAATCAGCTACAATATTACACGCCTCCTCTATAGGAGAGAGTTCTGTTAATTGAGAGCCTATATGAAAATGGATTCCAATAGGATTTAATAGCTCTGATTTTTTAGCATAGATATACATACGTTTCGCCATATCAATACTAACCCCAAACTTATTTTCATGAAGTCCTGTTGAGATATATGGATGAGTTTTAGGGTCAACATTTGGATTAACTCTAATAGATATTCTAGCCTCTATATCTAACTCCCGAGCTATCATCTCAACTCTTTTCATCTCTGCTTCACTCTCTAGGTTAATTAACAAAATTCCAAGAGAGAGTGCCTCTCTTATCTCTTCATCTTTTTTACCAACACCTGAGAAGATAATTTTATACTTCTCGACTCCTGCCTTTAAAGCTCTTTTTACCTCTCCAATACTCACACAATCAGCCCCTGCTCCAAGATTGGCAAGATGACGTACTACTGCTAGATTTGAATTTGATTTTACAGCATAAGCAACTAGTGATTTTTTACCATCAAATGCCCCTTTTAGCTCTTCATAACGGTTAGTAATACTATTAAAGTCATACACATATAGAGGAGTGTTGTATTTTTTTACCAAAATTTTTATATCTATACTTCTTTTTTCTATACTCATTTTAGTTCATCCCTAATTATAATTATTGTCGCGATTTTATCTAAAACTTGGTTACAAGTTGATAAGATGGTTTTTATGATAAAAGATATAAAAACATCAAATCTAACCAAAATTATTGTTATTTTTCCACTTATATCACTACTTCTCTATGGTGCTTTTTCCTACTTTACCATATCCTATACCCAACATGAAGAGGCGAAAAAAAAGTTTAAAAAATTTGTAGAGATACATGAAGTAGCAGAGAGAGGATATCTAAAAGAGAGAGTTGTTAATATTCTTGATTTTATCAACTATTACGATGATAGAGTAACAAAACATCTAAAAGAGACAACAAACATAGATAATAAATCCATAAAAAAACTTATAGAACCTGATATTATAGGGTATCTAAAACATGAAGAGAAATTTCAAAATGGATACATATTTATTTCAGATTCAAATAAAAAAATAATATTTGAGCCTGATGTAGATTTTATGGATGAGGCAACAATTCATAATTCAGAAGGATACTCTGAAGATAAAAACTTTCTTATTTACACAGGCTATATCCCAAAATATGACTGGTATATCCACGCTGTTGAAAACTTTGAGATGATGTATGAGAGCATAAACAAAAGAAGAGATAGACTACAGAAAAAAAATAGTGAAAATATAAAAAGAAGTCTATCTATTTTAACTATAGTTGGCATTATCTCTATTCTCCTATCATTATATCTATCAAGAGTTATAAACAAAATACTAAAAAGCTACGAAGAGGAGATAAAACAGACTAACCAAAAGCTTATTTTCCAATCAAGACAAGCTCTAATAGGAGAGCTATTTTCAATGATAGCCCATCAATGGAGACAACCAATTAATAAAATAGCTTCCATTATAGCTCTTCTAAAATTTAATGTTTTCAGCAAAAATATCGACCCACAAAAAGTAGATGAAAAGTATAATAAAATCGAAGACAACATAGAGTTTATGTCTGAAACCATAGAGGATTTTAGAACATTCTATCTGCCAAGTAGTAAAATCGAAGAGGCAAACCTAAAAGAGCTTATCCTAAAATCAATAGACTTCTTGGATGGTTCTATTAGAAAAAAAGATATCAAGATAACCAAATCACTACAAAATATCACCATCAAACTACACCCAAATGAGTTTTTACAAGTTATGTTAAACCTTATAAAAAATGCTATAGATGCGATAGAGACAAATGGAGAAATCACCATTACCCTAAAACAGAAAAACAAACAAACCATAATATCAGTAGAGGACAACGGAAAAGGAGTCTCAACAGAGGATATCAATAAAGTTTTTAACCCCTACTACTCCACAAAAAAAGAGTCAATGGGTCTAGGGCTATATATGACAAAGCTTATTATCGAAAATCATATGCAGGGAACTATTTCCATAGAAAGATTACCCGATGGAGTTCGTTTTTTGATTGTAGTGTAATTTTGCAAGATGTCTATTATGTTTTTTAAATTTATGCTAAAATAATTCTAAATAAAAAATAGGGAATAATATGAAAATCACATCAAACGACCCATTTATTGAGGTGAAGTTAAATAACCTCTCAAAAGAGAAACAAGAGCAAGAGTTAAAAGCCATTAAAGGTAATCATGAAATTATTTTTATAGATATTGGACGAAAGTAAACTTATGAGAGTGGCTTTTGTTTGCAGTGGACGAGCTGACAATTTAAAATATCTTGATAACAATCGAAATATGATAGATACGGTTTTATCTGAACATGGATGGGAGGTTATCAATACACCTCTTGACTCTATCGCTAATCTAAATCTAACGCTTCAAAAATATCTTAAAAATAGTATTGATGAGTTTCTTTTCTTCTATACAGGTCATGGTAGTTTCTCAAACCTTCAACGGGTTTTTCAATTAGAGGTAGAGAGTGCCACAATAAAAATCAATGATATTCAAGAGGCTATATTTACGCATATCAATCCTAAAAAACAAGCAGTTATTATAGATGCTTGTTATAGCAGTGGTTCGCTTGATGATTTGATACCTCAAAAAAATTCCGAGTTTCTATTCTCTTCACAAGCAAGAGAGGAGAGTTATGAAAACAGTGATTTAAGAGCCAGTATTTTTTCCCATTATTTTGTTGAAGCTATTGGTCAAAATAAAATGGTTTTAAGTGATATAGGTCAATATATCGCTTCTAAAAATAGTAGGCAGACTCCTTTGTGGTTGGGTGTAGGAAACAATGCTATGGAGATAACCAATCACAAAGTTAAGCCAAAACAGATAGAGCATCCTTTTGTTATTAATCTCCTAGAGAAAATAGAGAATGAAAAAGCGATGGTTTTATTTTATCAAGAGTTTACCAATATAGATGACTACTATCAAGCGATAAAAAAGAGTCTAAAAATAAAATTTGGTCAAAAATTTTATAAAATTGCTATCCCATCATATAAAGACCAAGAGAGATATTTTGCCTCCATTGCCAAGAGTTGTGGGATAAAAGAGGAGGTTAAAGAGCTACAAGATTGGAAAGATAAGATAGAGACAAGACTCAAAAACTCCGAAGATATAATGCTATTTGTAACCAATTTGGAGGAGGGAGAAAATAGATACAATATAACATTTTCTACAACCTTAGGCAATCTACATGATAAGTATTCTAACCTATTTATTCTCTTTGTAGGCAGAAAAAAACTAGCTAGTTTAGTGCTTCAAAATGAAAAATACTCTCCTCTTGCAAGTCGAATTCACCATCGTAATAGACTCTTTTTCCCAAATGAGAAGATAGAGATGGAAGAGGAGGATATTGTTCAAGAGTTTGAAAATATTTTTTCCCAAAAGAGCTATCTATGTGAGTTATTAAAAAAAGAGAAGATAAAACGATTTTCTGCATGGTCAGGTGATAGACTCATCAATCATCTTTTTTGGAAAAATCTATTGGTTCGTGATGGAAAATATTTAGTTTGGCGTAGTGAAGAGATAAAAAGTTTGGGTCGAGAGATTTTGGGGTGTTAAATATAATTTGTTATAATGGTATAGATTAAATAAGATAAGGAGTTTACAATGCAAGTGGCTTTAAACATAGGAACAATAAATATTCAAAATCAAGATGTTGCAAAGTTTATTCAAAATAAAAGCATAGAAGAGATAAAAACGCTTTTCTTAAATTTCTTGACAAAAGAGGTTAATACCGTTCAACAGAAACCAAAACATAAATGGGCTGAGTTTGGAGAGAAGATGAATGGTCGTATTAGTGAGAAAACAGCCGAAGAGCTTAAAGCAAGTAGCAGAGAGTTTAGGGAAGATTTTGCTTTTAGAGATTTGGATAGATGAGACGATATATTTTAGATACAAACATTGTGTCTGACTTGCAAACAGAGACAGAAGTAGGCTCAAAGATTTTGGAGAAAATCAAAAACTTAGATGCAGATGATGAGGTTTCTGTTTCGATTATTGTGCTTTATGAGTTAGTTTATGGATTAAATAATATATCGGATGAGGAGCAAATAGAGATTGTAGAGCAAGGTATTGGGTTTATAAAAGAGTATCTTACTATTATTCCTTTGGATATGAAAGAGGTAAATATTTTTGCCAATTTAAAAACCAAATATAAACAAGCTACAGGCATCAATAAAAATGCAATTAAGAGGCACAACTTAGATTTACTTATTGCGTCAACTGCTATTGCTATGGATGCTATTCTTGTGAGTGATGATACGATTTTTAAAAAATTATCAGAGATTGAGCCATTATTAAAACATGAGAATTGGTTAACGTAGGTGTGACCATGTCAAACGCCAAAATACGGTAGGGTGTTTTCCCATGAAAACACCATCAAAATAAAATACAAAGGAGTAAAAATGACAATCACATTAAAAATAGATAATCCTGATATAGAAGAGCAGTTAAAGCAGTTTGTTAAAGAGCAAAAAGAGATAACTCTTGAAGCTCTGAACAATTTTATTAATTCGTTTCATAGAAAAGAGAAATTGGTATTTAAAAAAAGAGACCCAAAAAAGTATAGTCAAAAAATTGAATATATTGATACAGAAAATGAAGATTTAAGTGATGTTAAACCCTATAGTCATGTGGCAGATAGTGGTGAGTATGTACATAATTTAAGACGACAGAGAAGATAGTAATGACTGTTATTGATACTTCTATGTTGATTGACCATTCAAAAGATAAACTTAATATTTCAGATGATGAGTTCAAGGGGTATTATGTAAATTCTGTTATTGAATTAGAGTTTTTGGTAGGTGCATTAAACAAAAGAGAGTTAAAGAAACTTCATAAAATTTTGGCGAAATGTCAACGCTTAGAGTTAGACCAAGAGATTATGAATTTGTCTGTACAGCTTATGAATCAATATGGACTCTCTCATGGTATGGGTGTTTATGA
>Ga0256827_10001222_pt1 | contig 16350 bp, 11 predicted proteins | sample CV84metaG_FD_185977 | JGI IMG/M metagenome (GOLD analysis project Ga0256827, IMG submission 185977) | Hydrothermal vent microbial communities from East Pacific Rise, Pacific Ocean - CV84 | ecosystem: Environmental > Aquatic > Marine > Hydrothermal vents | place: Pacific Ocean: East Pacific Rise... | reverse complement strand
TAGTGTTCGATTACTTAGTCCTGCATCATAACTCTCTTTTTGTATCTGAATATCTAGTTCATCATTTTGAATCATAAAGTCAAGTTTTTGGAGTTGAAGCTTTGACTTTTGGAGATTAAAAAGTATGCCTATACCTTGTGTAATCAACTGCCGTCTCTGCAACTCTATATCCAAGTTATTAGCCTCTCCAAGTGCTTTGGCATACTTCATCGCAGCCCAAATTCCTCCCATCTTAAAGATGGGTTGATCTACTGAGACTAGAAATTGTCCAGTTCCTACAGTAGAGGAAAATTGACTAGAGTAGCTCTTGGAGTACTGAAGCATAATCGGATTGATCCATGACTTCTCAAGTTTGGCAGTCTGTATATCACTTGTCTCTTTTTGATAATCCAAAAGCTGATTTTTATCTTTTGACAAAATATCACTCAATTCACTATCTGCAAAAAGAGAGATAGTAAGAAAACTAGATAGAAGAAATAGCTTTTTCAAAACGAATGAATCCTTCATCTATCTCCTCAATAGTAATGGTCAGAGATGGTAAAAATCGAACTGTATTTCGTCCAGCCTTTAGAACAATAAGCCCCTCATCCATTGAGTTTTTGAGTACAGCAGATAAAATTTCTGAATTTTTTGCACGAAGTCCACGCATCATACCTATGCCTACCTCTTTATCAAAAAGATGTTTGTAGTTGTGAGCAATCACTTTTGATTTTCGTTCAAAATAGCGTAATCGTTTTGCCAAAACACCACTATCATGCAAGATACTCAACACATCGAGTACAGCCAATCCAGCAGAGGAGCTTAAGTAGTTTCCACCAAATGTACTACCATGATCTCCTGCACTCAAAACATCTTTGTGCTTGGTCATCACTGCACCGATAGGTACACCACCACCAAGACCTTTTGCCATTGTGACAATATCAGGATCTATCCCATATAGATTTGAAGCCAACATCTTACCTGTTCGATAGATACCTGTCTGTACCTCATCGACAATAAGCAAAATCTCTTTTTCTTTTAAAAATTCAGCCAACTTTTGGACTTCCTCTTTTTCAAATGGTTCTACCCCACCCTCACCTTGAACAAGCTCAATAAGTACAGCTACTGTCTCATCATCTATATGCTCATATATACTATCTATCTGATTGACATAAGAGAATCCAGCTGGATATGGAGAGAAGTTTGGGGTATGAAAACTCTCTTGTCCTGTCGCTTTTACCGTAGTAATCGTTCTACCGTGAAACGAATGCTCTAGTGTAATAACCTTATATCTCTTTTTATCAAATTTGGTCTCACCATATTTTCGAGCTATTTTTATCGCTCCCTCATTGGCTTCTGCCCCTGAGTTTGCAAAAAATATAGCTCCATCATAGTTGCTAAGCTTACAGATCTGCTCTGCTAGTTTAGCTTGTGGCTCTATCACCTGTAGGTTTGAGATATGTATAATCTTCTTCACCTGCTCAGAGATAGCTTCAACTAAAACTGGATTGGCATGTCCTACTGAATTGACTCCTATTCCCGATGCAAAATCTATATAATCTCTACCATTTTCATCAAAAAGGGTAGAGCTTACCCCTCTTACAAAATTGGTATAATTTCTCCCATAAGTCTGCAACACATATTTTTTATCTAACGCTTCTAAATTCATATAAATCTTTTTCCTTAATTTTTATATACTTTTACGATTATCTTCGTGTAGGTGATTCCACATCAGCTTTCCACCACCCAAAAGATGAAAATGCAAGTGACCAATCTCTTGACCTCCATCTACTCCATTATTGGTAATAAGCCTATACCCACTCTTGTCAACACCAATTAGTGTAGCAACCTCTTGTATAAAAGGGGTCATCTTGGACATAGTATCAACTGAGACATCTTGAAAACAATCAACATGCTCTTTTGGAATAATCAAAATATGAATAGGTGCTTTTGGATACAGATCATGAAATGCTATAAAATCATCATTTTCTAGTACTTTATTGCTTGGGATTTCTCCATCAACTATCTTACAAAAAATGCACATCATTTCTCCTTTATTAAAAAAAATTGAAAGATTATAACACATTCAATCCCACTATTTAGTATATTTTCGATAAAATCACACAAAATATAAGATAATTGAATAGAGGCTATTTTGAAACACTTAGAAGATAAAATATCCAAAGCTAACTCACTCGAAGCATTAGAAAAAACGCGTATTGAACTTTTTGGGAAAAAAGGTGCAATGGCGGCAGAGTTTGCAAAGCTAAAAGATGTACCTGGTCCAGAAAAAAAAGCATTTGCAGAAGGGTTGAATAAAACTAAAGCCCTCCTCCAAAAATTATATGATGATAGTTATACAAAACTTAAAGCCCAAGAGATAGAGAGGCTTTTAAAAGCAGAAACCATCGATGTCTCCCTCTACAGTAACCTTGAGGCAAAGGGTGCACTGCACCCTGTGATGGCAACAATGGATAAGATCATTGACTACTTTGTGGCACTAAACTTCTCTGTAGAAGATGGTCCAAAAATAGAAGATGATTTTCACAACTTCGAGGCACTAAACCTGCCAAAAAACCACCCAGCAAGAGAGATGCAAGATACATTCTTCTGTAAAGATGGAAAAGTACTACGAACACACACCTCACCTGTACAGATTCGAACTATGCTAAATACAAAGCCTCCTATCCGTATGATAGCACCAGGAGCTGTATTTAGGAAAGATTATGATTTAACACACACTCCTATGTTCCATCAAGTAGAGGGATTAGTAGTACAAAAAAAAGGTGAAGTGAGCTTCGCCAATCTAAAATCGATACTCTCTGACTTCTTACACTATATGTTCGGAGATGTAGAGGTTCGATTTAGACCTAGCTTCTTTCCGTTTACGGAACCCTCTGCTGAAGTTGATATATCCTGTATATTCTGTGAAGCAAAAGGGTGTCGTGTCTGCTCTCACACTGGTTGGCTAGAGGTTCTAGGCTGTGGTATAGTAGATCCAAATGTATTTGATGCGGTAGAGTATGAGAATGTCTCTGGTTACGCCTTTGGATTAGGAGTAGAGAGATTTGCAATGTTACTACACAAAATACCAGACCTCAGAATGCTATTTGAGGGAGATACACGACTATTGGAGCAATTTAGATGATTATTACAAGAAATTGGTTAAATAACTTTATCAATATAGAAGATGTGAGTGATGAAAAACTCTACGAGACATTTAACAGTATTGGACTTGAAGTTGATACTATCAAGCAGTATAATACTATTCCAGAAAAAGTTATTGTAGGTCAACTAATATCCTGTAGAAAACACCCTGATGCAGATAAATTAACTGTTTGTCAAATCGATATAGGAAGTAGTGTTAGACAGATTGTTTGTGGTGCAAAAAATGTCAAATATGCTCAGTTTGTAGCTGTAGCTACGATAGGTGCAAAACTTGGTGATAACTTTGAGATCAAACATACTAAGCTCCGTGGTGTAGATTCAGAGGGTATGGTATGCTCTTCTACGGAGATTGGTCTACCTAGTATGGGTGATGGCATTATGCTACTGGATGATAGTATTGGGGAGCTTGTTGTAGGAAAAGAGCTAAGAGAGTATCCAAAACTTACTGATACGGTGATAGAGCTGGAGTTGACTGCAAACCGTGGTGACTGTTTAAGCATATATGGTATTGCCCGTGATCTGAGTGCTGCACTTGATATTCCACTCAAAAACTTAGAGTATGAAAACAACGATAAGATTAAAATAGGTTTGGCTCGTGTGGCACAGCTAAAGACAACAAGTAAGATAACTGGTTCTCTCAAATATGCAATGGCTGAGATAGCAGATATTCACACCTCAACAATATGTATGTTGAGACTGGCTGCTATAGATGCCCTACAAGATTGTGACATATCAAATATTATACAGTATGCAACACATACAACAGGTGTTGTAATTCGTGCATACAAGACTAGAGATATTCTTATAGAAGATGATGATAAGATCATCTTGACTGTTAATAGCGAAGATAATATAACAAAAGTTAAAGCAAATAGAAAAGAGTTTTCTACACTTGGTGTATATCAAAATGAGGAGTCAAAAGCAGACTCTAAAACAACCACTGTACTATTTGAAGCTAGTTATATAGAGCCTCATATACTGGTTGATACTGTGGCAAAACACAATCTTAATACAGATGATCTATATTACAGAACATCAAGAGGGAGTGAGCCTCAACTATCTAATGGAATTAAATTTTTAACATATATGTTAGAGAACTATAGTGGATGTACCTTTTTTGATGGTGTCATCTCTGTAGATGAGGAGATAGAACCTAAAGTCATCACCATTAATGAGCCAGAGATCTCCGAACTCATTGGTAAAAAGATTGAAAAATCAACTATTATGAATATCTTAACCTCTCTTCACTTCAAGGTACAGAGTTCAGCAGAAGAGACATTTGGAGTAACCGTTCCTCAATTTAGACATGATATTGAGAATATACAAGATATAACAGAAGAGATAGTTCGTATCGTGGGGATCAATAATATTGAATCAAAACCACTAAAGTTTATAGAAGCTCAACGAACAAATGCAACAACAAGCCGTTACTATGTCAAAAAAGCACTCAGAGAGAGAGCTATATCGGCTTCATTTTATGAGTCTATATCTTATGCCTTTTCAGATAGAGTACTCTTAGAGAAGTATGATTTTCCTTTGGTAAAAGAGGAGTTAGATATAATTAACCCTATTACAGAGGATATGAATACTCTAAGAAGTACTATTTTGATCAATATGTTAAATGCAGCAAAACGAAATGTAAGTTACTCAAAAAGAACAACTGCACTATTTGAGATAGGGACAGTATTTGATGAAAATCGTAATGAAAAAGAGGTTCTAAGCTTTATATTCTCAGGTCAAAAAGAGATGGAAAATGTTACAAATGCAGGAAAACCTGAACTTGTAGATTTTGAAAGCTTTACAAAGAAACTCTCTTCAGTTATAGGTAATTTTGAGTTAAGAGCAGGAACAGAAGATAATAAATTGGTTCACCCTTATCAATCAGCAAATGTTATTATCAACAATGAAGTTTGTGGATTTATCTCCAAACTACATCCAACTGTAGCAGAGGAGTTTGATATTCCTCAGGCATTTATAGCAGAGATCTCGTTTGATGCGTTGATACCTCAACATATCAATGCAAACCCCATCTCTAAATTCCAAGGGGTCTACAAAGATGTAAGCCTTGTTATTGACAAAAATTTACCATATAATCAGGTAGCCACAGCTATTAAGCTTATTGATCTACCTCTATTAAAAAAGTTCTACCCTATAGATATATATGAAGATGAGTCACTAGGAGAGCAAAAAAGTCTAACAATCCGTCTATTTATACAGTCACTAAAAAGTACTTTAGAGGATATAGATATAGAAGATACAGTTAATCAAATTGTACTTACATTAAAAGAGCAGTATGGTGCAAATCTTAGATGAGTATAGCCAAAATTTCGAAATGCTCTAAACCTTTTGGTTTAGAGTGCAACACTATAGCTCCCGACAAATCTATCTCTCACCGATGTGCTATGTTCTCCCTTCTTAGTGATAAACCCTCTTATATTAAAAATTTTCTCTTGGGAGAAGATACTTTAGCCTCTCTATCTATCGCTGAACAGTTAGGTGCTATAGTTGATAGAGATGGGGGAGATATAACTATCACTCCTCCAAAAAATTTAAGTGAACCTGATAATATTCTTGATTGCGGTAATGCAGGAACAGGGATGCGTCTATATGCTGGTCTGTTAGCAGGAGTTGAAGGCTCATTTATCCTAACAGGAGATAGATATCTAAGAAGCAGACCGATGAGAAGAGTAACTGATCCACTAAGAAACATTGGAGCAAAGATAGATGGTAGAGAGAGTGGAAACTTAGCCCCACTCGCTATTAGAGGAGGCTCTTTGGAGTCATTTAGATACCACTCTCCTATAGATTCGGCTCAGGTCAAATCAGCTCTAATTTTAGCTGGACTTCAAGCAGACAAAAAGAGCTACTACAAAGAGAACCTACTATCAAGAGACCATACTGAGAGAATGCTCAATGGAATGGGTGCAGAGATAAGACTAAATAGTGATGGGTGGATAGAGATAGAGCCTATCAAAACTCCTCTCAAACCTCTTGATATTACTGTACCTGCTGATCCATCTAGTGGTTTCTTTTTTGCTGTGGCAACAGCTATTGTACCTAGTAGCAAAACTACCATTACCAATGTCTCTTTGAACCCAACGCGAATAGAGGCATATAGAGTTCTAAAAGAGATGGGTGCAGATATAGAGTTTGTCCAAAAAGAGAATATCTACGAGCCTATTGGTGATATTCGTATCCAATATAATGGCAAACTAAAAGCGATAACTGTAGAAAAAAATATAGCATGGCTTATTGATGAGCTCCCTGCTCTATCAATTGCTATGGCAGTTGCCAATGGGAAAAGCGTAGTAAAAAATGCTGAAGAGCTAAGAGTCAAAGAGAGCGATAGAATCTCCACTGTATTAAAGGGACTAAATCTATGCTCTATTGAGACTATTGAGCATCCTGATGGATATGAGATTATTGGTGGAGAGCTAAATAGTGCCACTATAGATAGCTATGGAGACCACAGAGTCTCGATGAGTTTTGCTATTGCAGGACTCCTATGTGAGATGAGAGTAGAAGATACTGCATGTATAGAGACATCTTTTCCCAATTTTTTTGAGATACTTTCTGAAATTACGGAGATAAATTTATCTTAATATAAAGATAATTAGTGTAAAACCTTTGAATATTTAAAAATTAAACAAATATTCACAAGGAGTTACACATATGAAAATAGAATTAGCCTCAAACTATGGCTTCTGTTATGGCGTAAAGAGAGCCATAGATATAGCCGAAAAACATAAAAACAGTTTAACATACGGACCACTAATACACAACAAAGATGAGATAAATCGCCTCAAAGATGGCTTTAACATTGGTCTAGCCGAGAGCCTAAATGATGTAGAGGTAGATGATACCGTTGTAATCCGAACACATGGTATACCAAAAGATGAACTCAAAGCCCTAAAAGAGCAAGAGAATAAAGTAATTGATGCCACCTGCCCCTATGTAACCAAACCTCAACAGATTGTTGCCAAAATGAGTGAAGAGGGATACTCTGTAGTGATTTTTGGAGACAAAAATCATCCTGAAATAAAAGGTGTTGTAAGTTATGCTGAAGGAGAAGCAGCTTTTATAGTTTTGGATAAAGAGGACTTAGAGATACTTCCATTGAGAAGCAAAGTTGCTGTTGTTGCTCAAACAACAAGAAAGCCTGAAGATTTCTTAAAAATAGTAAATGCTCTAATCTTAAAACATAAAGAGGTTCGTGTCTTTAATACTATATGTAATGCAACATTTGAGAACCAAGATGCAGCCGCAGAGTTGGCAAAAGATGCCGATGTAATGGTCGTAATTGGAGGAAAACACTCCTCCAATACAAAACAACTTCATAGCATAGCAACAAGAGGATGCACTGAAAGTTATCTCATTGAGAATCAAACTGAATTACAAAAAGAGTGGTTTGAAAATAAAAAACTATGTGGTATATCAGCAGGTGCATCCACCCCTGATTGGGTTGTACAAAATGTTGTAAATAAGATTAAAGAGATAGTAAACTATAGTTAAATTAAAAAAAAAAGAGTATAATTAGCCCAAAATTAGGCTAGGCAAGGATTAGTAAGTATGAAATTCGAAGATATCGAAGTAGAAGATGTAGATTTTGGAGCGATGCTCGAGGAGTCGTTTAAGAAGTCAGATTCAAGTAGTGATTTAGTAGATGGTGTTATTGTTAAAATTGATGAAGAAGAGAACCAAGTTGTTGTTGATGTCGGTCGAAAAAACGAAGCATTTATGTCATTGGATCAGATCCGAGATGAAGATGGAACTATTATGTTTGAGAATGGTGAGACAATCACTGTTGTTATTACTGGATTTAGGGGTGAGAGACCAAGTATCTCTTATGAATTAGCAGAGAAAAGAGCAGCTCTTGCAGAGTTCATTGAAGAGTACGATGATGAAGAAGAGTATGTTATTGAGGGTGAAATCACCAAGAAAAACAAAGGTGGATTTGTTGTAGATGTATCTGGATTAGAGTTCTTTATGCCAAGAACACTTTCATATATTTCTCATAAAATCAACCCAATTGGTAAAAAAGTAAAAGCACTTATCGTCAAAGTTGACAAAGAGAAAGGTAGTGTTGTTGTCTCAAGAAAAGAGCTTATCGAGAGAGAAAAAGCTGAGACTCAAGAGATTGTAGATAAGTTACTAGAGAACAGAGCTGTTGTTCTTGGTGTTATCAAAAAAATCACTTCGTATGGTATGTTTGTAGATGTTGGTGGTATGGACGGTCTAGTTCACTACTCACAAATATCTCACAAAGGTCCTGTTAACCCATCAAAATACTACAAAGAGAATGATGAAGTTAATGTAGTAGCTATTGATTACGACAAGAAAAAAAGACACCTCTCTCTATCTATCAAAGAGGCTAGTATCGATCCTTGGAAAAACATTGACCATACACTAAGAGCTGGTGATACTGTTACTGTTACAGTTTCAAACATTGAACCATATGGTGCATTTGTTGATCTAGGTGAAGATCTTGAAGCATTCCTACATGTATCTGAAATCTCTTGGGACAAAAATGTAAAACACCCTAAAGACTATATCGAAATCGATCAAAAAATCGATGTTGAAATTATAGAGATTGATAAAGCACAGAGAAGACTTAGAGTTTCAAGAAAAACTTTACTTCCTAAACCAATTGATCAATTTGCTTCAGCAAACAAAACAAATGATGTAATTACAGGTACAGTATCTTCTATTACAGACTTTGGTGCATTTGTAAAAATTGGTGCAGTAGAGGGTCTTCTTCATAATCAAGAGATCTCTTGGGACAAAGGTATCAATGCAAAAGATGTTCTGAAAAAAGGTGATGAAGTTGAAGTTAAAATCATCAAAATAGACAGAGCAAATGGTAAAGTTTCATTATCTAAAAAAGCTTTAGAGGACTCTCCTGTATCTGAGTTTGCAAAAAACCATAAAAATGGTGATATTGTAGAGGGAACAGTCAAAGACAAAAAAGACTTTGGTATCTTTGTATCGATAGAAGATGGCGTTGATGCTCTTCTTAGACTTGATGATCTTGGACCACTCAGAGAAGATGAGATCGAAAAAGGTCAGCCTATTAGAGCCGTTATATCTTTCCTTGATGCTAAGAATGATCGAATTAGAATCTCAGTAAAAAGACTTGAGAGACAAGAAGAGAGAGAAGCACTAGATCAACTAAATGCCCAACAAGATGATAGTATGACACTTGGTGATGTATTTAAAGATCAACTTAAAAAGAAGAGATAAGGTTTCTATAAAATATGCCTAGATTTACTATAGTTGTTTGTGACCATATCCACCAAAAAGGGTTGGATATTCTCGCAAATGATTCCGAAATAAACCTAATAAATGCCGCCGATGAGCCTAAAGAGAGGCTCGTCACTGAGATTATCCCCCAAGCAGATGTTGCAATCACTCGTTCTTCTACTGATATAGATCAATTTTTCTTAGACCATGCAGATAGTATCAAAGCTGTTGTTCGTGCTGGAGTTGGTGTAGACAATGTTGATATTGAGGGATGTAGCAAAAAAGGTATTGTAGTTATGAATGTACCAACTGCCAATACGATTGCTGCTGTGGAGCTTACTATGGCACATATGCTCTCTTGTGTACGACAGTTTCCATATGCTCACAATAACCTAAAGATCGATCGAGTATGGAGAAGACAAGACTGGTATGGGACAGAACTTAAAGAGAAAAAGCTAGGAATTATCGGTTTTGGTAATATCGGTTCTCGTGTTGGTAAAAGAGCAAAAGCTTTTGAGATGGATATAGTGGTATATGACCCATACATCAGTCCATGTAAAGCAACAGATCTTGATATGACCTATACCAATGATTTCAATGATATTTTGTCTTGTGATATTATCACTATCCATACCCCTAAAAACAAAGAGACTATCGGTATGATAGGCAGAGATGAGATTGCCAAGATGAGAGATGGTGTAGTTCTTATAAACTGTGCAAGAGGTGGACTCTTTGATGAGGATGCCCTATTAGAAGCACTACAGAGCAAAAAAATAGCTATGGCAGGGATTGATGTATTTAACAAAGAACCTGCTACGGATCATCCTCTACTTGACCTAGAGAATGTAACGGTAACTCCTCACTTGGGTGCAAATACTAAAGAGTCTCAACAGAACATTGCTATCCAAGCAGCAGAGAATGCAATAGCTAGTGCAAAGGGTATCTCTTTTCCCAATGCACTCAATCTGCCTATTAAAGAGAGTGAGCTACCTGACTTCCTAAAGCCATATCTTGAGTTGATCCAAAAGATGGGGCATATGTCAGCACAGACAAATAGAGACAACATACGAAGTATCAAGATCACTACAGAGGGTAAAGTCTCTGATCATATTGATTCTTTGACGACCTTTGCTACAGTTGGAATTTTGAGGGAATCTCTTGAAGACTCTGTAAACTATGTCAATGCTGAGTTTGTAGCTGAAGATAGAGGTATTTTGTTGATTAAAGATGAGCAGACAATTAATAACTCAGGTCTTAAAAATAAAATTACTATCAAACTTACTACCCAAAGCTCTATCTTTAGCATCAGTGGTACAGTACTAGATAATAATACTCAAAGAATCATAGAGATTGATGGGTATAAACTTGATCTTGAACCAAAAGGAACAATGATCCTCTTTAGAAATACCGATGTCCCTGGGGTTATTGGTGATGTAGGACGCATTATTGCAGATAATAGACTAAATATTTCTGACTTTAGACTTGGTCGAAATAAAAATTCTCAAGCTTTAGCAGTAGTTAAAGTTGATGGAGATATTAGCAAAAAACTTCTCTCTGAACTATCAGGACTAGATACCTGTATTAGTGTAAGTTATCTTTCTATTTAATCTAAATTTATTTCAAACAATACTTTACTGAGAAATTAGTGAGTATTTTTGATAGAAACCACTTTTTTTATGCAGTTTTTTTTATACATAAATAGATATTAATTATAAAACTAACTGTTTACCGATATAATCACTTTAAATGTTCTGACAATATTTTATATCTATTTAATAGTTATTTGGATAAAAGTATTGTAAAATAAAATAAACTAGAAAAGGGAAAGTGATGATGAGAAAAAGGTCTTTGATATTTTTGATACTTATACTTTCATCTCTTGTACAAAATGTACAAGCAGATGAGGAACAAGGTCTTGAAAATTTAACTCTAACTCAAGCGTTAGATTTAATGAAAAAAGATAATTTAGAACTAAAAATTTCTAAATTTTCGGAACAGATGAAAGAGTATGAGGCGAAAGTAGCCACAGGACACAACTATGGAAAGTTAGATGTTACGCTTCAGGGTATTAGATCCAACAGTGCGGGAAATGTCTTTGGATTCAAACTGGAGAGTCGAGAGGCTGATTTTGGAGATTTTGGAGCTGAAGAGTTTATGAATAACTTTGGAGCTTGTCAACAAGGAGATCAAGCAGCCTGTGGAAGAATGTACAACAGTCCACCTGACAACCTCAATAATCCAAAAGCTAGAAACCATTTTCAAACCAAATTTGCATATATGGTTCCTCTATACACAGGAGGAAAACTAACTCAGTACAAAAAAATTACAAATGCCTTGCATAAAATGAGTACACTGGATACATCTAAGCTTCTAAATGAGAAGATATTTCAAACTACAAAAACATTCTATGACATATCTTTAGTAGATAAATATATTAGCAATCTATCTAGTATTATTAATAATATCTCTAGATTACAAGATATTGTATCAAGTATGAGAAAAGAGGGATTTGCAAAAGAGATCGACGAGCTTGAAGTTCAAGCAAGAAAATCAGAAGCAGAGAGTATGCTAAGCCAAGCCACATTCAACAGAGAGTTAGCATACCAATATCTCTCTTTTCTACTTAACAACAAAGTATCATCAATCCAAGATATTAGTGATAGAGCTCCTCTGCCAACTGTAGTAAAAGAGGAGGTACAGCAAAATAACCTTGATATACAAAAAGCCAAACTTGGTCTAAAAATAACAGATATGGCGATAGATCTTCAAAAATCTAATTTTTTGCCTGAAGTGGGTGCATTTGGAGAGTACGGTTCTGCGGACAATGAACCTTTTAATGATTTTTTGGATAAAGATTTCTATACAGTAGGTGTTCAAGCAAAATGGAATCTCTTTAATGGAAATATCGACAAAAATAATTTAGAGAGAGCTAAGATTGAAAATATGCAAGTACAAGAACAGGTAAAACTTGCAAAAAAAGGTATCTGTCTAAAAGTTAGGAAAAATCTAACAGAGATCAAGAGTAAAGATGCAGAGATAGAGAGTCTAGAGACTCAACTAAATTTTGCAAATAAAGTATATGAGACCTATCAAGCTCAATATAAAGAGGGAATCAGTTCTATTTCAGATGTTCTTATCAAACAGTCTAAAGAGTTAGAAGTACTACTAAAACTATTGACTGCAAAAAATGAGAGAAATACGAAAGTCTTTGAACTTAACAGTATTATAAACAATGGAGAAATAATATGAAGAGATTAACACTACTACTAATTCTAGCACTTAGCTATATAAATGCTATCGAACTTGAACTTACAGGTTCTGTTGTATCAGATAACCAAAAGATGATCACAAGTAGATATATGGGAATCGTAAAGAAGATGAGTGTATCAGAGGGAGAGATCGTCAAAAAAGGTCAACTACTCTATCAGATTGACTCCAAAGAGATTGACTCCAAAAAAGAGCAAGTAGACCTAGGTATTTCACAAGCTCAACTAGCACTACAGATGAACAAAAATCAATACAACAATGTCATTGTAAATCTTGGAAGATACCAAAGATTGTTTAAAAAAGGCATGGTCTCAAAGTATGAGCTAGAAAACCTTCAACTTGCTGCTAAAAATATGAAAGATATGGTTAAAATATCAGAGAAGCAAGTTGCACAAGCTAGAGCGATGAAAAAAGAGGTAATGAACCAATACAACTATCTCAAACTAAAAGCTCCAAATGATGGTGTAATTATTATGAAAAAACTCAATGTAGGAGAGATGGCAATTCCTGGTATGCCAGGTGTTGTATTAACTGATTTGAGCAAATTAAGTATTATTGTTGAGATTTCGGAAACAAACTTAAAGCATATAAAGATAGGAAAAGTGGTAAATATTGAAGTACCATCTATACACTTTAAATCTACAGGAAAAATCTATTCGATTATTCCAAACTCTAATCCTATGACACATAAATTTAAGATGAAGATCAATTTTAAGAAAAAAGGCAAGTCTATATACCCAGGTATGTATGCTAAAGTCAATATCAAAGGATAAATATGCCAAATAAACCATATGAAGTTAAAGATGTTGCAGGTAAGTTAGCTATAGGATTTCTGAAGAATCCTCTAACTGCTGTTTTGGGTATTTTTTTGATTGCTATCGGTTGGATAGCACTAAATACCATGCCACGAGAGGAAGATCCACAAATCGCTATCTCTGGTGGAGCTGTCATTGTAGCAATGCCAGGAGCAACCACATTAGAGATAGAGAATGTAATCGTCAAACCACTGGAAAAAAAACTTCGTGAAGTTCAAGGAATTGAGCATGTCTATGGAATGGCTATGGACAATGTCGGAATTATAAATGTCATGTATTACATTGGAGAGAATAGAGAAGACTCAAACCTCAAACTCTATGATAAAGTGATGCAAAATATGGATCAGATGCCAAAAGGGGTTATGCAACCTCTTATCAAGCCATTTGATATTGATATTGATGTTCCTATTATGAGTATTGCACTCTACAAAAAAGAGAGTTCAAAACTATCAACAGTCGAGATGGTTGAGAAGATTAAGACTCTTCAACATAAGATTAATGGTATTGAGAATGTCGCAAAAACAACTCTTCAAGGAGCTCACAAAGAGCAGTTTAATGTCGAAGTAGATATGGGTAAACTCTCAGCTTATCACCTCTCTATGGGACAGATCATGCAATCTGTTCAATCACTGGCGGTTAGTGTTCCTGATGTCAAAGGGAGAAGCTCTGAGGGAAAACTAGTGATGTTTGGTATCTCTAATGCTATTGAGAGTATTGAAGATGTCAAAAATGTCATAGTAGCACAGTATATGGGTTCTATAATATATCTACGAGATGTTGCACAAGTTACTCAAGGTATAGACAAACAGAACTTTCAAGATGCAGAGCTGATCCATAGAGCCGAAGAGAATAAAGAGAATCCATTGGGAAAATCAGTTCCTCAAATTACACTAACTGTTGCCAAACTAGCAGGAACAAATGCTGTTTTTGTAGCACAAGATGTAGATAAGATGTTAAAAGAGTATCATGGTAGCTTTGAGAAAGATGGTATAGGATATATTATCACTAGAGACTATGGAGAGAGAGCTAATGAGGCTGTTAATGAATTGATGCATCACCTGATCATTACTATTGTTATTATTGCTGTTATGTTAGTCTTTGCTCTAGGGTGGAGAGAGTCTATAATTGTTACTTTCTCTGTTCCTGCTATTTTGGCTATTACTCTATTTATAGCGTATATGAGTGGACAAACTATGAATAGGATTACACTATTTGCATTCCTTCTATCCTTGGGATTACTGGTGGATGCCGCCATTATTGTCATTGAAAATATTCATAGACATCTACATGCTCATGATGCAGCAGATAAAGAGATGGAAGACCTACTTGTAGAAGCAACTGACGAGGTAGGAGGGCCTACCAATATTGCAACATTAGCAATTATTATGACTATGGTTCCAATGGCATTTGTTGGGGGTATGATGGGATCATTTATGAAACCTATTCCATATAATGTACCAGTGGCACTCTTTGCTTCTCTTGTTGTCGCCTATATTTTTACTCCTTATTTGAGTTTGAAACTTCTAAAAAAACCTACACATGGGGGTAAACATGCCAAATAGTCATGAAAAAAGCCGATTTGAACGATTTGTTTATAATGTTTTAAATAGTAAATTTAAAAAGTTTTTAGTTATTGTATTAACCGCTGTAGCATTTTTTGCGACACTACTTATGTTTCCAAGCAAAGGTGTACTTGCAAGAATGCTACCTGGGAAAAGTGCCAATACCTACTCTATCTATGTAGATACCCCGACAGGAAGCTCTATAGAACAGACAAGAAAAGTAACCTCTTGTGTACTTGATATTCTCAAAAAAGAGAAAGAGATTCTTCATATGGAGTCTTTTTATGGGCAAGGTATCCCTCTTGATTATGCAGGATTGGTCAAAGGTTCAAGTATGAAACGAACTGAAAATGTTGCTGAGATTTCAATTAATCTAACAGATAAGCACCATAGAGAAGAGCCATCTTTTTTGATGACGCAAAGACTTAGACCAGTGATCCAAAAAACATGTGCGGATATTGTTCCAGGAACAAATATCAAACTTATTGAGCAACCATCGGGTCCTCCTACTTTGGCATCTATTGTTGTTGAAATTCATGGGGACGATGTTGATCAAAGCAGACAACTCTCTATTGAGGTAAGTAAAATATTAGCCAATACAGAAGGCTTGGTTGATGTTGATATTCTATCTGATGATATTTATGATAAGTATAAACTCAAACCAAATATAGAGAAGATCTCTCGAAGTGGACTAGATATAAAGCAGGTTAACAATATCTTGTATCTTGCTTTTGAAGGTATGGTTATTGCAACAAAAAACTCTGAGAATCGATCAAATCAGATTCCAATATTTTTGGTATTGAGTAAAGATACAAAAGAGCTTAGCTCAACAGAAGAGGATTCACTTAAATCCAAACTAGCATCTTTAAATCTTATGAATATGAGAGGAATGATGGTTCCTCTTAGTGAAGTTGTAGATATTGAAAAAGTAAAATCTGTTCCGATGATCATGCACAAAGATCTTAGTAGAATGATCAATGTAATTGCCGAGACAGATATGGTCTCACAACTATACCCTCTGTTAGATGCTAGAGATACAATGTTGGAGTATTTTTCAAAGCAATATGATATTGAAAAAGCAGGGTTTAATACATATATGTTTGACCTATATCTTACCGATAAAAAAACAGGAGAAAAATTCTTGCTTAGATGGGATGGAGAGATGAAAGTCTCACTAGATACATTTAGAGATCTAGGTGGTGCATTTATCTCTGCTCTTGTACTTATATTCTTCCTATTGGTTATATACTACAAGAGTTTTGCTCTAAGTGGTATTATCCTTGTTGGTTCATTCCTGTCACTAATCGGAGTTATACTAG
>Ga0256827_10001221_pt1 | contig 16354 bp, 19 predicted proteins | sample CV84metaG_FD_185977 | JGI IMG/M metagenome (GOLD analysis project Ga0256827, IMG submission 185977) | Hydrothermal vent microbial communities from East Pacific Rise, Pacific Ocean - CV84 | ecosystem: Environmental > Aquatic > Marine > Hydrothermal vents | place: Pacific Ocean: East Pacific Rise... | reverse complement strand
TTTCTCCTCTTTTTTTTGAAAATGCAACATAAAGCTAAGCTGATTCTCTTTATAGAGTTTTTGTGTATTCTCATACTCAACTATTAAAAAAGACTCTAGCCAGTTGTGCATCTCGGTAGCTAATCTTTGTGGGGTATCTTGAAAGTTGATACGCCCCTCTATATTAATATTAAAATTGGGTAAAAAGATACTTCTAAAGCTATCCAAATACTCTTGGCGTATCTTAGAGCGTCTTGTTTCATTTCTTGATACCGAAGAGAAGTAGATAAGCCCCTCTTTAAAATGCTGTTGAATAATATGTTGACGAAGTACATTTCTAAGAATAGTATAGAGGTAGATAATATCAATAATTATCTTGTTTCGTCCACTCTTTAAGTAGTCAACAATCAGAAGCCAAAAAAGCTTATCCGATTTCTGAAGCTCCCCCTTTTGATGGACATCATAAATATCAGCCAGAAGAGAGTTTCTATAGTTTTTTTGGTTAAATATCTCTTTATTTACAATCTTTTCACGAAATGAGATAAAATGAAAAGTCTCATACTCCAAATCTATTTTGCTCTCTGCCTTATCTATCTTCTCATTTTTATCTCGTTTCTCTTGAAGCTCTTTTAGTTTACGCCTCTCCTCTTTTTTATATTTCTGATAGCTCTGTTTCTGAAAATCACTAATATGAACAATATTTTCATTTAGCATCCTCTTTGCTAAAAAAGAGAACATCTCATCTATATGGTGGTGTAGCATCTCATCTTTATATAAATCTTTTTTAAGAAGATAAGTATAGATTATCTTCTCAAAGGTAGAGGTAGCCAAAGCGATAAGCCTTATATTACTCTTCTCTTTTATCGCATCTAGCCTATAATCCAAAGGATTCTCTATTGTATCAGACAAGATAAATGGGTTTTTAAATATCTCATTCAGTCTATAGGTAATATGAAGCGAACCACCCAAATGAAAATGGTTATCTGAAACCATAGATAAAAAATTAAACCGTGAGGGGTAGCTTAAAATGGTGTTATTTATACTCTCTTTAATATATATACTCTTATCTCTTTGTGAATAGTGAGAGATATAGTTATCTACAGCAGTAGCATAAATTGGTGTCATATCAACCGAGTTAACCAAAGATTGAACAAAAATTTTCTCGCAATCCTCTTCCATAATCTCCGATTTGGGAGAGGTTAGAGAAAAAAATATGACTGCTTCTAAAAAATAAGTATTTTATAATAAAATAAAATATATAATAACTGATAATTAAGCACTGTCCTGAAATAAGAGAAAAAGACTTAATTAGTTATTTACAAGTTCTTTAACATCTTAATGTATGTGGTTCTGATTAGATTAAAAAGCTGTAATCAGATAAAACATTAACAGTAATTAAACCCTTGTCTGAAAATTCAAGGTTGTAAATTGAGGCAAAAGTTCCTTGATTTGTAGGCAGAATCAGCCATTCCTTGTCTTCGTTAATTAAGTTAAAAGAGGTTACTTAGTTCTGCTAAGTTTTGCTTCTTTTATCTCATATTCATGACAAGTGAAGCCTCTTCCATAATCTATGATTTGGGAGAGTGAGGTTCACACTCCTCAATATTATCAATATTCAAAATAATATGCCCATTCGTATTAGTAAAGTGTTCACTAGCCACAAACTCAAATAGCTTATATAGATGCCTCTGAGAAGCCCCCTCATTTGCCAACTTATCTTGCAAAAAATCCAAACTTGTCTCTATATCAAATGAGTTAATGGCTGTTTTAAGCAAATCATTTTTTAAAATATCAAAAGCCCGTTTTAGGGTATAACTCTTCTGTTTTTTTAGTCGATATTGCAGTAAATCTAATACTATATTGTAGTTACTTAGAAAGTTATCTACTCCTATGTAGGAGGGTTTTTTAATTAGTGGCATTTTTACCTCTAATTTTTCCTAAAAAATTGGCTTCATCTATTAGAAATTTAAAAAATGGAATATCATTATTTATGTAGTTGAAAAAATCATAAAAACTTCTTTGTATATCTTTAAACTCTTCTCTACTCTTATTTTCATCTATCACTTCATATAGGTTACATATGTTCTCCTGGTACAAATGGTCTTGCTTTTTACCATCATTCTTTTTTACACCATAAAGAGTATTTTTTTTAAAAATAACTTTATCTTCACTATCTGTTTTAATAGAGATAACATCGTCTTTTTTAATAGAAGAGGATATATCATCAGGAGCTAGTCTATCTTTAATAATTTTTCGATTAATTGTGTAATAATTTTCATCTTTTTCATTAAATGAAGCCAAAACACAATAACAATCATTTAAGAAATTTCTCATACTTCGAGTGCTTAAAAATGTGCTATCCTCAAAACTATTAGGATTATAGCTAGACTCATAAAATAGTTCACTAACCAAAGATGCCATATCAAATGATTTGACCAATAGCTTATCTTTCTTAAAAAAAATTGTCTCTTTTTTCTCTTTATCCTATGGACTATCTGCCTCTTTTAAAATTTCATAAACACTCTTTAGGTATATTCTTCTGTTAGGAGGAAAGACTTTAGATAGATAATCATTAGGAAGTGAACGTAAAAAAGAGAGTTCTTCTAGCTCAAGCTCTTTATCAATCTCTAAACCAAACTCTTTATATTTATTATATTTAGTAACCACTCTCATCTGCCTAATATTAAAAGCCACTATAGGAATAATATAGGGAGATGACATATATTTTCTAATACTATCAGCTATCTGATAGCCCTGTTTCAGGTTCATATCCACGTCATCAATAGGAATAACCAAAATCTCTACATCAAAAATATCTTTAGTATGCTTAAATAGATTATGAAGCTCTTCGGCTAGACCAACACCTGATTTTAGTCCATAGAACTTATCAAAAATATCAATATTATCCTTTTTTTTGGAACGGGTTGCCTCTACAATCTTTAGAACATTCTCTAAACTATCATAAAATCCATCTCTTTTTTGATACCTATCCTCTTGATGGTTCTCAACCTCTTTTAGTATTGCAGAGAGTATTACCAATAAAAAATCTTCATCCTCCTCTTGAATTGTAGGGTCAATTGTCTCAAATATTTTAACTCTATTTTTTAATTTATTCTTGGTCTTTGTACTAGAGTAATCTCCTGTTATAAAATCTTTTAGATTTATCATTACAGTACTTTTACCATTCCCCCTACTTCCATAAACTAAAATAGCATCGTGCATTTTAACCTCATTAATATTATCAATATCAAAACCTGCACTTTTATAACTATCAATCTCTTTCATTCTATCATCTATTAAATCAGCTATCTTTTCGTAATAACTACCCAATAATATATGATTATGATTACCATCTTTTTGATGATATTTTTTCGCTCTTATGTTGCTTAACTCAATTACTATCCTTTTTGATTCACTACTCATATTTTTCCCTTTTTATACTAGAGTATTTCATTGTAAATCTTTTTGACTTAAGCTACTATTTATTTTTTAATTTTAAGTTATTAAACAGTATCGTTATGGTTAAAATATGGGTTTTAGATATTACTAAGTGAATAATTATTTTTAAATATTAAAAAATTAATAAGTTTAATTATCCTACTCCCTAACAGCCCTCCACCCTTTCTTCTCCATACATTCCAAAATACCATTTCTTGCTTTTTGGGTTTTATTTTTAATTAAGTGTAACTCTTTTGCTACTCTAATTGCATTCAGCATATCTGCACTTTTTTGAACACCTGCCAAAACATCCTCTTCCATAATAACGGGGATGGATACCATAGCAACATCTACTTTTGTCATTTCTATTTTGCTTGGGTTATCTTTTAGCTGTTTGGCACATCCTCTTAACTCTTTGTCTAAAATTGGAGAAGAGGCTGGAAATTCTCCATATTTAGCGTGAATAAAATGGCTTTTTGACGAACTACAGCCAAGAAGAAAGAGAGAGAGACTTAAGAGTATTATAATAGAGGTTTTTTTTGACATTTTTTATCCTATTTCTAGATATTTTATCTATTGTATCGTTAAAAAATGAGAAAAAAATGAGTTGAAATTTCAGAAAAAACCAAACAATAACAAACAATTAGATACAATCATAACAAACTTTATCAAAGGGTTTAATGTGCCTAACTTTCTTAAATATATAGCAATCTTAACCACTCTATCATTAACACTTAACGCTCAAAATATAGAAGAACGAAAACCAATTAATCTCTCTATGGTTATATCTGGTGGGGTTAGCCTTGGAGCTTATGAGGCTGGTTATAACTGGGCTATGATTAAGATGCTAAGTAATATTAGAGCCACAAACCCAAGAGTTGAACCCCATTTGCGTTCGGTTACTGGGGCTTCGGCTGGTTCTATTAATGCACTGCTTACTGCTATGTATTGGTGTCAAGAGCCTTCTGTGACCGATACTAATAGTATAGATAATAACCTATTTTTTAACACATGGGTCGAGTTAGGGTTAGAAGAGCTTATTATAGAGGGGCGTGACCCTAAAAATAAGAGTACCCTCTTTAAACGAGACTCTTTGCGTATCCAAGCCAAAAAGATGTTAGAGCATTTTGATAAACCTATCTTTAGAAAAGGGTGTGAAGTTCCACTTGGAATTGCTGTAACAAAGGCAACACCTATTATTAGCGAGTTTCAAAACTCTGGTATTAGAATAAAAAATCAACACTTCTCTATCCCTTTTACAGTAAAAGAGCAGAATGGAAAACTAACTATACAAAATAGAAAGATGCCAAAGAGTACAGACTACTATATATCTATACCAAATATAGAAAATAATATAAGTAAAATTAGCAATGTACTCTTTGCTTCATCTGCCTTTCCAGGGGCTTTTCAGCAGATAAAACTTGACTATATCTATGAAGGAAAAAAGAAATCAAACTACTTTATAGATGGTGGAGCTTATGATAACTTACCCCTGCAACTGGCAACAGAACTAGACAAAAGAGCCAAAGATTTTATATTTATAGACCCAAGTAATATGAGAGGAGAAGATAAATTAGAGAGTAATAATACAAAAGAAGAACCACCAATTGGTTTTTTAAATGCAAATGCTCTTCCATTAATGAGTGCTGTTGATATTTTTCAATCCATGCGACTCTATAACGCAATTACTCAATATTTTGGAGAGGGTTCAGGTAAAAAACTTATACTATCATCAAGATACCACCCAATTACAGGTAAATTCTTGGGGCATTTTGGAGCATTTTTAAATAGAGACTTTAGGGTATATGATTATCATGTAGGGGTCTATGATGCTATCTATCATCTATCTAAATCTATGCAAGAGCGTGGATATTTCAGTAATGTTTCACAAAAAAAAGTTATGAATATGTTAAAAAAAGAGTTAGGAATAGATAAAAATAGAGATGCTCTAACAGCATATAATCTCTTTTATAAGACCGAATTCAAACCAAATAGAGTGGTTATTATTAGAGATAGATTTTCAAATATATATAGAGCCTTTGACCAACAAGCTAGTGATAGTAAACGTTATGATGTTACAGCCTTTAATAAGTTTATACAGAAACTAAATATGAAATATATTCAAGATAGAGACTCTTTTATTCCTACAGATCCCAATGAACTTGTCGATTGGTATAAAAAACCCTTAACTCTATTAAGCAATCGTATTACAACTTTAGAAAATGATTATGCACAGATAGAAGGAAATACCAAAGCTTTAGCCAAAATTACTAACATGATAGCATGGATGGGAAATAATTTAGTAAAAAGAAAAGAGGGCTTTCATATACCTTTAAATATACCCAAAGAGAAAGAAAATAGTTCGCTCTCAACCCTTTTAAAAGCCCTTCCAAATGAGATTACTACAGATGTTAAAAATGGTGGTATTGGTCTTTCGTATAATGCCTATATATATAAAAGAGGAAGATATATTGATGGATTTGAGGGTAAACTATCATATAAACAGAGTGATGATATTAGTAGTTTTATTCGTTTAGATATTAACACATTTAATGAATATAGAGACTTTTTAAAAGTAGGAATAGGTGCAAGTGCCTTTGGTAATATCGAGAGTAAATTCTATAATAAAGATGGGCTTTATGGAGTCAATGCATATGTTGATATTCTTGATATTTTTAGGCTTACTTATGTACGAAGGTTTAACCACCCAAAAGAGAAAGATTATATCTATTTTGGACTAAGAAATCTTCCTAGTTTGATTTATTGGTTACAGAGGTAGAGAAGCACTCTTAATATTAGCTATTATTAATAGTTTCTTTAATATAATTTTAAATACTAAACATATAGTAATATTAAGTAAACATTTTTATAAATAATTTAAGATAGAATAGGAATTTATAAGTTATGAAAAATTTTCATGCAAGATTAGAACAATATACAGCAAAATGTGATGAGATATTTTTATCTGAACATCTACAAATTTTAATAAAAGAAGCAAATGAACAGATAGATCAAATAGATGTATCTGATTTATATACAGTAGCCAAAGATATTATCTTGATAGATGTAAGAGAGCCAGAAGAGTTTGCATCTGGTTATATTAATGCTCATAAAGTTTTAACCATTCCAAGAGGTAAACTGGAGTTTTTGGCAATAGATAAAATAGCAAAAGTTTATGGAGATGATGCAACAATTATAACCTATTGTCTAAAAGGACAAAGAGGTGCTTTAGCTGCATTACAGTTACAAAAAATGGGCTTTTCAAATGTACGAAATCTTAAAGGTGGGATATTTGAATGGTTATCTCAAGGAAATAGTATTCATAGTTATCTAGGTGAATTGGTTTTAACCAATTAAAAAATATTAATATTTTAAGAGGGAGAATATAATTATATCCCCTCCGAGTTTCAACCAAATTCGATACAATACCCTCATAAAATTAACAGATGAGGAACACCCCCATGAAGTTTACAACCACACTAAAACAAGATGCTATTAAGATAATGCTTTTAGGCTCTGGAGAGCTTGGTAAAGAGGTGGCTATAGAAGCCCAACGCCTTGGAGTTGAAGTTATTGCTGTAGATAAATATGAGAATGCTCCTGCCCATTTGGTGGCTAATCGCTCTTATGCTATTGATATGCAAGACAAAGAGGCTGTAGTTGCACTTATTGAAAAAGAGCAACCAACCTTTATTTTACCAGAAGTTGAGGCTATTAGTATTGACGCTCTGTTTGAAGTTGAAGCAAAAGGGTTTCATGTAATTCCTAATGCTGAAGCTGTAAATAAGACTATGAATCGTAAAAATATTCGTGTTTTTGCATCTGAAACTTTGGGTTTAACCACCTCTAAATATAAGTTTGTAACCACCCTAGAAGCTCTTAAAGAGGCAGGGGAAGAGATTGGTTTTCCTTGTGTAATTAAGCCTGTAATGAGTTCATCAGGTCATGGTCAAAGCATTGCGAAGAGTGCTGATGATATTGAGAACTCTTGGGAGATAGCAAAAGAGGCTCGTGGAGATGCCAGTGAGCTTATTGTAGAGGAGTTTGTAAAGTTTGATTATGAAATTACCCTTTTAACTGTACGAAACGAAACAGGTACAGTTTTCTGTGATGCTATTGGACATGTTCAAAAAGATGGTGACTTTATCTTGTCTTGGCAACCAATGCCAATGAGTGAGAAAGCTCTTCAAAAAGCAAAAGATATTGCAAAAGCAGTAACCGATGGGCTTGGTGGTCGTGGAATCTTTGGTGTTGAGTTTTTTGTAAAAGGTGAAGAGGTCTATTTTTCTGAACTTAGCCCACGCCCACATGATACAGGAATGGTAACACTGATGACTCAATCTCAAAGTCAATTTGCCCTACATGTAAGAGCTGTACTTGGATTGCCTTTGAACTATACAACTTATGGAGTAGGAGCTTGTGGAGCTTATAAAGCTAAAAATGAGTCAACTAATCCTGTTTTGAATGTGCCTGAATCGGCATTTACAGATACATCTTATGTAAGAGTATTTGGAAAACCAGAATCACATATTGGACGAAGAATGGCTGTAAGTTTAGTACTTGATAGTGACGTTGAAGTAGCTAAAAAACGGGCTTTGGAGATTGCTTCATCAATTTCTGACAGTTAAAGCTATTTTATAACTCCTCTTAAATAAAGAGGGGTATACTTCTAACATTTTAAATTACTCTGTTAGGACTTCACTTTGAGACCATTCTACTCCTCTATTCTGCTACTTCTATTTCTATTTTCATCTTTTGCCACTGCTTCATCTAAAATTAACTACTCTAAAAAATGGGAAGTTAAACGTTTTATAAACCACTTACATAAAGAGTTTGGTTACAGTAAAAAAAATCTTAAATACCTATTTAAAAGTGTTCGAAGAAATCCAAAACTTACTACATTTTGTTCTAGTTCTGTACCTAAAAAAACTAAAAAAGAGGGTTCTTGGGAGAGATATAAACGAATACATATAGGAAAAAACCATATTAACTTGGGTATTAAATTTATGAAGAAACATCAAAAAAGTTTAGATGAAGCTTATAAAAGATTTGGTGTTCCTCCTGAATATATTACAGCTATTATTGGAATAGAGAGCTACTATGGTAATAACTGTGGTCGATATTATGTTTTTGACCAACTTACCCATCTTGCTTTTAGAAAACATCGACGTAAAAAGTTCTATAAAGCTCAACTAGAAGAGTTTTTACGTATCTGCTTTAAAGAGAAATTAAATCCCAAAAAGATAAAAGGCTCTAGCTCTGGTGCTATTGGATTGGCTCAATTTATGCCAAGTAACTATCAACATTTTGGAATTGATCTGAACCATGATGGAAAAATACGCCTTAATAATCCTGCTGATGCAATTGGAAGTATTGGTAACTATTTTAAAAAAAATAGATGGGAAAAAGATATGCCAGTAGCTGTAAAAACAACTTTTAAAGGTAAACGTTTTTATGGATTAAAGACAGGTTTTAAATATAAATACAGACAAAAAAATCTACATAAAATAAAAGCCAATGGTTATTTTAACTATAAAAAAGAGGTCATGTTAATTAAACTCTCTAAGGCTTGGAGTGATGAACTCTGGTTTGGAAGTCATAACTTTTATGTGATTACAAGATATAACCATAGTGCATATTATGCTATGGCTGTTCATCAATTAGCACAAAAAATGAAATGGCGTTCAATTAATCAAAAAATAAGCTCAATAAAAAATAAAGAAAAGTGATTTTTCATTCTATATTCAAGTAAAAATGTGTAAAATATTAAATAATTATTAAAAATATAATTTAATTTTAAAATTAAAGGTAATATTATGCAATTGACAATCTTTTTTGTAGAGGTTATTATTATATTTTTTTATATGACATGGGATGAATCAAGCACTTTTTTAGATAATCCCAAAGAGGAGTACTATAGTTACTACTCTAAAGATATTATTGGAAATGATATTATAAAGTTTCCTCCAAATACTTCAGAAACAGAGAAACTAAATACTATAAAAGAGTCTGAACTTATTGAAGAGATAGTAAAATATAGTTTAGATATAGAGGTAATGAGTGAGATCTTTAATAATGGAGTCGAAGATAATACCCAATTTAAAAAAGATTTTATAGCCTATTTAGAGGCGATACACTTTGAATATATTGGAGGAAACCTTACAAATCAAGAGCTTAAAAAACTTATAAGGAATCCTAAGAGTATTCATGATTTCTGAATTTTAAAAGCAATTAAACAATTTAACACTTTCCTATTTTTTTTATGATAAAATATTCTTTAAAAAGGAAATGTTATGGATAGAAGAGAGTTTTTAAAAAAATTTGTTGCATTAAGTTCAGCCTCTTTAATTATAAATGGCTGTACTCAACCACAAAATCCATCTACAAATAAAAGATTTGAAGATATTGTACCTAATACTACAAAGAATATTCCTCCTAAAAAAGTTGAAGAGTCTATGCCTGTAGCAGTTTATGGACCTCCATCTTATTTTGAAGGTTCACAAAATGAATAATCAAAAAGTTTTTGATATAGATACATTAATAGAGATTATTGACCATAGAGAAGAGTTAAGAGAGACCCATCCTCTTCACTATCTCTTTTGGGAATCAACTCTGCGTTGTAATTTAGATTGTCTCCATTGTGGAAGTGATTGTGTAAAAGATAACTCATCTAAAGCCCGAGAGATAGATGTAAAGTTAATAAAAAAAGAGTTGATTGATATTGCCAAACACTACAATCCAAAAGAGATAACCTTTGCTATTATTGGTGGAGAGCCACTAGTTAGAGATGATATACTAGAGGTTGGAGCATTTGCAAATGAGCTTGGTTACAATTGGGGAATTACTACCAATGGAATGTTACTGAGTGATGAGAAGATAGCCCAGCTAAAAGAGGCTAACTTAAAAACTATATCGGTTAGTCTTGATGGTCTAGAGCCACACCACGACCAACTTAGAAACCATAAAGGCTCTCACAAAATAGTAACAAAAGGGCTTAAACGCTTAATGGCAGATAGATTCTTTAAAGCCTTTGATATTATCTGCTGTGTCAATGGTCTAAATATTGACCATCTTGGTGAGTTTGTAAAGGAGCTTGTTGAGCTAGAGATACCGCAAGTTCGTTTTACCCCTATATTCTCTCATGGTCGAGCCTCTGAAAATAACCATTTAATGTTAACCGATGCACAAGTTCGTCAACTCTTAGAGTTTATAGCAGATTATCGGAAAAATGGAGATAGTCGTATTGTTGTAACACTAAGTGAAGAGGGTTACTATGGAGCAGAGTTTGAGTGTCAAATACGAGATGGGCTTCACTATTGTGGGTCTGGTGTGCAGATAGGAACAATTCTACACGATGGTGGTGTAATGGGTTGCCCAAGTGCTTCAAGAAAATTTGTGGTAGGGAATATAAAAGAGAGTAGCTTTGTAGATATTTGGAACAAAAAGTTTTACCAATATCGCAACGGTAAAAAAGAGCTATTTTCATCTCAATGTGCAGGGTGTGAAGATTGGATACTCTGCGAAGGTGGAGGTTTTCATCTGTTAGACCAAAAAAACTATGATGGAACAATGTGTCAATATGCAAAAGTAAAAGGGTAAATTGTGGAAGAAGATAGAAGAGAGTTTTTAAAAAAGTTTGCACTATTAAGCTCAGTACCTATACTATTTAATGGTTGTCCAAATGCTGTTTATGGACCACCACCAAGTAGTGAAGACAATGATACTATACATGCCGTTTATGGACCACCACCTATAATAAAAAAAGAACATATTATCTATTATAGAGATATAAAAGATAATTTAATTCTACTTAATAGCCGAAAAAATATACCTTTAGAGCCTACTATTGTAATTAAATTTCCAAATAAAATGGGTAGTGAATCAAAAAATAGTATAACACTTTTAGATGAAAAAGATGAGCTTATCTCTTGTAACAAGAAATGGAAAACAGAGTATATTCTAGAGATTCAACCTATAGAAGATAGCTTAAAATATGACAGTAACTACTCATTGATTATAGATAAAACAATTCAAAATAAAGATGGAGATTTATTGGATACAGAGAAGTATTTTTTTGGAGCTTATTTTACTACTCTAAGAGAAAATGAACATGAAGAGTGATAGATTAAAATAAGATTATACTGATAAGATTGATAATGATACTATTTAACCATTTTTAAATTAGTAATCTTATCAGATGATATATTCTCTTCAAAAAAAGGTGCAAAATAGTATAACTTTCGGTATAGCTTATTAGATAAAACATTATTATATGAGATATTATATTTTTCTGTAATTCGAGCTAAAATAGCCAACTCTTCTGATGAAAGAACTCCATCAATAGTTGATTTTTGATTATAAAATTGAATCAACTGCTCTATCAATTTTATTTTTATTTTATTTTTAGATTTACGAAAAAAATCAACTTTTTTATCTATAACTCTTTTGTCTGGTTCTAAATTTGGTATAATACATCTCCAATAAGGAACTTCATAAAGTCGTCCTAGTAGTTGAATTAAACTATACTCTGTCAATATTCTAAGTGCTTCATCTTTTGATTGTTGCAATGTATTATATTTACTATAACCTACTCCTGAACCATTTAAAAAAAATCCAAATCTATCTTTTCTTTTTTTACGATGAATTTCAATCTTATTTTGTGTAGCCACACCTGTTATATACGATCTATCTTTATATTTAAAAACACTTAAATCCAATGCAATTTGAGATAAATCATCTCCCCTATCGTGGTCATACCTAAAATCACTATCACCTCTTCCTCTTCCAAATTCTAAATCTAAATCTAAGTTACTACTACTAGAGAGAATACCTTTATCAAATTGAGTTACAGCTCCATCAATAACCAACTGAGGCATATATTTTTTCATATCAGGAAAATATAAAAATCCTGTTGTTTTTGCTTCAAATTGATGATACACTGGTTCATATGCAAGAACCTCTAAACTGGTCATATGAAGGATAAGAGGTGTTTTTATAAAATTTTTACTATCACTAGACATTCCCTTTTTTGCTGATGTAACATTTTCAATATTTTTAACTTGAAATCTATAACGAGGTTTTTTAAAAATAGTTAATAGATGGTTAAGCCGAGTAAATGATTCTGTAAAATAGGTATTATTATCTATAGGTCTTTTAATTTTTTGTTCTTCTTTTGAAAACCCCTTAAAAGAAGTACATCCTCCAACTAGAAAAGTAGTAACTCCTAATAAGAAAATTGTTGCTATTTTTGGCAATTCTGTCCCTTAATCTACAATAATACGTGTATCTTCAATAAAAATATTAATCTCTTTTATACTCTTGTTATCTTTTATATCAATCTCTTCAATTTTAGTAGTATCTGTATCAATTACCTCGTCATATCTAGAGCTATCTACCTGTAATGAAGTATCCAATTCACTCTCAGAGCCATTTAAAGACTCTTGATTATCTTCAAAAAAATTAACATCTTGATTATTTTTTACAAAATTTTTATATGGATTATGTTTTATCTCAATAGAATCTCTAAAATCATTACCCTCTATCTCTAAATCCTCAATATGAACATTAACCTCTATATCATCATTAATAAGAGAATCATTAAGATGTATTGTTGAGAGTTGAATACGATTATTGCTAGCATGATAGTCACCTTTAATATACTTATATATCTTATCTTCGTACTCTTTTTTAGAACGATTCTTTATTTTTATCTTTTCAAATATATCATTTTTAGACTCTTTTTCTGAAGAATCATCTCCCCAACTATCACTATTCCAATCAGAATCACTAGCATACGTAACAACGGATAAAGAGACTATTATGATCGATAAAAAATATAACTTCTTCATCTCTTTCCTTTTTTAATTATCAAAAACCATTAATGCTTGAGTCAAGTTAACACCACCTCTAATTTTACTATTTTTTATACTACAATTACCATATATATTTTTATTAGAAAGGTTTGCTCTATTGGTAATATAAAGACTACATTGATTAACGGTAGCATTCTCTATTGTTGTATTTTCAATAGATGAATCTATATCAATATCACTATTATTAACACTACTGCCTCGTAAAAGATGCACTTTACTCTGTATAAGGGTTGCATCAACTATACGCATCTCTCCTGAACTATTATCAATTCTGCTATTGCTAATAATATTACTATTTGTAATAAGTGAATTTTCTAAAGAGATTTCACTTTGAGATACTATTGAGTTACTTATCTCTGCCTCATCAATAGAACTATTTAGAGTAAATGTACTATTCTCTACACTACTCTCTTGAACATTTAAATTCCCCTGTATAACATCAGAATGATTATTTATTTTTGTCTCAACAATGGAACTATTCGAAAAGATATCTACCTTATCAATATCAGCATAACTCAAACAAAATAATAAAGCAACTATTAACAGATTTTTCATTACTACTCTTCCCTATTGGGATTTTTTCTTATAATATTAACTATATCATAATGAATATTATCTGTAATATTATCATCAATAATTATAATTCCTTGACTAATACTATTATTCTTTTCTTGACTAATATTTTTATCTTTTGTAATAGTTACTCCACCTTGAGTAATGGAAGAACCATTACTCAAAGTGATATTTTCTATCTTATTAATCTCATGTACTGCTATATTATTAGCAGATAGAAGTGAAGATAGAAAAAAAATACTAATCTTCACACCAGTCAGATGCATCCAATCCTCCATCTTGAGCACAAGCATCTACTCCTCCTTGCTTAACCGAAGAGCCTCCTGTAACATTAGCTATCAAATTATTTGTTTCTTTCATAATTAAAGTAGAAACTTTATATCCTCCACCAACTCTAAGTCTAGCTTGATGTACTTCAGACTGATCAATATTAGCAATAATTGTATTTGTTGTAGTTAATATACTATCTCCATCTAAACTACTACCTTGACCATTTAACTCTACTGTAGCTTGAGATACATTTGAACTATTTTCAACAATTCCAGCAAGTCCATTAGTACTTGTAACTTTTGTATCCTCAAGCTCTGCACCATCATTAACAATAGTTACACCCTGATCAAGAGTTGAACTACCAGTTACAGAAGCTTCAACAATAGTATTTGTACTTGATAATCCAACATTTTGAATAGTCCCATTCGAAACAACTGTTGAAGCTTGACGAACAACTGACTCTGAAGTAATTGAACTATCTTTAATATCACTAGTACTATCTAGTGTTGATTTAGTAAGTGTTCCATTATTAACTTGTGTCAATCCTTGATTAACTGTTGCAGAATCAATACCTGTTTCACTAATACTATTCTTAATTTGAGTAATCTGTACATTGTTAATTGTACTATCACCAGATACAACAGTATGCCCCTGACTTACATTAGAATTATTAATTACTGGTGCAACACCATTAAGAATTTCATTCTCTACATTTGTAGTTAAATCTGTTACCGAACTAGCTAAAAGCATTCCTGATGTAATCATCGAGATTAAAATTATTTTTTTCATTGTTTAGTCCTTATTTTAAGTAATTTTTTTGTATTATATAATAAGTTTATTTTTTATAAAAAATGTTGTGCTGACCTCTTTATATAAATTATATAAACTTAACTTTTCTTAATTATGATATTAAATATCACTTCCTCAAACCTACGTCTATAAAAAGAATTTCATGACACTTTTTGGTGTGCAAGTAACTCCTTCTGGTCAAATTATAAAACAAAATAGTTAGATTATAGTTAGATTGTAGTAGAATTAGTTAGATTATGGTAAAAATAATTTGTTCTAATGAAAAAAAATTTAATTTTAGTAACGTACAAATAGGAATATTTAATGAAAAACCTAAAAAAAGATGCCTCTTTAATTGTTGGTCAAGAGTATGAAAAAGAATTTTTTGATCCATTTTTCAAAGAAATTTATATGGTTAAAAGTAATGATATGGTCTTATCCTGCTATCAAAAGCACAATATCTCTATTATCTTCTTAAATTTTGATGAAAAAAATACACTCAATATTATAAAGGAGATACGAAAAAAAGATAGAGATGTCGTTATATCTCTATTAGTAACTGACATTTCCAAAGATATACTACAAGAGTTATTGCCTCTACACCTTTCAGGATGTCTCAAAAGACCATTAAATAAAAACTCATTTAGAGAATTATTTTATGAACATATTCTTATTGATTTAAATATTTCAAAAAGAAATAGAATAAAAATCAAATCAAAATATGTTTTTGATACAGAAAAAACAGTACTATATAATAATAAATCATCACAAATAAAACTAACCAAGCATGAATCCAAACTTATCTCACTACTCTCTCTATCACAAGATAATTTTTTAACAACAGAATCTTTAGAGTACTTCATTTGGGAAAATGAGTCTTCTCTATATGATTGTAATAATCGTTTAAAATATCTTATTAGTAATACCAGAAAAAAACTACCAAAAGATAGCATAATAAATATCTATGGGCTAGGATATAAATTACTATGTGAAGAAGAGATGTGTTAAAATTCTTATAAACTTTAGTATTAAAAAAGATAAGATACATTGTATCTAAGAGAAAACAATGTATCTTTATAATAACTAAAATATCTCTAACTCTATCTATTTACAATATTTAAATTTTATTAACTTTTAGTATTTTTTCAACGTCTGACCCTTCTTTTGAAACTCTTTTTTTATATTTACTAGATTTTTGAGAATAGTTTTAAGAAAAAACATAATGTAGTCATAGATTGAATTATTGATTTCTAAGGTTACTTTTTGCATTAAGTGAAGCTCCTTTTTTATTTGATTATAAAATAATGAATATTAGAGTGGAAAAGTTATTTAGTTGAATTTTATTCCTAAGTTGTGCTTGACCACTTTATTTCTTTGTTTTTATTTATATTATTTAATAACTTAAAATTTAATAGTATGTTTTTAATATAAAA
>Ga0256827_10001220_pt1 | contig 16357 bp, 13 predicted proteins | sample CV84metaG_FD_185977 | JGI IMG/M metagenome (GOLD analysis project Ga0256827, IMG submission 185977) | Hydrothermal vent microbial communities from East Pacific Rise, Pacific Ocean - CV84 | ecosystem: Environmental > Aquatic > Marine > Hydrothermal vents | place: Pacific Ocean: East Pacific Rise... | reverse complement strand
CCCAAACATTAAAAGGAGTACCTGTTCCTCCACTTGAGCCTTGTCCATTGTTTGATGAGTATTCATTTCCATCAGGACAAAAATATGTTATATCATTCCATGTAATACCTCCATTATTACTCCATTGTAACGAAATTCCTTCGTCTGCTTCGTCAGGACCTTCGCAGGGAGATGATTCTCCTTGAGTTGCCATTTTAAAATCGAAACAAATTTGACATTCTGAAGTTACATCAAATTGTACTGTTGTTAAATTTCTAGGATTACTTGCTATAGGACCTACCCATAAATATATTGTACCATCTGGTCCAGCACCACATGGACTATTAAACTGAGCAGAATTTGAAGACCATCCGGCTCCAATTGTACCATCGTTAAAATCGTTATTCATAAGAACTGTTGCATTTCCGCCATTTGAGTATGGGTCAACACAATCGCCTAAACATATTTCAAGAGGTGAAACATTTACGGTATCCCAATAAGCTTGAGAATATAAGTTTGTTAAACTAAATAAGAGTGAAAATATTATAAATATATTTTTCATGTTAGGTAAGTATTAGGGATTAGGAGTATTAGTTAGCGTTTATTTAGATGTCTTTTTATTACATTATTTAAATTTTATAGGTTAGTTAAATAATTAAATATTTATATTACCAATATTTTTTTTGCATATATATTTCATTTAAAGGGTTATGTAACAAATTTAATAAAAATATTCTATTTATTGTAAATAATATTGTGCTAATTTATTAATTAGTACCAAAACAACTTGTATTAAAAGCAAGTTATATAAGATAAATTGCTTTATTACAATGACGAACAAATATATAATTGGTTGCTATAATTATAATAAATAAGTGATTTCACTTACATGTTTTTTATTAATTTATAAGCTTTTATATAAATCCCATATTATCATTTTGTCATTATTATAAATAAGATTTAGATTTATTAAGATTAAAACCGTTTCCCAAAAAATAATTTAACATTTCCTGTACTTGGTTCAATTTTAATATAACTATATTCATAACTAGACCCCGTTGAATAAGCTGTTAAACCCATATAAAAGTTTTTATTTTCATATCCTAAAGCAAAACGTGCAATATATCTGACAGCTAAATGTGTGCCTAATTTATAAACATTATTGCTTGTAGTTATGTTAGTTTTAACGCCTCCAATACCAGGAACTAATGATAAGTTTATAAAAAATTGTTTTGCAATAACAAAGGTAAAAGTGTACCCAAAAGAAATTCCAAAGTTGTTAGAATTAAATGAATATATATCAAATAAAGTATTTAATGAATCTTTTAAATTAGCACTCAAAAATCCTGTTTTATCAAAAGCAGAGTTTAAACCATAATACACTCCAAGTATTATACTACCTTGACCTTTTTTTTGTATTTCGTTTCTAACAAAAGCTGCTCGATAAGAAAATTTTTTGTGATTGAAAAAATAATAAACTGAGGCACCTAGGGCAATAATTTGCATATCTTCTAATATTGGATATTCTTTTTTATTCCACGAAACTAACATTTTAGGATTACTTATATAAAAGCCCTTATATCTTTGAAAATATATATCAGCACCCATTGTTCGTCCGTATAAATTTAATTGAAAATCAAAGCGTTTGGTTTTTCCATATATACTATCATCATTATTAATAAAAGGCATGCCAAATGCTATACCTAAACCCATCCATTTATAATTAAACCCTAATCCAATATTTGTTGAACCATTTGGTTCTATTTGAAGATATTTTTTTGTTTTTAAATCAGTTAATTTTAATTCTGTATTTTTCCAAATATTGTATATTCTAAATGCTAGTTTATCTGATAAATTTTTGATATATATTGTATCGTATTTTACATTATTTTCTGATACTTCGGTTTCAACTTGTGAAAATAGATTTACACTTACTACAAGAAATAATATTTGAAAAACTGTTTTCATAGTTAAAAAAATGAATATAATAGTTCTTTAGAGTTTACTTGAAGAAGTTTATCTAGCTTGCTATTACTAATAATTGTATTTATTGTGTCAATTTTATATTCTTTACCAATAAATAACAAGTTTATATTATTATCGTAAAAATTACAGTCGACAATAATTCCTTTGTCAATATTCAACTCAAATTTAATTTCGCCTATATTTGTTTTGATTTTACCTTTATATTTAAATTTTGATGTATAATTATAAATCCAATTATGCGTAATATATTTTTTTTCAACTAATTGTCTTATACTTTTTATATCATTTATATCGAGTATAAAATTTTCATTTATTCTATAATAATTTTTAATATAACTATGTAAGTTCGATTTAAATTTATTAAAATCTTTATTACTTATAAAATTACTAATATTGGTTACATTTTTTTTTACTGACTTTATTGACTTGCTAACATAGTTACCTTTTGTTTTAATAGCTTCATTTAAAATATTTAAATTAGAATTGAATAATAAAGTTCCGTGGTGTAAAACTCTATTTTTATATACATGTTCGGCATTTCCTGATACTTTTTTTCCGTTAATAAATAAATCGTTTCTCTTAGTATATTTTACATTTATATTTAATTCTTTAAGATAGTTATATATTGGCTCTATATGTTTTTTGAAGTTTATTTGTTTTCCACTTTTTTTATTTAAAATAAATGTAAAATTTAAATTTCCATTATCTTGAAATACTGTTCCTCCACCACTTAATCTTCGAGCTAATTTTATATTATTCTTTTTTATAAATGGTAGATTAATTTCTTCATAAATATTTTGATGTTTACCACATATTATACAGTTATTTGTATTCCACAAAAAAAAATAATTTTTATTAGTATTTTTTACAAGATACTCTTCTAGTGCAAGATAAAAGTATACGTTTTCGTTATTTATGTTTAAAATATTCATTTAATAATTAAAAAAAACCTCCTTTGAAAAATACAAGGGAGGTTTTATAGTATAATAGTTTTTTTTATTTTACAATAAATTTTTTTATTACTGAACTTTCTGAATTATTTATTTTAATAAAATAAATACCTTTTTTATACGATATAATATTTAGTTTATTCAAATTTTGGTGTAATTCAATTTCCTGAATTTTTGTACCCAATAAATTATAAATTGTAGCTTTTGAATTTTTTTTATCAATAGAGTTATAAGTTATTGTTATATTATCTTTTGCTGGATTTGGATATGTGCTCAAAGAAATATTTGTACTGTTTTCAGCAACAGATGATTCACAACCAGACCAAATGTAACAAATATATTCAGGGTGGTCAATATAAGGATTTCTGTTATGCTGTATATTATAGATAGCATTGTTTCTATCAATTTCTTTTTGACTAACAGGATCTTCTTCTGCCCAATCAATTAACATATTAGTAGCCCAAGTTGATAAATTATCACCACTTAACATTGCACTACTCCAATCTGTTACTACATTTTTATAACGAGTTACCATATAAAAATATGAACGTGCAAAATCACCTTTAAATTCATCAATTGGTTCAAATATAGTGCCAGAATAACCAGGGTATGAACACGCTCCTTTTTTACTACCATTTGTTGATGTCCATGAAGGGTTATTTGTTTCTCCATAAGGATAATTACTACGTTGACCGTTTACATATCCATCTGTAGGATATAAATGAAATAAATCGGTGTACATAGGAGCATCATCATTAAACCAACTTTTAGGAAAAGAATGCTCTCTGTTATAGCATGAACCTTCGCCTGAATATGTTCCACATTGATCTGAGCCAAATGAATATTCATATGCAAATGAACCATCAGATTTTGTTGAATACATATCCCAAACTTTTCCGTTTGGTTTTTTATCGGTACTTTCAAAGTCAGTCCATAGTTCGTTATAACTTTCTGAATGATGATCTTTGATTATATTATATAGAGCTGTTCTTAAATTTTCACCGGTTAAACCTTGTGCATCGTCATAATAACCGTTAGGTATTTGAGCGTTTACAAAGAAAGAAATAATAATAAATAGTAAGGTAATTTTTCTCATAGTTTAATCTTTTTTGCAAAGATAGTGATAAACACTAACAAAATAAGCACCTAAATGCATTCTCTTATCAAAATAATTAGTACTAAAAAAAACTTTTGTTTTTTTTAGTACTAATATTATTTTTTAAGTACTTTAAATTCTACACGTCTGTTTTGAGCTTTACCTTCCGGTGTATTATTAAATGCAATTGGTCTACTTTCTCCATATCCATGAACAATAAGTCTTTCTGTATTAATACCATGTTCAATTAAATAGTTAGCTACAGATTGAGCTCTTGCTTGAGATAATTTTTGATTTAATACTTCAGAACCATCAGAATCGGTATGACCAGCAATTTCAACCTCCATTGTTGGATTGTTATTTAAGAAATCAATTGTTCTATCTAATTCTGGAAAAGATTCAGGTTTTAAAGTAGCTTTTGCTGTTTCAAAGAAAATATTATTTAATCTAACAACTTGTCCAACTTCAATTGGAGCCAAACGCATAGCATCTTCTTCAATCTCGGTATATTCATCAATATCAGTTAAATCAATATTTTTATTTACTTCAAAGAAACCAAGTCCAACAGCACGGAAACCATATTTTTTTCCAGCAGGTAAAATAATTTTAAATCTACCTGTTTTTGGATCTGTTCTTGCAATAGCAACTTCTTCACCTCCAGGTAATTCTTCAACAATAATTCTTGCATCAACAGGTCTATTTGTTTTATCGTTACGCACAACTCCTGTAATTAATACCACCGGATTAGGTTTAACTTTCTGTGGTAATTTAATCTTGAAAATGTCTGATTTTCCTTTTGAATTATGTGTTGATGAATAATAAGCATACTCACCAGATGCTGGAATATTGTATTTAGAATCAGCTCCCGGAGTATTTATACCTTCACCTAAATTTTGTGGTTCTGTCCAATTTTTCCAAGTATCATCTTTACGTGTTGTGCTATATATATCAGCTTTACCATAGCCGGCAAATCCTGAGGTTGAATAAAATAATGTAACACCATCTGCAGCTAAAAAGGGACTATAATCGTTTTGTCTTGTATTAATGGTAGGTCCTAAATTCTGAGGTTTAGACCAGCGGTTTTCACCTTTTTTAAAACTAACATATAAATCTAAACCGCCATAACTATCTTTCATTTCGATAGCCATTATTAAGGCTTTTCCATCGTTTGTTAGATAATAATTAGCATATTTGTTGTAATTAATGAATCCATCAATTGTTTGTTTTTCAGGAAATGCCCAACCAGTACGAGTACGGTATGTAAACGAAACGCCGGCTGTCATTTGTCCGTTTTTAAGATAAACATTTGCTAATAATAAAGCGTTACCATCAGGAGTAATTGATTGTACAAAATTATTCTTTTTATTATTTAAAGGTTCACCAATATTTTTTGCGGGTCTCCAGTTGCCCATTTTATCAACGGCAGAGTACCAAATATCTGTTTCGTCATTATAGCCACCAATATTTTCAGGGTGAAACTTTCTTACAAAATAAATGTATTTTCCGTCAGGAGAAATCATTGGTGCGTCTTCATCATAAATTGTATTAATATTATCACCCAAATTAATTGGCTCTGAATCCCACTTTATATCTGGTATTACATTTATTTTTGCTTTAACAGAATCGGTACATTCTGCAATCCCAATTGCATCAATCTGATTTTCACCGGGTACAGCTACTGGGTCCAATTGAACTTCTACCTCACGTACATAAAATTCGGTTGGCTTATCTAAAAAGATATTCATCATTTTACCTTTTACTCCTTGTGCTTTTGGTGGAGCCTCATAAACTTTTAACTCTTCTTTCTCTGGTCCATAAAGAGTTACTTTTGTTATTGCACCTGGGTTATAACTTTGTGCTATTGCAACTTGGCTAATTCTTGAAGGATTTTTAAATGAAACTCTAATAAAAGCAGTACCGCTAGCTTCTTTACCATTTTTTGTTTTTACAGTCCAAGCCATATTTGACTCTCCTCCAATAGGTAATACGTTTGGAGTTCCTAAGACTTCTTGTGCCGATTTATCTGTTTTGGAAAATTGAGAACTAAATTTTACAACTTTATTTGCCCATTGAGCTTTACATTCCTTTTTAATAGCAGTATCTCCTATTAAATCGCCTTCTTTTGCTAAAACAGCGTTCCATAAAACTTTATTACTATCAGCTTTTGTTTTATTAACAACATCTTGTGAAAATATTGACGCAGAAACAAGGAGAAAAATTAATGTTAGGGTAATAACTTTCATTGTTTTTATTTTATGTTATTTTTATTTTAAAAAGCTAAGATACTATTAGTAAATCAATTTATGAAATTTAATAAAAATTATTTTTAAAATTATTTTATTTTTAAAAAAAATTAGTACCTTTGCACTCCATTTTGCGGGTGTGGTGAAATTGGTAGACACGCTAGACTTAGGATCTAGTGCCGCGAGGCGTGGGGGTTCGAGTCCCTTCACCCGTACAAAATGAAAACCGCTTCGGAGTTCCAAAGCGGTTTTTTTTAATTTTTAATAATTACTTAAATACCTGGTAATGAATGTAACAAAGAAAGAAATTGATGCTTTAAACTATTCAATAACTATAGCTGTTGAAAAGTTAGATTACGAAGAAAAAGTAAATAAAGTATTAAAAGATTACAAAAACAAAGCAAGTATTGATGGTTTTAGACCTGGAAAAGTACCTTTTGGATTAATAAAAAAGAAATACTATACTCCTGTTCTTGTTGAAGAAATGAATAAGCTTATTTCTGAATCAATATCTAAATATTTACAAGAAACTGACGATAAAATTCTTGGTGAGCCATTACCATACAATGAAGAACAAAAACCAATTAACTGGGGTGAGCAAGATACTTACGAATTTGTTTATAGATTAGCAGTTGCTCCAAGTATTGAAGTAAAACTTTCGAAAAAAGACAAATTCACCTACTACGAGTTAAAAGTAGAAGATAAAGATATTGAAGCTCAAATAAAAAATTACCAACAAACTTCAGGCGAATATATAGAGTCTAAAAAAGTTGTTGAATCGAACATGATTACCGGTGATATAGCTCAAGCTGACGAAAATGGAAATATTATTGAAGGCGGTATTTCGGCAGATGCTACATCAATGTTAATGTCGTCTTTCAAAGACGAAGAGCAGAAAAAGTTATTTTTAGGTAAAAAAGTAAACGATACTGTTACATTTAATCCAAAAAAATCGTTTGATAACGAATACGAAATTGCAGGTTTATTAAAAGCTAAAAAAGAAGACTTAAAACCTGAAGATATAGATTGTAACTACAATTTTACAATTTCGGCAATTAAAGAATGGGTTCTTGCTGAGAATAACCAAGAACTTTGGGACAAGATTTTTGATAAAGATACTGTCAAATCAGAAGAAGAATTTAAAGTTAAAATTGCTGAATCTCTTAAGCAATCGTTTATACCTCAAGCAAACTATAAATTTGGTTTAGATGCTAAAGAAAAATTAATCGAGAAAGTTAAATTTGATTTGCCTGAGGCTTTCTTAAAAGAGTGGTTAAGAGCAACTAATACTCAAGAAAAACTTTCTGACGAGAAATTAGATGCTGACTTCCCTTTATTTATGAAAGACCTACGTTGGCAATTAATTAAAGAGCAAGTAGCTGCTGATAACGACATTAAAATAAATGATGACGATTTACTTGATGCTGCAAAAGCTCAAATAAATGCTCAGTTCCAACAATATTATGGTGCAATGCAAATTCCTGAAGAGCAGTTAACTCAATATGCTAAGGAAATTGTTGAAAAGCCTGAGGAAAGAAGAAATCTTTTTGAAGTTAAACTAGAAGAAAAAGTTTTAGAAGCAATAAAATCGGCAGTAAAACTTGAAACAAAAGAAGTTACTGTAGAAGAATTTAATGCACTTTTTAAATAAAAGATAATTAATTTATATATTTGAAGGTCGGCAATTTTTGCCGACTTTTTTTATTTTATGTAAATGAACGAAACTATACAAGCAAATAAATTTTTTGGTAATAAATCAACTGTTAGCGAAATAATTATTATTGCTGAAAATATTACAACTCCTGAAAATATAGGGAGCTTAATACGGTTAACTGACAATATTGGAGCAAAAAAATTATTTCTTATTAATGATATTATTCCAAATCAAGCAAAAATAAAACGTAGCTCGTCGTCAGCATATAATAATGTTGATTTTAAATTTATTGATTATGATGATTTAAAAACTGACTTTTTTAAAGATTATATTTTTGTAGGTATTGATACAATAAATAGTTCAAAAAATATTTATGAGTATTCATTTAATAAAAACACAGCTTTTATTGTAGGTAACGAGAAGTCCGGTATAAGCCCCAAAATGATTAGTTTTTGTAACGAATTTATTCATATTCCTATGCCCGGTAATACAAAATCGATGAATGTGTCGCACGCATTGGCAGTTTCATTATTTGAGTATTATAGGCAACAGTTGTATAGGTTCAAGTAAAAGGCATATACTTTATAAAAAATAGTAACACAACCAAAAAGTTTGTAAAGCTGTAAAAACAATAATATACGACACCTACTGTGTAGTTTTTTTTGCAAATTAAATTTTTTTATAAATGTTTTCAATTAATACAGTATATCAAACAAATACTCCAATAATTAGTTCAATTTTCAAATAATTTAACAAATATAAATACTATTTAATTTGACTTTCAGTTAAATATGCACTACCTTTGTAACGCAAATATAATTTTTCTCATGGGTTAGTTGTCCTCCAGATTCTCAGTTTGGAGGACTTTTTTTTGAAAAAACTTTGTATATTTGTTCCCGAAACTAAAAACAACCGAATGAATTTTTTAAAGCTGGGCGTATATCTTTGTGTAATTTATATTTCTACAATTGCTACCTATTCTCAAGAAATTGAAGAAACCAAACAAATTATCGATGATATAAATAATCTGCTTAATCCTAAAGCAGATATAAATTTCAATAAAGGTATTTTTACTGTTAATTATTATAGAAATAACGATTTAATAAAAATATCAAAACTTAATATTGATGAAATTATTCCATCAGATATAAGTTACTCAACTAATAGTAAACAAATTGTTTTTCAGTGTCAATTCCAAGAATGTGTAGAAAATAAATTACTAGGAAATATAAAAAAGAAAATCTTTACTCCTAGACTCAAAATTTATATTGACGATACCGTGAAAGGAAAAAAAATATTAAATTTAATGAAAATTGTTATTGGAGAAAAAAATAAATCTAATATAACAAAAACAGTTGCTCCGGAATTAGAATATAAATTAAGTCATCATCTTGTTTCAACAATGCCATTGTTGTTATTTTGGGGTGGATTTGGAGTTTCGTATGAGTATATTACAACAACCGAAAAATTAGGAGTTTATATACCTTTTAGTTTTACTTTTGATGCAAATTATTACGAAACAGGTATGGCTTTTAAACTATATACAGGAAAAAATAAAGCCCATAATTACAAGATTGGTTCGTTGTATTTAGGTGTAAATACTATTAGATATTATTTAGGACCTGAGTTTATGTATATTTCACGTAGTGATATTAATTACACCTCATTACGATTTCAAAATGGCGTTTCAATACAATCTAAAAAACATATAAATATTACTATTCACGCCGGAATAGGTGCAGGATATGTCTTAAACGAAAAAGTCTCAAATCCGGAATATTATCAAGGCGATATAATATTTGATTGGAACTTTAGTTTTAATTTAGGGTACAGGTTTTAGAATTTTTCTGATAATTGTAATAGTTTAAGAATAGGTTGATAAAAAAGTATATTCTAAATAAAATTTATTAATTTTACTTTTCATTAAATATAAAATGAACAAATTTATAGTAATATCAATAGCATTAATTATAATTGTATTTATTTCTTGTAAAAAATACGATGATTATTCGCCTATACCTGTAGTTAGTTACGAAAGTATGGATTTGCAAACTGATAACACTTTTGGTACTGATTATTTAAATTTAAGTATTAGATTTATTGATGGTGATGGTGATATTTGTTTTTATGATAATGATACTGTGAAAAATATTGTTTTCACATTATATTATTTAGAAAATGACACATTAAAACCTGCAGAACTTGCTGTTCCTTATGAATATAAAATACCATATTACGAACCGGAAGGTCGAAATAAATTAATGAAAGGTTCAGTAAAAACCAAGTTTTATATCGATGATTTTAAATTATTAGGTTATGATACTTTAAAATTAGATTTTTTTGTTTTCGACCGTGCATATAACAAAAGCAACATAGGCACTACACCTTTAATAATTGTAAGTAATTATATAAAATGAAATTAATAAATATCGAAAACAAAGCTACACGTATAGGTTTTGGCGAAGGTTTACGCGATATAGCCAAGCAAAATATTAATATTATTGGTATTGGTGCCGACATAACTTCATCTGTAAGTATGAATATTTTTGCTGATGAATTTCCTGAAAGATTCTTTTCATTTGGTATTGCCGAACAAAATATTGTAGCCGCTGCGGCAGGTCTTGCTTTAGGAGGTAAAATACCTTTCTTTTCAACATACGGAGTTTTTGCAGCTTTGCGAGCTACCGACCAAATACGTATATCGTTATGTTATAACAATTTGCATGTTATTATAGGTGGTGCTCACGCAGGTATTTCGGTTGGTCCCGATGGAGCTACACATCAAGCTCTTGAAGATATTGCTATAATGCGAGCATTACCAAATATGACAGTGTTGTCGCCTTGTGATGCAAATCAAACATATAATGCTGTTTTTGCAGCTGTTGAACAAATACAAAGCCCCGTATATTTACGTTTTGGACGTGAGCCAATGCCAAATTTTACACCTAAAACCCTAGAGTTTAAAATAGGAAAAGGGCAAGTTTTTAACGAAGGAACTGATGTTACTATTATAGCAACAGGACATATGGTTTGGGAAGCTTTAGAAGCTGCAAAAGAGTTAGAAACTCATAAAATAAGTGCAAAAGTTATAAATATTCATACAATAAAACCTATCGATAAAAATTTATTGATAGAATCGGCAAAACAAACAGGAGCTGTAGTAACAGCCGAAGAGCATCAAATAATTGGAGGTTTAGGTGGTGCTGTTGCAGAGGTTTTGGCGCAAAATTACCCCGTACCTATCGAATTTGTAGGTGTTAACGATACATTTGGCGAAAGCGGAAATCCAGATGAGCTTATGGCAAAATATGGTTTAAAAGCCACAAATATTGTTGATGCTTGCAAAAAGGTTTTGGAATAGCCCACTTATGTATAACTGCATAATATTTATCCAATATTTTCACAAAAGTAGGATACTTATAATTTAATGAAAACCCGTCAGGTAAGACAAAACAAAAAATAATGCATTTTACTATAAATATTAAAACATTAATAAATATCAATAAGAAAAACTTTTTAATGAGTTGTATTATAGCTTATTAAACTGATTTAATTTTGTTATACATATATGTGGTAATTCAAAAGGTTTTATTGCGAAAAAAATAAAAACTAGGCTGTCTCTATAATCTAGGAATAAATCCAAACAAATTAAAAAATACTAATTCATTTCATTAAATTATATAATTTAAATTGAATTGAGTAATTTTACAATATGAAAGCATATTTCAAGCATATTATTTTATTACTTAGAAGAATTATTTTAATACTAATTCTTTTTCAATTAACAAGAATAATTTTTTTAACATTTAATTATGTTTACTTTCAAGAAAATAATATTGCTGAATTTTTGAAATTATTTTCATTTGGTACTTTTTATGATATAAGTGCAATATTAATTTATAATATATTATTTGTTGTTCTTAGTATTTTACCATTTAATTTTATTTCTAATATTAAATATCAAACAATATTAAAATATATCTTTTTTATTGTTAATGCATTATTATTACTCGCTAATTTTGCTGATATTGAGTATTTTAAATTCACAAATAAACGTACTACATTCGATGTTTTTAGCCTTATATTTTTAGGCGATGATACAGCAATGATTTTACCTCAATTTATTAAAGATTTTTGGTATATAATTGTATTATGGATAGGTTTTGTAATAGCTTTAATAAAGTTTTATCCTAAAAAAGAAATTGTTTTTAAAAAGAAATTAAATCTTCAAATAGGTGTTTACAGGCTTGTTGTAATGCTTGGTGTTATTACTATATCAGTTTTTTTAGTTCGTGGTTTTGGTTTACGACCTATAGGAATTAATGGTTTTGCAAAATATACAAAAACACAAAATATTCCTCTTATAATAAACACCCCATTTTCTATAATAAAATCTTTAAAAAATACAAATATTAAAGAAAAACAATATTTTAACAAAACAGAATTGAAAAAACTTATTAATCCAATCAAACAATTTAAATCAGCCCAAAAATTTAATAATAAAAATGTTGTTATCATTATTTTAGAAAGTTTTGGAAAAGATTATACAGGATTTTTTAATAATACAATCTACACTCCATTTTTAGATAGCTTATTAAGTGTAAGTCTTTATTCATCGTATAGTTACGCAAATGGAAAAACATCTATGCAGGGAATGCCGGCTATAATTTCAAGCATTCCTAGTTTAGGTGATCAACCGTTTATTATATCACAATATTCTATAAATGAAATAACTGGCTTACCAAAAATTCTTGGACAAAAAGGGTATTATAGTGCATTTTTCCATGGAGGAATAAATGGCACAATGGGTTTCGATAATTTTGCTTATTTATCCGGCTTTGACGATTATTTTGGGAAAACAGAATATAATAATAACAATGATTATGATGGTAAATGGGGAATTTACGACGAACCCTTTTTACAATATTTTTCTAATAAAATGAGTAGTTTTAAACAACCTTTTATTACATCTGTGTTTACGCTCTCGTCACATCATCCATATAATGTTCCTGAAAAATATAAAAATAAATTTAAAGAAGGTGAATTACCTATACATCGTGCTGTTGAATATGCCGATTATTCGTTACGTAAGTTTTTTGAAACAGCTAAAAAAACCGACTGGTACAAAAATACTATTTTTGTATTAACTGCCGACCATTCGTCAATAACAAACTCAAGTTATTATTTAAATAAAGTAGGTCAATTTTGCATACCTATATTTTTCTTTACACCCGATGGTTCATTATCAGGAAATGTAGAAAAAACCATTCAGCAAATTGATATAATGCCTACTGTACTCGATTATTTACATTATAAAAAATCATTTTATTCATTAGGAAATTCTGTTTTAACAGGTAACGACCATTTTGCTGTTAACTATATGTCAGGAGTTTATCAATTAATACAAGATAATTATACATATCTATTTAATGGTGAAGAAAGCATTGGTTTATATAATTTACGTACTGATAGTATGCTACATCACAATTTAATAAACATAGAACCTATTCAAGAAAAAAAGATGAAAAACAAATTAAAAGCAATAATCCAAACTTACAACAATTCATTAATTAATAATAAGATGACAGTAGAAACTATAAATAAGCAATGAAAAAAGTATTGTATATAGTTAATCCTATTTCGGGAGTTGGCAAGCAAAAAATAATGGAAAAGATGCTTGTAAAATATAATGCATCACACATTAATTATAAAATAGAATACACTAAATATGCAAAACACGCAATAGAATTAACCAAACAAAATTGCGATAAATACGATGCAATTGTAGTGGTTGGAGGCGATGGCTCGGTAAACGAAGTAGGACAGGAGTTAATTAATACAAACACAGCTTTTGGTATTATTCCAACAGGTTCAGGAAATGGTTTGGCTCGTCATTTAAAAATACCTTTAAAAATAAGAGATGCTATCTTAAATATTAATAATTTTAATGTAGTTACTCTCGATAGTGCAAGTATAAACGATACTTTTTTTATAAATGTTGCCGGTATAGGTTTCGATGCCCTTATTGCTCATAAATTTGCAAAATATGGTAAGCGTGGATTTTCATCGTACATTAAAATTACATCAAAAGAATTTAAACATTTTACACCTAAAAAAATTGATATTACCATTGATGGAAACAAAATTAAAGATGAAATATTTTTACTAAGCATTGCTAATGGTTCGCAGTTTGGAAACAACGCTTATATTGCACCAACAGCCTCAATGAATGATGGTTTGCTAAATGTTACTTCGCTAAAAAAATTTCCTCTAATATCGGCACCAAAACTTGCCTATAAGCTATTTACAAAAAAAATTGATAAGTTACGATTTTCTAAAGTATACAAGGCAAAACACATTATTATTGAGCAAGAAGGTAAAATTTTAGTCCATATTGATGGCGAACCTGTAACTTTTACAGATAAAATTGAAATAAAAATAATTCCAAATTCGTTAAAAATTATAGCACAATGAAAGGATTTGCAAGCGATAATTATTCAGGAGCTCACAACAAAATAATAGAAGCAATAACAAAAGCAAATATAGAGCACGCTGAAGCTTATGGTAACGATAAATATACAGAGCAAGCAATAAAAAAGTTTAAAGAAATTTTTGGAAACGATATTGATGTATATTTTGTTTACAGCGGTACCGGAGCTAATGTTTTAAGCCTAAAAACAGTTACTAACAGCTTTAATGCTATAATTTGTGCTGATGTTGCTCATATAAATGTTGACGAAACAGGTGCACCTGAGCAATCAACAGGTTGTAAGTTGCTAACAGTACCAACAACCGATGGTAAAATTACTGTTAACGGAATAAAAAAATATATGCATCGTGTTAACGATGAGCATTTTGCACAACCAAAAATAATATCGATAACACAACCAACCGAGCTTGGTACTTTATACAATGTTAACGAGATAAGAGAAATATCGGCTTATGCAAAACGGCATAATTTGCTTTTACACATGGACGGAGCAAGAATTTCGAATGCAGCGGTAGCTATGAATCTAAATTTTAAAGAATTTACAAAAGATTTAGGGGTTGATGTTCTTTCGTTTGGAGGAACAAAAAATGGTTTGCTTTTTGGCGAAGCAGTTATATTCTTTAAAAAAGAGTTGTCGGAAAATTTTAAATTTTTTAGAAAACAAGCTATGCAGTTGGCTTCTAAAATGCGATTTATTTCGGCTCAATTTGAGGCTTTATTAACTAATAATTTATGGAGAGAGAATGCCGAAAACGCTAATAAAATGGCACAATATCTTTACTCAAAAATTAAAAATATTGATAAAATAAAAATAACTCAAAAAGTAGAAACAAACGGCGTATTTGCCATAATGTCTCGTGAATTAGCAATTAAACTACAAAAGGAAACACCATTTTATTTTTGGGACGAAGAAAAATCTGAAGTACGTTTTATGCTTTCGTATGATAATACAAAAACCGAAATAGATAATTTCATAAAACTAATTAATTTGTTAATTGACAAACAATAAATAACAATTAATAAAAAAAAATATTATTTTTACAGTCATGAAACGAATTTTAGTACCAATAGATTTTTCAAGTGATTCAATAAATGCACTGGAACATGCCATTGTTATTGCTAATAAAACAGGTGCAAAACTTCGAATGATTCATATAAGTAAAGGTAAAAAACAAGATGTACCCTTATATTTTAAAGAATTTAGTAGCAAAGAACAATATTCGCCTGATAAGTTTTTTAAAATCTTAATTGATAAATATAAAGATAAAATACAAGTCTCATTCGATTATAAACTACGCGAAGGAAAAGTTTATAAAGAAATTACCAATCAAGCTAAATATGACGATACAGACCTTATAGTTATGGGAAGTCACGGAGTTAATGGTTTTGAATCATTTTGGATTGGTAGTAATGCCTATAAAGTAGTTTCTAATGCTGAGTGTAATGTAATGACAATTAGAAACGGCTTTCTTCGTATAGGAATTAATAATATTGTAATGCCTATCGATATTTCTAAAGAAACACGAAAAAAGCTTAAACCAACTACAGAATTAGCCAAACTATGTAACGCTACAATTCATGTTGTTACTGTTAGAGAAACCGATAAACCTAAAATAATAGCACGCCTAGAAAAATATACTCAACAAGTTTGTGAGTATCTTGATTCAAAAGCAATAAAGTATACAACTAAAGATTTATCAGGCAGAAATATAACCGATATTACTATTGATTATGCAAAAGAAATAAATGCCGAACTTATAACCATAATGACAGAACAAACCGAAAATACAGCTAATATATGGCTTGGCAAATATGCTCAACAAATGGTAAATAATTCTCCTATTCCTGTTTTGTGTGTACATAATTAACGTGAGTTCGATATAATATTTAATTCACAGGAATAGAATATTAAGTCGAACTCACGTTAATACCAAAAATGAAACAAAATTGCCGATATAA
>Ga0256827_10001218_pt1 | contig 16362 bp, 11 predicted proteins | sample CV84metaG_FD_185977 | JGI IMG/M metagenome (GOLD analysis project Ga0256827, IMG submission 185977) | Hydrothermal vent microbial communities from East Pacific Rise, Pacific Ocean - CV84 | ecosystem: Environmental > Aquatic > Marine > Hydrothermal vents | place: Pacific Ocean: East Pacific Rise... | reverse complement strand
TTACAGCAGTACTTGCTGCTAAAATTATTGATTTTGTGGTAATGAGCTCTGGAAATAGGAAGTTTGTGAAGGAGTAGAAGAATGGAACACAGATAACACAGATTTAGCAGATACTCACAGATGATAATTCGCTTTGCTTATTATGAGAAGCCCGCTAATTTTTGCTGTTAAAACTAATTTCACGAATTGAAAAAAATTGGCCACGAATACACGAATTAATAATTAGCGTAATTAGTCTAATTCGTTAAAATTCGCAGGCAAACATTGTGAGTGAAGCGAACAATCAATTATTAATTTCTAATTATTCATTCTTAATTAAAAAAACTTTACATTTGTTCCATCAAAAATGAAATAATGCACATAACACTATTAAATACAGCTATTTACGTTAAGTTCCATACTCGTAACAGGGGGGGCACAAGCATTTACGCATTGTAGAGCTTTTATTAGCTAGTGCAGTTGTAAGTATTATTCTAGGAGTAAAAAGTGATTTTTACAATACAGAAAACAACATTGTTCTTTTAAAATACGAATTATTAATACAAATTTTGGCAGGGGTGCTAGTGCCACTTGGAGCAAAATTCTAAGTGGCGAGCAATTGGATTTAAAAAATTTGAATACAAATTATTAATAATTTTAAAAAAATAGAGTGATGAGAAAAATTTATTTAATAGTAGTAATCTTATTTACAATTAAGTTTATATATGCACAAGATAAATTGGTGATTAAATCTCCTATAGAGTTAATGCAAGGATATATACTTTTTCAGGATAATTTAAATATTGATTATTGGGAAGTTCAGATAATTAATAGAGTTAAAAATAGTGATAATACCTTTACTAAAGTGAAAGATAGAGTATATGATGTTGTTGGTAAGAATTATTTTAAAATTCCAGATAAATTCTTAACAATTTCAAATGAATATGCAAGAGTTATTCAAATGAATAGTGATGGGACTAATAATACTGAATTACAAAAATTGAATAGTGTTAGATCAACACAACCTGGTGGTGGTTCTGAATTTTTAGGCAGTTTTATTTGTAATGGAAGTACATATGCATGGTCAATTGACCAAACAGGAATTAAACATAATAATGTAACATGTTCAGTATTTTCATTAAATTTTGCATATGCTAGTATGGAACAAAATACAGGAATTCCTACACCGTACTATGAATATTTTAGTCCTGCTGCATTTCATACAATTAGAACACAACTTACAGATGCAAGTAGCCCCAATTATCATCCAAATATAAATGGTGTATGGTATCAAGAGTATTACTGGCTAGGGAATGAATTATTGACTCAACAGTACAATCAAGCAGCTCCCTATTCTTCTCCATCAGTAATAAAATTACAGTATGATCCAAGTAACATAAAACAAGATGCCTCTGGAGCAGATATAACAGGAGTGAGCTATGTATATGGAATAGCAAAGGGATTAGGGCCATGGGGTGGTGAAATAATATATTCTACAGGTTTTTATGTATTTACATCTTTTCAAGGAACACAACCTGTTCAATGGGCAATAGATTTAATTAATAATGACTCTCAAGCGAGTCCTTCAAATTTTAATCGTCCAAGTTTAAGCTGCTCTTCGCTTGGTGGTGGAAGTATAGAGCCAAAACCTGTTGATGTTCCAATGTATGTACTTAAAGATTATAGAAGAAAGGTTTTAGACACTAATAGTATTGCTACTAATTGGGGTTTCTTTTATGCGATTAATACATTATTTGGAGATAATTCTGATAATTGGTGGGATAAATATTATGCAATATCATTAACAAAAATTTCAGGCAATTCAAATGAAATAATAAACGCAAAAATTAGTAATTTCTTTGATTAAAATGGGGAAAGAATAAATGTTCCTTTAAATTTATCAGATGGTTTATATGATGTTTTCATACAGTTTAAAGATGGCTCTAATATATCGCTGATTACCGAACGCAGTTTAAATACGACTCATACAAATGATAACCTTTCAAATTACCTAGCTGAAAGCATTTTTCCAGTCCCAATTATTGATAATCAATTTTCAATATCAATTTCTGCTACTAAGGATCTAAAAGTTAAGTATAATCTTTTAGACTTTAATTTAAAACCATTATATAATATAGAGATGGATATTAAAGAGGGAGAATCAAGTATTATTAAAATAAACCCAGATATCTTAATTCCTAATGGGTTACTTGTAAACCAGTTTATTTTTGAAGATGGTTCTCAAACAAGTATTATAACAACTAAATAAAATAATAGAACTTTTATTTTTTTAAGTAAAGGTTCTTATTTTTATTACTTTTACGCAATAACTATATAATGATTATGAAAAAAAATATAATAGTAGGAATTAATAATTTGTTAAGAAAAGTATTAATTATAAATAGTATAAAAATACTGTCGTCTATAATTATTATTTTTTATTGCACAAATTCTTATGCTCAAACAGCGATAAATATAGGAGCTCAGAAAACAATTGGTGGCTATTCTGTTGATGAAGGAGTTTCATTGAGTAGAATAGGTTCAGGCTATGTAACTCTGATAAAATCAAGATCAGATATTTCATTTGATAGAAATGTTTCTTTATACGGTGTGCAGGACTACTGGTTGGTTAGACTTAATGCTAATTTACAGCCCATTTGGCAAAAAGCTTTTGGAGGAAGTAATGTTGAAGAAGCTAATGATATGATTGTTACAGAAAGTAATGATATAATTATTGTGGGATTTTCAGAATCATCGCAAATTTCTGGTAATAAGACTATCCCTAATTATGGTGTAAGAAATATTTGGGTAGTATGTACTGATAGTATAGGAAATATAAAGTGGCAGAAAGTTTATGGGGGTTCTCCAGGTGAAAATTATTATGTTAAAATAATCCAAACTTTAGATGGAAATTTTATTATTGGAACAAGTTCGTGTTCAAGTGTTTCAGGAACAAAGACAGACTCATGTAGAGGAAAATATGACTATTGGTTGTTTAGTATAGATTCATTAGGAAATCAATTGTGGGATAAAACAATTGGAGGAACAGGCTTTGATATTTTAGGTGATATGGTCCAAATTTCTGATAGTAATATTGCTATTGTAGGAACATCAAATTCTCCAATATCAGGAGAAAAAACAGAGGATACGATTGCGAGTACTAATGATCCATATGATGATTTTGGTGGCAGAGATTTGTGGTTGGTGAATTATAATTTTATTACAAATTCTATTGTCTGGGATAAAACAATTGGAGGAAAAGGTGAAGAAGAAATTAATCCATCTTTAGTATTTAAAGGCGGTTATTTTTATATATCTTCTTCTACATCATCAGGGATATCAGGTACAAAGACATGTGCAAGTTTTGGGAGTTTAGATATTTGGATAAATAAAATTGCATTAGATGGTTCTATTATTTGGGATAAAGCATTTGGGGGTTCTAATCAAGATTTATCTAGTTCAATAAAAGTAATAGGTAGTAGCTCTTTACTTGTTGGAGGTAGTTCTTTGTCTCCTATATCTGGAAATAAGTCTGAGAATGTAATTGGAGGTTCAGATTATTGGTTTTTTGAAATTAATACATCAGGTAATATTAACTGGGATAAAACAATAGGAGGGAATAATACAGATATTCTAACAGATATATTTATTAATAGTAATAATAGTTTTCTTGCCATAGGAAGTTCTATTTCTAGCGCAACTGGGTATAAAACGGAAGATATACGTGGTAGTATTGTGAATAGACGGTTTGATGCTTGGATAGTTGAAATAAGTACTTCTACTAATATATTGTCTAATTATGAGAATATGTTACTTAATCTCTACCCCAACCCCACAACAACCCAACTCAATATTACTCTAAAATCACCCCATAAAAGCATCCGCCAACTGCAAATAACAGACCTCCAAGGCAAAAAAATCCTCCAAAAGCAAATTAATGCCAAGCAAACAAAACTTGATGTAAGTAATTTGTCAAAAGGAGTTTATATACTTGAAGGACTAACAAACACTGGGGAAATATTTAGTAGGAATTTTGTGAAGGAGTAGAATAATGGAACACAGATAACACGGATTTAGCAGATACTCACTGATGATAATTCGCTTTGCTTATTATGAAAAGCCCGCTAATTTACGCTGATTAAACTAATTACACGAATTAAAAAAAATAGCCACGAATACACGAATTAATAATTAGCGTAATTAGTCTAATTCGTTAAAATTCGCAGGCAAACATTATGAGCGTAGCGAACAATTCTAATACTATTACAAATGCTTCTTTACATAAATAGTTGGCGTTGTAATAATATTGCTTTTATGTAATGCTCTATCAATCAGTTGAACATCAAACCTAATACTATCATTTGAAGAATTGATATTATTGAAATAAACTTCAACCTGAATTTCTCCTTTTATTCCTCTATTGGCCAAATCTTCTTCAATATATGGTACTCGTACATTGAAAGTAAAAGGTAAATCAACCTTAACAAAGCTGTCATTCTCCAATTCAAAATAATCAATTAAGCAGTTGTAATAATAGTCGCCATTAATATTATAAGGAGGTAGAGTATCTTCTGTTTCTAGACCAATATCACCATCGCCATCGGTAAAATTTATTATTAAATATCCTTTATTGTCAATACTCGTTCCATTATCAATTTTAATAAAATCTTTAAATTCAATAACAGGCTCAATTGGATAAACTTCATGTTTTTTGCATGAACCTACCCAAAGAAGTAGGAATATACCCATGAGAAACAGAATGTTTTTACTTGAAAATCTATGTATTTCTAGTTTATTCATTGATGATAATAGTATATTTGCAAACTTACAGAATAAATCGCAATTTCAACAATAATTATGCCCTTTTCAAAGTCATTGGAGAATAAAATTTGGTCGATAAATAACGAGTCTGACTTTAATACAACGGCTTTGGAAATGTTTTATTTTCAATACGAAAATAATAAAATATATAAGAAATGGGTTGATTATCTTGCAGTTGACCCAGAGAGTATAACAGATTATAGGAATATTCCATTTCTCCCAATCTCATTATTTAAAACACATCAAATAAAATCCTTCTCAGGAAAAGAAGAGGTGATATTTTCAAGTAGTGGTACTACAGGAATGACTACTTCCAAGCATTATGTTTACAAAACAGATTTATATAAAAGGTCATATCGAAATGCGTTTGAGAATTTCTATGGTGATATAAAAGAATATACTGTTTTGGCACTTCTGCCTTCATATTTGGAGCGCAAAGGGTCATCGCTAATATATATGGCAGAGGATTTGATTCGGCTTTCTGAAAATGAGAGAAGTGGATTCTATCTTTATAATTATAATGAACTTTTTTCAGTTTTGAATGAGCTTAAGAAAAATAAATCAAAGGTTTTATTACTTGGAGTAAGCTTTGCCTTGCTTGAATTTGCTGAAAACTATAAACTTGATTTCCCTGAGCTAATAATAATGGAAACAGGAGGTATGAAAGGTAAAAGGAAAGAGCTTTTACGGGAAGAATTACATTATATTTTATGCAATGCTTTTGGAGTAAATAAAATTCACTCAGAATATGGCATGACCGAACTGCTTTCTCAAGCTTATTCAAAAGGAAATAGTGTTTTCGACACTCCACCATGGATGAAAATTTTAATTAGAGATACCAATGATCCACTGAGTTTGCAGGATAAAAATAAATCAGGAGGTGTGAATATTATTGACCTTAGCAACCTATATAGTTGTTCTTTTATTGCCACCCAAGATTTGGGAAGAATTAATAGCGATAACAGTTTTGAGATTCTAGGTAGATTTGATAATTCTGATATTAGAGGTTGTAATCTTTTGGTATTATAAATATTGTCTTTTTTAGTATCTTGCACAACTTAATAAATAAAGGCTAAAGGCTAAAGGCTAAAGGCTAAAGGCTAAAGGCTAAAGGCTAAAGGCTAAAGGCTAAAAATTAAAGTAAGAAGTGTAAAGTTACAAGAACAAAAATCATTTATTCCAAGGAAATGGGAAGAAACAATAAATTACAAATATTACAATTCAGATAAACAAATAATCAAATCACCAAATACACAATTTGTCCCGAGGAATCGGTAAGAAACAACAAACAATTTAACACTCAACACATAATACATGAAACAAATAAGCATCCTAACAATCGTACTTATTCTTTTAGGTTCAGTAAATATTTACGCACAGAAGAAAAGTAAAAACAAGAAAACTGAAGATAATTATTCAGTAAAAGCAGCTGATTTATCGGTTTTTAAATTTAGAAGTATTGGACCAGCAATGATTTCTGGTAGAATTGTTGATTTAGCAGTAAATTCTAATAATACTGCGGAATACTATGTGGCAGCAGCTTCAGGAGGGATTTTCAAAACTACAAACTCTGGCATTACTTTCACTCCAGTATTTGATAGTCAGAAATCCTATTCAATAGGTTGTGTAACAATTGACCCCTATAACCATAATGTTGTATGGGTGGGAACGGGAGAAAATAACAGTCAGCGCTCAGTAAGTTGGGGTGATGGTGTTTATCGTAGTCTTGATGGCGGTGCTTCATGGAAGAATATGGGTTTGAAGAAATCAGAGCATATTGGTAAAATTCTCATTGATCCACGAAATTCAAATATAATTTGGGTAGCAGCACAAGGTCCACTTTGGGCAGCAGGTGGTGACAGAGGTTTGTACAAATCTATTGATGGAGGTACAACTTGGAATAAAGTTCTAGAAATAAGTGATAATACTGGTGTTTCTGATATTGCCTTCGACCCAAATAATCCAGATGTTGTATATGCCACTTCATACCAACGTCGTCGTCATGTATATACTCTTGTGGATGGCGGGCCAGAATCAACAATATATAAAACTGAAGATGGAGGAAAAACTTTCCGTAAGATTGAAAAAGGCCTTCCTTCAGTTGAAAAAGGCAGAATAGGTATTGCTGTTTCTCCCGCAAATACTAATTATATATATGCGATAGTTGAAGCTGCTGAAGGAAAGGGAGGATTCTTTCGGTCAACAAATAAAGGGGAGAGTTGGAAAAAAATGAGTTCTTACTTGGCAAGTAGCCCACAGTATTATCAAGAGATTTTTGCCGACCCTCATGACAAAAACTGTGTTTATTCAATGGACACTTATGGTAGATATACACTTGATGGCGGTAAAAGTTTTACTAAATTCACCTACAAAAGCAAACATGTAGATGAACACGCCCTTTGGATTGACCCAAATAATACAAATCATCTGCTTAATGGTTGTGATGGGGGGCTTTATGAGAGCTTTGACAGAGGAAAGACATGGGATTTTAAAGCTAATCTTCCTTTGAGTCAGTTTTATAGGGTAAGTGTTGATAATGATATGCCATTTTATAATGTATATGGCGGAACTCAAGATAATAATAGTGTTGGAGGTCCTTCACGCACAATAAATGCAAGTGGAATAAGAAATTCTGATTGGTTTATAACTCAAGGAGGTGATGGTTTTAAATCACAGATTGACCCAACAGATCCAAACACTGTTTACGCTCAGTATCAATATGGTGGATTAGCTCGATACAATAAACGAACAGGTTTAGCTTTGGATATAAAACCCAGCTCTCCAGATGGAAAAATAGACTATCGTTGGAATTGGGATGCTCCATTGATCATAAGTACATTCAATCCCAAACGATTATATTTTGCTGCTAATAAACTATTTAAGAGCGATGATAGAGGCGATAATTGGAAAGTTATTTCCCCAGATTTAACTCGGAAAATTAATCGTAATGAGTTAAAGATAATGGGTAAGATTCAATCTCCAGAAGCCGTAGCAAAGAATGCTTCTACATCCTATTATGGAAATATTGTGGCCCTTGATGAGTCCCCTAAAAAAGAAGGTCTTTTATATGTTGGAACTGATGATGGACTTATTCAAGTAAGTGAAAATGGTGGTGATACATGGACAGAATATTCAAATTTTCCTGGAGTACCTGAAACTACTTATGTTAGTTGTATTAAAGCTTCATTGCATAATGAAAATGTAGTTTTTGCAAGTTTTGAAAATCATAAAAGAGCTGATTTTAAACCATATATTCTTAAAAGTACTGATAAAGGAAAAACATGGAAATCTATAGCCTCTAATCTTCCTGAAGATGCTGTTGTATGGAATATTGCACAAGATCATGTAAATCCTGAGTTGCTTTTCGTGGGAACAGAATATGGTTTGTATGTTAGTTTTGATTCTGGTAATCATTGGATTAAGTTTAATACAGGAATGCCAAATATGGCAATTCGTGATATTGATATTCAAGAACGCGAAAATGATATTGCCGTTGCTTCTTATGGTAGAGGATTCTACATTCTTGACGATTATAGTGCACTAAGAAATGTTAAGCCAACTATTGAAGAGAAAAAGGATATTATTTTTCCAATAAAAACAGGTTTAATGTTTGTACCTTCTCATCCTATTGGTTGGAATAAAAAAGGTCATTTAGGTGATGATTTATATACTGCAGATAATCCTGAGTTTGGTGTTGGCTTTACATATTATATTGCTGAGTCTTACAAAACCAAGAAACAGTTACGTAAAGAAGAAGAGAAAAAGAAATTTAAAGAAAAACAAGATATTACATATCCAAGTTTCGATGAATTGAGAGCTGAAGATAATGAACTGAAATCGTATATGCTTTTTGCAATTAAGGATAGTAAGGGAGAATTAGTACGTAAGTATAAAACTTCTATATCAAAAGGAATTCATAAGATTTATTGGGATTATAGATATAAGGGAATAAATCCTGTAAGTACAAATACATCAAAGAATAATATTAGTAGTCAAGGACTAGGAATGCCTGCTATGCCTGGGAAATATACTCTTGAAATGACTAAAGTAATAAATGAACAAGCATCAGATGAAGTTATTAAACAAGATTTTGAAGTTCGTTCCTTATACAATCAACGTCAGCAAGCAAATCCTGAGTTACAAGCATATTATAAAGAAATGGGAGAGGTAGCTAGAGTTTTTGGTGGTATTAATAAAAGAATTAATTATCAACAAAAGCAATTAAAGGTAATTGAAGCAGCCATTAAAGCAAATATTGACAATCCAAATGATATGCTTAGAATGGTTTTAGAAGCCAATAAAACTTTAGATTCATTGAATATACTAGTAAATGGTGATGCAAGTATGCGAAAAAGAAACACTCCCACAATTAGAAGCTTGAGTGCAAGATTATATAATGCCATTTATGAAGCTTGGGGAAATGTAGAAGGCCCAACAGGAACACATAGAAATGATGTTGCCATTGTAAAATCTCATAACAAAAATATCATTAATAATCTTGATGAGAATAAAGCAATTATTGAAGCGTTGAACAAGAGGTTAGATAAGAATAAAGTTCCTTATACTCCAGGTAGATAGGAAAGAACTAATGTAAAAATATAGAGGCTGTTCAAAAAGTATTAGACAGCCTCTTTTGTAATTACCCCAAATTTTTCATTATTCAACCAAATTCTTTCTACCTTTGTAAAATGAACGAATCACTTAATGCAGATACATCACATTTGTCTTCTGGGGAGAAAGAATATGAGAGAGCTCTTAGACCACTAAGTTTTGGAAGCTTTAAAGGGCAGCCGAAAGTAGTTGAAAACTTGGAAGTTTTTGTTGCTGCAGCCAAACAAAGAGGCGAAGCTTTAGATCATGTTCTACTTCATGGTCCTCCAGGTTTAGGCAAAACTACACTTTCAAATATTATCGCCAATGAACTTGATGTTGGTATTAAGATTACATCAGGTCCTGTACTTGATAAACCTGGTGATTTAGCTGGTTTACTTACAAACCTTGAAGAAAATGACGTTCTGTTTATTGATGAAATTCACAGATTAAGCGCAATAGTAGAAGAATATCTCTATGCCGCTATGGAAGATTTCAAGATTGATATTATGCTTGAAACTGGGCCCAATGCAAGAACTGTACAGATTACATTAAACCCCTTTACTCTAATTGGAGCAACTACTCGCTCTGGATTATTAACGGCTCCTCTTCGTTCAAGATTTGGAATTAATTCCAGACTATCGTACTATAATGCTAAAACTCTTTCAAAGATTGTTACTCGTTCGGCAGATATACTCAATGTACCCATTGCTGACCAAGCAGCATTAGAAATAGCACGAAGGAGTCGAGGTACTCCTCGTATTGCAAATAGTTTACTACGCAGAGTACGAGATTTTGCCCAAATTAAAGGAAATGGCAGCATAGATATAGAGATAGTAAATATGTCTCTTGAAGCTCTTAATGTAGATAAAAACGGGCTTGATGAAATGGATATTCGTATTCTTTCTACTATTATTGATAAATTTAAAGGCGGTCCTGTAGGACTTACCACTATTGCAACCGCTGTAGGTGAAGATGCAGGAACCATTGAAGAGGTTTACGAACCATTTTTAATAATGGAAGGTTATATTATGCGAACTCCAAGAGGAAGAGAAGTTACTGACGCAGCTTACAATCACCTTGGTAAAAGTAAAATAGCTGACCAAAAGGATCTATTCAATCTTTAATTGATATTTCCTTAATGTCTAATACCAAAATAACTCAAAAGATTAAACAAAAAGCCATAGAATTAGGCTTTGATGCTTGTGGTATTTCATCAATTGAGAGATTAAATAAAGAAGAATACTTCTTAAAAGACTGGCTTAATAACAGCTACCATGGAGACATGGCCTATATGGCTCGTAATATTGAAAAACGTGTTAATCCTGCTGAGCTTGTTGAAGGTACAAACTCTGTAATCTCTGTTCTGCTTAATTACTTTCCTGAAAAAAACTTAAATTCTGAGAGCCATTATAAGATATCAAAATATGCTTTAGGCAAAGACTACCATTACATTATTAAGGATAAGTTACGTTTACTGATAGAGTTTATCAATAAGCTTATTCCTGAAACTCCCATGCGTGCATTCACTGACTCTGCTCCTATTTTGGATAAAAGCTGGGCAATAAAATCGGGACTTGGATGGATGGGAAAAAATACTTTATTAATTAATAAGCAACTTGGTTCTTTCTTTTTTATTGGTGAAATAATTATTGGATTAGACCTTGAAGCAGATTCTCCATTAAATACGGAATATTGTGGCACATGTACTAAATGTATTGATGCTTGCCCCACTAATGCACTGATGGAGCCATATAAAATGGATGCTAACAAATGCATATCTTATTTAAATATTGAATCAAAGAGTGAAATTCCTAAAGAGCTTCAACCAAAACTAAATAACTGGATTTTTGGTTGTGATATTTGTCAAGATGTATGCCCTTGGAATTCAAAATTAACGCCAACAAATGAACCACTTTTCAGAATAAATGAAGAATTACTACTTATGAAAAAGGAAGATTGGGATTATTTAGATAAACCTAAATTCAAAAAACTATTCAAATCTTCCCCTGTCGAACGAGGTGGATATAAACGCATGAAAGAAATGATTAAATTACAGAAAGATTTAAATCTTTAAAGTTTCACCTTCAGACTTAGCAATAATAACTGCTCCACAGGTATCACTCCATACATTTACCGAAGTACGGAACATATCAAGTATTCTATCAACTGCGAGAATAAGTCCAATACCTTCTAAAGGCAAACCAACTGCAGAAAGTACAACTGTAAGCATTACCATACCAGCCATAGGAATAGCTGCTGCTCCAATGGAAGCAAGCAAAGCTGTAGCTACCATTATAAGTTGCTGAGTAAAACTCATGTCAAAACCATATGCTTGAGCAATAAACATAGCTGCAACAAGCTCATAAAGTGCTGTTCCATCCATATTAATTGTAGCTCCTAAAGGAAGGGTAAAACTTGAAATTTTATTTGAAATACCTTCATTCTTCTCAACAGCATTAATAGTAAGAGGTAATGTAGCTCCCGACGAAGAAGTTGAGAAAGCTGTAAGCAAAGGTGTTGTTACTGCTCTAAAGTGCTTTATTGGGCTTGTTTTTCCAATAAATTTAGTTAAGGATGGTAGAGTAATAAAAGCATGAACTGCTAATGAAATAAGTACTGTTCCCATATACAATCCCATACTAGAAATAAGACCTAGCAAATCGTCCTGATCTGCTACAACTTTAGCTACAATACCAAAAATACCAAGTGGTGTAAATCTAATTATCCACATGGTAACTTTCATCATTACATCAAATACTGAATTAAAGAAATCAGTTAAGAACATTCTTGATTTATCTCCAACCTTATTAATAAAGAAGCCAAATAATATAGAAAAGAATATTATTGGAAGCATTTTCCCTTGATCCATTGAGTGGAATATATTCGTTGGAATAATCTCCAACATTGTTTGTCCAATACTGTCTGCACTAGTTGCCAAACCTCCCACTTCTTGTTCAAATGATGTATCCGCACCAATACCTGGCTTAATAATATTCACAAAAAACAAACCAGTAACAATAGCTAATGTACTAGTAAGCATATAATAGGTCATGGTTTTCAATCCCAGTCTACCAAGATTATCACCACCTCCAAGATTGGCAACTCCGCTTATTAAAGAACTGAAAACCAATGGAATAATAAGCATTTTCAATGCTCTAATAAATATCAAACCAAGCCATGAAATCCAACCTACCTGTTTATTTGTATAAAAAGTATTTATAAATGTACCTGCATGTGCTGAATAATCTATCCCTGCAATATCAAGCGCTTCTTTAAAAGCTGCTTTTGTTTTATATGAATTCCCCAATAAAGATGTGAACGGAGAGACAACTTCTGTCGACAACCCTGACTCTTGTAGATTATTTAAAGCTTCTTGAGTTATAACATAGTTGGTATTAAATACAACTCCATATATGATAGCTACGATTAAAGCAACAAGTATTTGCCAATGCAATGCGAATTTCTTCATTCTAATACAAATTAATTTTGGGTTGGTAAAGATACAGATTTAACTGTTTTAAAAAAATAATGTTACATTGAATTTTCAAAAAGTCACAGTCTAACTTCTAATTACACTTTGACTCCATAATATTATTAGCCCATCAAGAAATCCTTCTGCAAAACCCACCATGAATAAAGGGGGGATTCAATAAAAATTAATATCATCCTCTAATTTTACAATAAATTGTATGATAATTTCTACTTCATAATATGCTTAACTACCTATATAAAAAAGCAAAAGATATGTTAAGACAATATTTCAGCTTTGAAATTATATATACTTTTGTACAAATTATTTTAATAACGATATGTATTTCAAATTATTGAAATACTGTGAATTAACATATAAAATATGAGTTTAATACAAGATATCAAGAACAATGCTAAAACAAGTCAACGCACTATAGTTTTACCAGAGGGAGAAGCAGAAAGAAGTTTGAAAGCTGCTGATATAATAATAGAGGAATCTTTATCAAAAATAATTCTTATTGGAGATAATAAAACAATAGAGGATAATGCTAAAAAATGGAAGTTAAAGAATATCTCTAAAGCAGAAATCTATGATCCTATTACTGATTCAAAAAGAGAAGAACTTATCACCCTTCTTATGGAAATTCGTAAGTCTAAAGGATTGACAAGAGAACAAGCTGAGGAATTATGTAATCAGCCATTATATTTGGGACCACTTTTGATAAAAGCGGGATATGCTGATGGAGAAGTTAGTGGTGCAGAACACCCAACAGGAGATGTACTTCGTCCTGCTTTTCAGATAGTAAAAACTGCTCCAAATAGCAGTGTAGTATCAGGTGCTTTCATTATGATACTTAAAGACAAAACTTATGGTGAAGATGGAATTCTTGTATTTGCAGACTGTGCTGTAAATCCAAATCCAAATGCAAAACAACTAGCTGAAATAGCTGTTGCTTCTGCTCAAACAGCTCGTAATATTGCTAAAATAGACCCAAAAGTTGCAATGCTAAGTTTCAGTACAAAGGGTAGTGGTGCTCATGAGGATGTAGATAAAGTTGTTGAAGCAACAAAAATTGCCAAAGAAATGGCTCCTAACGAACTTATTGATGGTGAGATGCAAGCTGATGCTGCAATAGTTGCTGCAATAGGAAGTAGTAAAGCTCCAAACAGTAAAATTGCTGGTCAAGCAAATGTATTGGTTTTCCCAACATTAGATGCTGGAAATATTGCTTACAAACTAGTACAACGTCTTGCTGGTGCTGAGGCTGTGGGTCCAGTATTGCAAGGAATGGCTGCTCCTATCAACGATCTATCAAGAGGTTGCTCTGTTGATGATATCGTTAACTTAGTGGCTATTACAGCAAATCAAGTTATAGATTAATAAAACCTAAAATATAATACAAAGAATATGAGTGAATTACTTGAAGATTACGCCTTAAATAAATCCTTGAAGTCAAAGACTAAGAGCTTTGAAGTAGGAATTATTGGCTGTGGTACAATGGGGCAAGAGATTGCCATTCTGATTAGTAAAAGTGGCATTGATTTAACTTTTGTGGAGGTTTCTGAAGAGCATGTTAAAAAAGCTATTATAGGAATTGAAAGCCAAATTGATGATATTATCAGCCATTGGGGAATGACAAGCGGTGATAAAAGAGCCATAATGTCAAGAATAAAAGGAACAACAAATTATAACGATATTGCTAATTGCAGCATCGTTATTGAAACCATTAATACAAAAAAATGGGTACCAAACCAACCAACACGTAAAGCTGTTTTTAAGAAAGTTGAAGAAGTAGTTTCTGATGATTGTGTATTGATTTCTAATGCATCAACCATTGTAATTGCTGATCTTGCGGTTGTGCTAGATAGACCTTGTAGAGCAGTTGGTGTTCATTTTATTTCTCCTGCTATTACCAATAAAATTATTGAAATAAATCGTTGTAGAAATACTTCAGAGGAAGCTTTAACTACGGTTAAACAATTTGTTAGAATGATTGGTAAAGAAACTATCAATATTAACGGATCACCAGGAAATATTAGTACAAGGCTTATTGTTCCAATGATTAATGAGGCATGTGGTTTATTAATGGAAGGTGTTAGCACTGTTGAGCAGATTGATAAAACAATGAAACTAGGTTACGGCATGCAAAGAGGACCTTTCTCAATGGCTGACAGAATAGGACTTGATAAATTAACTAAGTGGATGGAAGGACTTTATAATGAATATGGTGATGTTAAGTATAAAAGTTCTCCATTAATCAGAAGAATGGTTAGAGCAGGAATGCTTGGTCGTAAGTCAGGAGAAGGATTCTATCTTTATAAAGATGGCAAAAAGATAGAGAAAGATGGTTCAATTTTTAATCTAGGTCAAAAGTAGAAAATAATGAAAATATTAGTTATAAATTGCGGTAGCTCATCAATTAAATATCAGTTGTTTAATATGACTGACGAGAGTGTACTAGCAAAAGGAATAGTAGAAAAAATTGGTCTTAATGGTTCTTTTATAAAGAACGAACGCGAAGATGGAGATAAGGTTAAGCTTGAAGGAAATATATACGATCATCAACAAGGAATTGAATATGTACTTGGAGTTCTTACTTCTGATAAGCATGGTAGTATTAAGGAGTTGGAAGAAATTCAAGCTGTTGGTCATAGAGTTGTACATGGTGGTGAGGCTTTCAAAGGTAGTGTTAGTATTACTGATGATATGATTGCAAAAATGGAAGAAATGGTAGAATTAGCACCACTTCATAATCCACCAAACTTAAAAGGTATTTATGCAATTACTAATCTAATTCCAGGAGTTCCTCAAGTTGGGGTATTCGATACTGCATTCCACCAAACTATGAAGCCAGATGCATTTATGTATGCAATTCCACACGCATTATATACAAAATATGGTATTCGTAGATATGGATTCCACGGATCTAGTCACAGATATGTATCTCAAGAACTAGCAAATAAGCTTAATGTAAATGATGATTTCAAAGTAATAACTTGTCACCTTGGTAATGGAGCTTCTATTGCTGCCATTAAAGGAGGAAAATCAGTTGACACAAGTATGGGATTAACTCCTGTAGAGGGTCTTATGATGGGAACACGCTGTGGTGATTTGGATGTTGGAGCATTAACTTATATAATGAATAAAGAAGAAATTGGACTAAATGCAACCAATACTTTATTGAATAAACATAGTGGTGTTCTTGGTATTTCTGGTGTTTCATCTGATATGCGTGAGGTTGAAGCTGCTGCAGAAAATGGTAATGAAAGAGCAATTCTTGCTTTAAGAATGTACGAATACAGAATTAAAAAATACATTGGAGCTTATGCTGCCGCTATGGGTGGAGTCGATGCTATTATTTTTACTGGTGGTATTGGTGAGAATGCTTCTGAAACTCGTGCCAATGTAATGAATGGCCTCGAATTTCTAGGTATTGATTTCGATTATGAGAAAAATGACGGAGTTAGAGGAAAAGAAATTGAGCTTACCAAAGAAGG
>Ga0256827_10001217_pt1 | contig 16382 bp, 9 predicted proteins | sample CV84metaG_FD_185977 | JGI IMG/M metagenome (GOLD analysis project Ga0256827, IMG submission 185977) | Hydrothermal vent microbial communities from East Pacific Rise, Pacific Ocean - CV84 | ecosystem: Environmental > Aquatic > Marine > Hydrothermal vents | place: Pacific Ocean: East Pacific Rise... | reverse complement strand
AATTGTTTCCCACTCAAATGGTTTAATTCAAAAATATTGCAATAGAACAATATTATTAGAAAATGGCAAAATGATTTATTTTGGCGATACAGAAACGGCTGTTAGTATGTATGAGGGGAAATAGCTATTTTATTATGATAATCATTTTAACAAAAAATCTACTTTAGGGTCTGTCTTAAAAATGAGTATATTACACATATAAGCTGCAAAACAAACCTAATCTTCCAAAAACTTCTCAATTCCCGCTTTATCAAAATCGCAATTAATCCATTCTTTGTCTAGTGTTGCACCAATTTTATCGTAAAGTTCTATTGCAGGTTCGTTCCAATCTAGCACTTGCCAACGAAGTCGGTCAACATTATGTTCTTGTGCTACTTCAAAGATTTTACGCAACAACTTACTCCCTACTCCACTGCCACGCAGCTCTTGTTTCACATACAAATCGTCTAAATATAACGATTTTCCTTTCCAAGTAAAATATGCAAAAAAGTATAGTGCCATTCCTATAATTTCGCCATTTTTTTCTGCTACAAAAAATTCAAATAAATCTTTTTCATTTTGCATTTTTTCTACTGTATTTGAAACTTCTTGCGGAGCTTTTTCAAATAATGCAAGTTCTTTTATCAAAGCCAAAATTTGTGAAAAATCTTGCTCTGTACCTTTTCTTATAATCATATTCTAATAAATTTTAAACAAACTTTTATCTATTGCATAAATACAAATTTGTTTTGCACCTTTAATGGTGTAATCATATTTTTTATTAAGATTTGTGATTAATAATTTCACATCAGTTTTCAATCGCTTATCGTAGGCATTGAAATTTTTATTGCCAAAATCTAGGATTGCTCTTCTAAAACTAACATTTTCTTTGTAAGGTTCAAGAACATTTTCTTTTATCTTACCAACATATTTATCATACAATTCTTTATACTGTTTGGTTTGAGTAATCTTTTTATTTTTTAGTGATATTTCTTGAGCCAAAGTATATTTAATATACTGATTCTGCATTTCTTTTCTAAACTCATCTCTTTTATCTTTTGTTGCAGCTGCACCAAGAATTATTTTCTCAAATTTACTCAGATATTCTTCTGTAATATCTAATTCTTTACCTGTATATGCTGATGCTTTTTTCGTGCCTAAGCTAAAATTAATTGCAAATAAATAATCTTGAATATCGGTAGAAATTTTCTTGTTATTGTAATGATACAATGATGTTTTTATTTCTTGCATTATATTATAATCATATAAATCTACAATAGAAGATAAGAAATCTGTAGGGATAAGCTTTTTATATTCTTCGTTTGCAATAAAAAATTTCTCTACCATATCCATGGTTATTTGCTTCTCAAAATCTTTATATTTATCAAATAAATCGTTAATTATTGATAAAGATTGACGACCAGAAAATCCTTTAAAACCCTCTTCGTTAGCTGAGTTTATTATATCTTTCCTTACTTTTTTACTTAATTTTTTAATATCATCTTCGTGCAACCAAGTAGGTATTTTACCTGTAAAGATATCCATCTTCAACAGCAATAAATCTTTATCGGCATATTTATTATATTTTACTTGATTTGTTAACCAAGATTTTACAACAGAATTACTTACATTCATTCTTGAAGATAAAATAATTTTTGCGAAATTTTCTAAAACAAGCGGTACAAATTTTTCCGAAATATTTTCGCCAAATTTATTTTTATAAATAGCTACTTCTGTATTATAATCTAAAATATAAGGTATTTTAATTGTCATTACTCTATCCTTAAACGAAGGTATTTGCTCGTAATGTGCTTTGTCACTAGGATTTACAAGTCCTATAAAAAACGTACGTATTCTTTCTTCTAATAATTCAACTTTGTGTACTCCATCGCTAATAATACCGTGTAAGTTTTTTAATCTTTCAATATTATTTTTTTTAATATCCATTAAAGCATAAATACCATTATTGGTTTTTGCCAAATAAGAAAATCTGTAAATAACAGATGTTTTTTCAAATAAGTTATCAATTTTCTGCTGTAAAAGATTGTTTGAAATATCATTTCTAATTACAGGGTCACCCGGATTAAAAACACTTATTCCGTTACCCAACTGACGATTAAAAACCATTGGTTTCACAAAAATCATTTTGTAAATATCCATTGGGTCAGAAACAGAATCAACTAAAGCAGAATGTAATGAGTTGCAAATACTACAAGGTTTTTCTTTAAAAATCCACTCATATTGTTTACTGTGCATTATTTCTTCTTTAATCTTTTCGTCTGTTATTAATTCATCTAGTAAATCTTTACGAAATTCAATAGGTACTTGCAAAATAGGATGATCGTGATTTGGACAAGAAAACACTAATTTATTTGGGTGTTTAACTCCAAAACGCACCTGACTATAATACTGTTCTTTTAAACCAGGTACTTTCTGAATTGACTGGCTAAACCTTGTAAAATCACTTATTTTACTAATATCTAACTGCCAATTAGTTTTGTACATTATACCTTCCTTTAACTTTGAATATTCTTCGAGTTTATGAAGCAAATTATTTAAGAATGTACTTTTTCCACTACCCGGAGGTCCTTCAAAAAGATAAATCCTATTCTTCTGAATATTAGATTTAAATCCTTCAACCAGTTTCATAAACCTATTAGCAAATAATCTGTCGGCAAAAAACGGATCGTGAATATCGCTTGAAAATAAGTTTTTTGTATCATAATTAACATAACCTATAGATTCTTTCTGTACTCCATATTCATCAACTCCTTCGGGGATATAGTGCTTAACCATATCGTGAAAAAACTGAAAAATATCTCTAAAAACTAACTCTGGATTTTTTCTAATTTCGTTCAAAAATTCATCGAAAGAAATAGTAGGACGTTTCTCTTTTTTATATGCTTTATTACTTAATCTAATTAAACTTTCTATTCGCCCACCTTCTTCCTTCAGGTTTTTAGCAAGTTTAGATAATTCATGTATATTTTTTTTTGCCATAATGCTGAAGTTTAAATTATAAATTTTTCACTGTAACTTTCTTGTCTTTAATTGTGTACAGAATTTTTCTGTGTTCAAACTCGCTTTCACCGTTTTGTTTTTTCTTCCTCACAATTAAAGTAGTTTCGAGCTGAACTTGTCCGCCCCACAAATATTCTACACCAACCATTGTTTCTGCAATATACTCTTGCACAAGCTGTTTCCCCTCAAATTTATGCACTAAATATAAGTTTACATCACTTGTTTTGCTTGTATCTACTGTAATTAGTGGTGGGTCGTATAGCGAATCTAAAAGCATTTTTTTGTAATCTTTTGCTTTTCGGCTTTTTACATAATATTCAATTGTTTGACGCTGTTTATTAAACCTTTGTCCTGTTACAAACAAATTATGTAAATCAACAAATTCTTGATCAACAAAGGTATTTATAAGCATAAAATCGGAGAATTTACGGCGTAATTCAAAAATTGTTTTTTGCCCTTCGTTAAGGTTTTTATTGTACTTTTCTTTTTCGTTGATATTGGTTAAAGATGTATAAAGATAATTCATTTTACCTTTATTTGCTTTATCCTCAACATATTCTATCAAACGTAAACCTATTGCATACGGATTTAAACCAACTCTGCTTATTGATGTTACTCCTGCATTTATTTTTGAATATGCTACTTGATGACCAGAAATTCTATCATCTTGAGTAAATAATTTATTATGCCAATAACTCGCCCAACCTTCGTTAATTATTTTAGAACGAATTTGAGGCGAAAAATACAATGATGTATTACGAACAACATTTATTACAGACTTCATCCACGAGTTTTCTTCTTTTCTTAAAAACGGAGAATTATCACGAATAAACTCAATAACATCTTCATAAATATCTTCTTTTTCTTTATTGATATATTTGTCGTAAGCAGATTGAAATTCGGGATATTTCTTTTTTACTTCTGTAAAGAAAATTGTTTCTCCAACATTTTTATCTTGTTCAATTAAATCGTTATAACGCGATATCTCATTAAAAATAATATAATCGGCAACATTTTCGGTTTCTTGTAAAAAATTATAAAAATAAAAATTAACCATACTACTTGCATCTTTATCAGAAGTATCAACATTTTTAGATATACGGTTAAAATACCCAACAAGATTATCAATACTACGGCTAAATTCTAAAACATAATCTGTCCAACGTCCGTGTTTAGAACGATATTCGCTAATCAATCGTTTATCGGCAAGAGCCTGACCTACAAAATCATCATTCCAAGTATCTTCGAATAAATAATTGTTTTGAAAAAAATCTATATGACCAAGTACATGATAAAAAATCATTACGTTAAGCCAATCGGGATTATTATCGTTATAAAACGATATCGCAGGACGCGAATTTATTACTGTTTCGTACGGATTGCTCGGATAAACCTTATATTTCCCCTGCCCTTTCAGCACCTCCACATCGTTTACCCAATAATCGTATAATGTAGGAATCATAACCTTTGGCGATAAGTTTATCATATCTTTGTTTGATACGATATACTCCAAAGTTTCATCGTCGAAATTAAGACCCGCTTTTGCAGCGTATATCTTAGATTCCTCCATTATTTTTTTTGTATGTTGATTTATTAATTGCATAATCTTTAATTTTGAATTTATAATTTTGAATTCTGAATTAATTAATAATTCATAATTTAAAATTCATAATTATTCTATTAGTTTTTTAATTCCTTTTATAACCCGTTCTTCTTGCACATTTGTTGAAGCAAAAGAATCTATTTTAATTACATCTTTATGCGTGTGCAATAAACCTGATTTTTCAAGATATTTTTCTATAGTAGTTTGATTTGCAGTTGTCCACGAATTTTTAGCTACCGTAATTCCTAAACGATTTATTTTTGGCAACAATGTTTTGATAGCTTCAATGGTTTTCTTTCCGCTTGAGTCCCAATCGTCGCCATCGGTTCCGTAGAAAACATAAATATTATAATCTTTAGCATAATTATTTTCATCAATAATTTTATTTACCATCTCAAACGAAGGAGCAACCTGCGTTCCACCAGCCACTTGCGAACGATAATAGGTATAAAAATCTTCTACTTCTTTTGCCTCGGTATCGTGCAAAATAAAGCGTGTTTCAACTCTATTTTGATATTGATAAACCAACCAACTATAAAGCATTAAATGTTGCGATGTAACCACTTCGGTTGGGTCGCCTTGCATTGAACCAGAATAATCACGAACAAAAAACACAAGTGCTTGCGATTCAAAAACTTTTTCTTTAGATAAAATCCTAAAAATCTGATCTTGCGGATTTAAAAGCAATTCATCTAAATTCAGTTCCCCATCAGCAGAAACATTTCCGAGGATTATGTTGGTATCAATAACTTTTTTAAGCGTAGCTTTTTTGTCGAGCAACTGCCCAAAACCACGATTTTTATCAGTTAAATCATATTCAACTTTCATTAACGAACGCTTATGCCCTTTATCTTTTAGGTTTGGCAATTCGAATTGCTCGGTTAAAACCTTACCAATATCAAATGCCTCTTGTGTGATATCGTGACTTTCGCCACCACCTTCGCCTGCTCCTGTTCCTTCGCCATCGCCTTGTTGGTCAACAGGTTTTTCGCCTAAAACTTCGCCTTCGCCTTCTTCGCCAGAGCCACCTGTTTCGCCCATTTCACCTTCGTCTTGCTCCTCTGTCACACGATTATCGTGATAAAATTTTGGCTCGGTTGTAGTAGGCACAATTATTACTTCGCCTTTTCCGTTTTTGCCTTGCTTAACAAGTTTTCCTAAACGTATTCTGCGAGGAAAACCGTCCTTTTCTCTTAGCTTATCACGATGTAAAAGCTCATCAAGAGTTTGCAAGTTTAACATAGGATTTAACTTAGGCAACTGCATTTGAAGTATCTTTTCATAATCATTCTGATAATATATCTCAGAAAAACGATGAAATTCTTTTTCAAAAGGCTTATGCTCTTCGGAAACAAAATTCATCTCTCGCAAGATTAATTTTTCTTGTTCCTTAGTTAATCCTTTTTGTTTTAATATTTTATATAGTTTTTTCATGTAATTCAAGTTTATCAAGTTCATAAAGTTTATCAAGTTAAAAGTTAGTTTACTTTCAACTTTTCACTTTCAACTTTCAACTAACTTGCATCATCTTGTGTACAGAAATACTCAATGGTTTTTAATGCACAGGTATTACAATATCCAAGTTTATTAACCATTGTGTTAATCATTCTGTTATACAACTTCTGATTTTCGTCATTGGTTCTGTTAGATAATGCACCAACCAAACTTCCTGCTCCGGCAATGTCAGATTTTAAGCGAACATCAGTAACAGCTTTAACTAAATCGTTGTTATCCATAAAGTTATATCTACTATCTTGTATCATTTTTTGACCATAAATTTTTGATATGGTAGTTCTGAAACTTTGCTTTTGCTCTTGGCTGTTCAATCCCAAACGAGATTCTACGCTATCAACAAAATTTTCATCAATTTTTATTGAAATTAACTTACCTGTTTGCGGGTCTTTATATGTCCATATTTTATCAGTACCAAGATTTTTTGCGTCCATACCGATAATCATATTCACATAATTCAACACATCTTTTTCTATTGCATCTGGCTCGTCCATGTATGCATTAAAGATTGTTTTCATAATATTTTTGCGATGTAGTTTTTTCGAAATTGCCAAGTCGTTCAAATATTTTGTGCGATCAGCAGTATCTTGAACATAATCTAAAATTACACTTTCGAGCGATTTGTATACATCGCCTGCATACATACATTTTCCTTCTTGGGTTTCGTTACTTTCTAATAGAATCTGAATTGCACGACCTAAATTTCTGTGACCAAGCCCTTTTTGTCCGAAACGCTTAGTTATATCCGGATCACGGTTTAAATCATCGATAACCTCGGCTAAAGTTTTAATACTTTTTTCTCCTGCAACCTCCCCTGCCGAAAGTTTCATCATTTCTACAGGTGTTAACTTATCGTTTGCAGGCATACGACTTAGCACCACTGATGTTGAAAGTGCATAATACAAATTAGGGTCGATATGCATTTTCTCGTTTGTAAGCGTAGTTTTTTCTTTGCTTCCGAGCGAATATTGAGTTAACTCATTTTCAAGTAAATAGTCGGTATTATGCGACATATAAGTTATACGACAACGGTCAATAATTGGAGCTTGTTCCTTTTCTTCTTGGAACTGAGCAAACTCTGAGTTATTACTTGTTGCAACAATTAATGTGTCAATTGGCCATTTAAAACCTTCTATATCAATAGTTCTGTTTTGTATCACACCAAGATAAACTTGCACAAGGTCAGTTTTATTTTTGAAAATTTCATCAGCAAAATGAATACCTCCACCAGCTACACGAGCCAATGCACCACGACGTAAATCGAAACGATACGGATTGTTTGTATCAGTAATATGCAATAATCTTGAGATACTTTCCTCGCCAAGTAAATCTACTGCCGAAGAAGTAATTTTATCTTTTGCTGCATATTTTCCTGTAAGCGTTCCTCGCGATTCGCTAATTGGTATAGGTATAATATCAATAAATTGATTTATCTTTTTAAAATCACCATCGCAATGATTTACTATTTGGTCAAATATAAAATCGCTACAAGCACCAAGCGGACGATAATTAGAATACATTTTCTCTAACTGCTTGCCTTTAATCCCCATTTTTTCTAAGAATTTAATATTCTCATTTTTCGACTGAAACATATTCATAGCCAAAATCATTGGGTCTTCAAATGTTTGTGATTCTGCGTAAGATATTTTTCCGTATCCGCCAAGTTTATCAAGATTTGTGAAACGGAAAGTATATTTCATATTTTCTGGTAATGAAATAAAATCGCGATAAATAGCACTTAAATAATCTACAAAAAAAGTTTTACCGTTTCCCGGTTCACCAATAAGTACAAACGCCATTTCTTTTGACGAACCACCCTCGGCAGCATCTTTCACGTAAGAGACAAAACTGTTAATCTCGTTATACATACCAATAATATGTTTTTTTCCTTGTCGGAAAACTTTAAAATCGTAAGTTCGTTTACCATTTACAGTTACTTTTTCAATCATCGATTTATCGTCTAAAATCATTCTCGAAATTGATTGAAATACATTCTCGAATTTAAGATTTCCTTTTGCAACATTTTTTAAATGCTGTTCTAAAGTATTATTTATCGCTTTTTTCATCTTTATATAATTTTATATTTTATTAAATTTTACTTACAGTAGATTTTTGAGTTAATTAATTTTTAACTTTTTCTTCTAATGTTTAGAAGATTTTATTTTATGTGCGTTTTAAGTGATATACATATTAAATGTTTTTTTATTTTTCTTACTTTTACGTTATTTAATACATAAAAGTTATAATTATGGGTTAAAATTAATTAAAAAAAATGAATAAAAATACTATTTATCCTTAAATTAGTAAATTACAGTATAAGTTATTAATTTAAATAATTTTTGAACTAGAAATGGTGAGTTTAAACCTATGGACTTGTAGTAGTCCATAGTGGTTTATTGCAAACTATTGAGTTTATAGGCAGAAACTATTGTGATGGTATATAAGTAAAAAAGCCCAATTGGGCTTTTTTTGCAATTTTTCTCTCAAGTTTGCATTCTAGACGGAGCTTTTTTTTAATGGTTGCCTAAAAAACAAATTAAATTATAATTTAGTCCAATTTCAACAATAAAATGTAAGTTTTTTAAAAGTATTTTTGTTGTTAAAAGCTAAAATATTTCTACAAATTTAAGGATAAATGATTTTTTAGCAGTTCCCTTTAATAAATCATCAATTTTAATGTAATTTTGCATAAATTATAAATCGCTATAATGAATAAAGCAATATTAATAATTCTTGATGGTTGGGGCATTGGAGACAAATCTAAATCTGATGCAATCTACAATGGAAATACACCGTATATTGATAGTTTAAAAGAAAACTATCCAAATTCTCAACTCTTAACCGACGGATTAAATGTTGGTTTACCCGAAAAACAGATGGGCAATTCTGAAGTTGGACATTTAAATATAGGTGCCGGACGTGTGGTATATCAAGATTTAGTAAAAATAAACAAAGCAATAGATAATAATTCTATTGAAGAAATAGAAGAAATTAAAAATGCATTTTCTTACGCTTATAATAACAATAAAAAAGTTCATTTAATAGGTTTAGTTTCTGATGGTGGTGTACATTCCTCAATGAAACATTTGTTTAAACTTTGCGAGATATCTGAAAATTACGGATTGCAAAATACATATATTCATGCAATTACTGATGGCAGAGATACCGACCCAAAAAGTGGAGTTGGATATATAAAACAAGTTCAAGATTTTATTGCAGACAAAAAAGTAAAACTATCATCTGTAATTGGACGTTATTATGCAATGGATAGAGATAAACGATGGGAGAGAATTAAAATTGCTTACGATTTATACATAAAAAACAAAGGCAATCAAGTTGACGATATTTTAGATGCAATGAAATTGTCTTATAATAATAAAATTACAGATGAATTTTTGTTACCAATAGTAGATAAACATTTATCATCTAAAATAGAAAAAGACGACGTAGTTATTTGTTTTAATTTTAGAACAGACAGATTACGACAATTAACAACAGTTCTTACGCAGCAAAATTTTCCTGATTTTGATATGCAAACAATACCATTAAAGTATCATACTATGACTGAGTATGATGCTAGTTTTGAAGGGATTGATGTTTTTTTTAGAAAAGACAATATAAAACATACGATAGGAGAACTTGTGTCGAAAAAAGGATTGAAACAACTTAGAATTGCAGAAACAGAAAAATATGCTCACGTAACTTTTTTTATGTCAGGTGGCAGAGAAAAAGAATTTGCAGGAGAAGAACGAATTTTAATTCCTTCGCCAAAAATTGCAACCTACGATTTACAGCCAGAAATGAGTGCTATTGAAGTAAAAAATGCACTAGTATCAGAAATTAAAAAAGAAAAATTTGGTTTAATTATAGTAAACTTTGCAAACGGCGATATGGTTGGGCATACGGGTGTTTACGAAGCAGTTCTAAAAGCAATAGAAACAATAGATAATTGTATTAAAGATGTTGTAGAAACAGCAAAACAACATAATTATACCAGTTTAATAATTGCAGACCACGGAAATAGCGATTACGAAATAAACCCTGATGGTTCGCCAAACACACAACATTCTTTAAACCCCGTACCTTGTATATTAATATCAGATAAATACAAAAATATTGAAAATGGGGTTTTAGCTGATGTAGCACCAACACTTTTAAATATTATGGACATTGAAATTCCACAAGAAATGACAGGAAATATCCTAATAAAATAACTTTCAACTTTATGAACTTTCAACTTTATGAACTTTATGAACTTTCAACTTTATGAACTTTATGAACTTTCAACTTTATGAACTTTATGAACTTTCAACTTTATGAACTTTATGAACTTTCAACTTTATGAACTTTTAACTCAAATATATGCTTCAAATAGATAATACAATAATAAGTTTAGATATTTTAGAAAAAGAGTTTATTTGCGATATTTCTATCTGTAAAGGAGATTGTTGTGTACAAGGCGATAGCGGAGCACCTTTAGAAGAAGATGAGATTTTGTATTTAGAAGAAAATTACGAGAAAATAAAGCCATATCTTACAGAAAGAGGAAAAAAAGCAATAAAAAAACATGGTGTATGGTTCACCGATAGCGAAGGAGAAAAAGTTACCACACTTATAAATAATAAAGAATGTGCTTTTATTGTTTTCGATAATGGTATTGCAAAATGCGGAATAGAACTTGCTTACAATAATAATGATATAAATTTCTTAAAACCAATATCTTGTCATCTTTATCCGATAAGAGTTAAAGAATATTCCGATTTTTCTGCTGTAAATTATAATACTTGGGATATTTGTGCATCGGCAGTTAGATTTGGCAGATATAAGGGCGTAAAGGTTTATGAGTTTTTAAAAGAACCGCTAATAAGAAAGTTTGGACAACAATGGTATAAAGAATTAGAGATTGCTGCCGAGCATTTTAAAAATAAAAATGAAGGATAAATTAATTTACATATTATTAATAATAATGATATCAAGTTCTCTTTTTGCTCAAGATAAGAAAAAAGAAAAACGTAAGAAAATACTTGGTACACAAACCTCGTTTGGAATCCAAATAAGTCCAATAATACCAACTAACTTACTGCAAGCAAACGATGTAGTGAAAATTACAGATACATCTATGTATTCTGTTTCTAGTCTTTTGAGCTATGAATTTGGTATGGAAATAAGGCATAGTTTTACTAAAAAATTTAGTTTGCAATCTGGTATAAATTTTATCAGACGAAATTTTGAAGCAAAAGCAGACTTGTATTCTCAAAACGAATCTACAAACGAAAAATTAAAATTAATTGCATATGAAATTCCTGTAAAATTAATAGGCTTTGTTAGATTAAGCGATAATATTTATATGAATATTGCCGGAGGTTTTGGTTTTGAAATGTATCCATCGAATATTTATGTTAACCATTTTTATGGTCAGAGAACTTCGTGGATTCAAGTTGCTGCCATAATGGATATTGGTTGGGAATATAGAACACGGTTTAATGGAACTTTTCATTTAGGTATTAATTATAAGTTGCATTTTACAGATATGATGCATGTAATTTATTCTAATAAATATGGTGTAAGAATTGATTATATTGATGTTTCAGGTAATTATCTTGCATTAAATTTTAAATATTTTTTTGCTCAAAAAAAATAAATTTTGAATCACAAATTTATCGGTAATTTTGATTACTAATTTGGAATATAGGGGATTTCTAATAATATTTTAACATAGCAGATTGTTTGTTATTTCGTTCCCATAAGGGGGGGCATAGTTTTCCATATATTTCCTTATATCCGCAGGTTTAGTTTTAAAATATTAATAGTCAGGGCTTCACTATTTAAATTAAAGTGAAACTGATTAATGTTTAATAACTTATAAACTAACAAAGTGAAACCCTGACTTGCGAATTTTAGGTATTTCTTTAATTGTTTTCAAAATAGCTCGCTATTTCTCTAAAAATTAAATCGTCTCTGAAAAATTATGAAAATATTGTTGAAAAACTAATTTTTAGAACTCACCTATACTCAATCCATTTAGCTTTTCGGGGATTTATGCAGATTTCTTTTTCCTTTTTCCATTTTTTATATTTACTTTTGCACTTCAATTTACAAGCATAATTATTTTACAATAACATGAAACAATGTTTTTTTATTTTAGGAATGCATAGGTCAGGTACATCGGCACTTGGTGGTGTATTAAATTTAATGGGTTTAGAGTTTGGGTCTGATTTAATGGCGGCAAATGAGGGTAATCCTAAAGGTTATTTTGAAAATAATTATGTGTATAATTTAAATAAAAAAATTCTTTTTGAACAGGAGTCTAGTTGGTGTGATTATAGTTTTGATGCAAGAAAAATTTCTAAAAATAAAAAGACTTTATATGTTAATGAAGCAAAAAAAATTATTGATAATGAATTTAAATATGCTGAAAAATTTGTAATAAAAGACCCTCGGATTTGTTTGCTTTTTCCTGTTTGGGAACAAGCATGTAAGGAACTTAATATAGATATAAAAATAATTATCCCTTTTAGAAATCCAATAGAAGTTGCAAATTCATTAAAACAAAGAAACAACTTTTCTTTAGAAAAAAGCCTAATCTTATGGACACATCATGTTTTATCTGCTGAGTATTACAGCAGAAAATATGATGTATTAGTTCTAACTTTCAATAAATTAGTTAATGAAATTGATAGTTCAATAAAAAAACTTTCTGAATTTGTAGAAATAAATACCGACAAACAAGCAATAACGAATATAAATAAATTTTTAGATAAAAAAATTAAGCATAACAATATATCTATTAAGAACTTTACTAGAGAAACACCTCCTTTTTTAAGAAAAATAATTTCATTTGTTGCAAAAGAAGATTTTAGCAATAAAAAAGAATTTGATGAATTAAGAAAAGATTTTTATTATTCATTAGATTTCTTTTTTAATAAAGAAATAAAAGAAGATATAAAACAATTAGCAGAATTTAAAAATAAAAACCAAATATTAGAAAATGATAAAAAGTTGTTAATTCATAAAATTAAAAAATTTATTATTGATGAAGCTTTTTATTTAAACAAATATGAAGATGTTAAAAATACAGGGTTAAATCCGGGTGAACATTTTTTTAGTTTTGGTTATAAAGAAGATAGAATTCCTAATAATTACAAAAAAGAAATTGAGGCTGCTTTTGCTAAAATTAATGAATTAGAAAAAAATATTATAGACAATAATAATCAGCTAAATATAAAAGATAACAATATAAACGAATTAATTAGTCTTAAAGACAATCAAATAAAAGAAATTGAAGCTAAGAATGTTATTATTGATAAAAATAAAGATATAATTGAAAGTCTTACTAAAAACAAAAACGAGTTATTAAGTCTTAATAATGAGTTTGTTAACCTAAGAGAGGAGCAAATAAAAGAAATTGAATCTAAGAATATTATTATTACAGAGCATAAAGATAGGATTACAAATCTTATCGAAAATAAAGAAAATCTTATATCATTAAACAAAGAATTAGTTACTAAAAATGAAAATCAAATAAATAAAATTAATAATCAAAGTATTATTATAAGTAAACTTGAAAATAAACTTGAACAGATTATTGATAATAAAGATGAACTTATAAAATTTAATAAAGAATTAATTGCTATCAAAGAAAATCAAAAAGAAGAAATATTTTCTTTAAAAAGTAAGATAAATAAATTAAAAGATGATGCTAAGCAGATTATTGAAAACAAAAATGAACTTATAAAACTTAATAAAGTACTAATTACCAACAAAGAGAAGCAAACAGAAAAAATAAATAACTTAAAAAATAATATAATTAAGTTAGAAACTGAAATTAGATATATTAATAAAGAAACAATACGTCAAGAAAAACTTTATGAAAAACAAATAACAGCAAAAGATAAACAAATTGAAAAAATAAATATAAAACAAAAAGAATTTGCAGTTTTAAAAGAAAAGCTAGATTATATTGAAAACAGAAATATAGAACAAATTAGAATAAATGAAGAAAGAATTGCCATTAAGGATAAAGAAATAACAGAATTAATTTTTGAGAAAAATAAAGTAGTTGACCTCTTAAAAAAGGAATTGGAAGAAACAAATAACGATAATAAAACAATAGTAAATAAGCTTAATAATATAATTTTGGGAAAAGAAGAAGCAATAAATTCTTTAGAAAATTCTAAAAATATAATAATAGAAGATTTAAATAAACAAATTGTTATTATCAAAAATGATTTAAAAGAAAAAAGAAAGAATATAGAACAAACAAACTTAAAACTTTCAGATATTAGTAGTAAATTATTATTAATAGAAAAAGAAAAGAAAGATTTAACAAATAAATATATTATGCTAGCCAATAAAGAAACGGAACTATTAAATATTATAAAAGAAAAAGAAGAAAAAATAAATAGTTTAAACAAACACTTACAAAACGAAAGAAATAAAAAGAACGAATTAGAAAAAAGTATTAACGAAATTTTAAGCGATTTAGTTACAATTAAGGAAAGTAGAACGTGGAAAATTGCCAGTTCACTTAAGACAATTAAAAAAATAATAAAATAATGAAGAAAACTATTTCATTTAAACAAATAAAACAAATAATTGAATTTAGTAAGTTGTTTGATAAAAATTACTATTTAAAACATTATACAGAAGCTCGTTTAGCAAAAGAAACTCCTCTTGAACACTATTGTAAAATAGGACTAAAGGAAAATAAAAAACCAAACAAAAATTTTGACCCAGTTTGGTATAATGAATACTACAAGGATGTTAAAGGAAATGGAGTATATCCAATAATTCATTATATTTTGTTTGGTATCAACGAAAATAGATTAATAAACAAAAAAGAAAAAAACAATTATGAAATAATAAAAAACAGTGGGTTGTTTGATGAGGAATTTTACAAAAAAGAGAATAAAGATTTAAACAAACAAAATAAAAAATTTGATTATTTATTGCATTATATAAGATTTGGCTTAAATGAAAATAAAAACCCAAATAAAAAATTTGATTCTGCTTGGTATAACGAATACTATGCAGATGTAAGAACTGATAATGCACTGCCATTTATTCATTATATTTTGTTTGGCATGAATGAAAATAGATTCATAAACAAAGAAGAAAAAAACAATTATGAAATAATAAAAAACAGTGGGTTGTTTGATGAGGAATTTTACAAAAAAGAGAATAAAGATTTAAACAAACAAAATAAAAATTTTGATTATTTATTAGATTATATAAGATTTGGCTTAAATGAAAATAAAAACCCAAATAAAAATTTTGATTCTGCTTGGTATAACAAATACTATGCAGATGTAAAAACTGATAATGCTCCGCCTTTTATTCATTATATTTCATTTGGTATCAACGAAAATAGATTAATAAACAAAGAAGAAAATAATAATTATGAGATAATAAAAAACAGTGGATTGTTTGATGAGGAATTTTACAAAAAAGAGAATAAAGATTTAAACAAGCAAAATAATGATTTTGATTATTTATTACATTATGTAAGATTTGGCTTAAATGAAAATAGAAAACCAAACAAAGATTTTGACCCTGTTTGGTATAAAGAATACTACAAATATAATAGTAATGATGATAATCAAGCGTTTATTTATTATATTAACTTTGGAATTAATGAGAATAAATTTATAAATAAAAAAGAATTTGAAGACTATACAATAATTAAACAAAGTGGGTTATTTGATATTGAGTTTTATAGAAACAACTATCCTGAATTACAAAAACAAAATAAAAAATTTGATTGTATTTTACATTATCTAAGGACTCCAAAAGACGAAGGGATAAACCCCTTAAGGAAAAATATTGAAATCGACCAAGTATTAAATAAAGATGAAATAATAAGAAAAGAAAATCTTATTATAAATTCAAATCTTTTTGATACTAACTATTATTTTAATCAATTTAATAAAGACAATATAATCAGTTCAGATCAAGCTATAAAACATTATTTATTATACGGATGGCATAAAGCTTATAATCCTAATAAGTGGTTTGATATAAATAAGTATTTATCTTTAAATACAGATATTTTAAATGCTAAGATAGAACCATTTTCCCATTATATTGAGTTTGGTCAATATGAAAATAGGCCTTTAAAAAAATATGTTTATGAAGAAGTCACCGAAGAAAAAAAATATATTGACTATAAAGAACATGACATAGCAGAGTTTAAAACAAAAGTTATTGCATTCTATTTACCACAATTCCATCCTTTTAAGGAAAATGATAATTGGTGGGGAAAAGGGTT
>Ga0256827_10001216_pt1 | contig 16384 bp, 13 predicted proteins | sample CV84metaG_FD_185977 | JGI IMG/M metagenome (GOLD analysis project Ga0256827, IMG submission 185977) | Hydrothermal vent microbial communities from East Pacific Rise, Pacific Ocean - CV84 | ecosystem: Environmental > Aquatic > Marine > Hydrothermal vents | place: Pacific Ocean: East Pacific Rise... | reverse complement strand
CTGCTTTTGTACCATCACTTTTCCATAATCCATAACCCTTATTTATAGACCATTCCGATGCAGAGAAATATAATTTTCCTTTATGTGTTATAAGCTTACTTATGTTTAGACCATTCGTTATATTTGTAACCTTATATGTACCCTTTTGAGTACCATTACTTCTCCATAATTGCGTATCATTAAGTGCATCTGTTGCTCCAAAATATAAAATTCCATTCATCTCTACCATCTGTAATGCGTACAATTTAAGATTGTCTTTAAGCATAATAGTACCTGTTTCTGTTCCATCAGTTCGCCATAAGGCAGTATTCTGATTTTCTTCTGCAAAGAAATAGGTAATTTTTCCTATTTTTTTAAAGTTGAGAGGTTGAGACGTAACCCTTCCTGCTTTAATATCTTTTATCATCTTTGTACCATTTTCTGTACCATCACTAATCCATGGTTCAATTCCTTGATCTGTACCATAGCCAAAGGGAAAGACAAGTGCTTTTGAACTATCTATAGCAACATTTCCTGTATTTGTATTTCCATTTGAGGTATGATTGCTATTATTGTTACCACCTGATGAATGATTGGTATCATTGTTTAGATTTGATGGATTGTTGTTGTCATTTTTTGTATCTGTATCTGTACTTCCACAGCCTACAATGAGTAGAGCCATAAAGAGGATAATCAAACTTTTTCTCCAAGAGAGTGTAGTCATTAATTTTTCCATTTCTTGCTTCTTAGAATTGATTTGGTATTTTAATACCATTAAAAATTATATTCTAAAAATATCACAAAAACGTTGCAAAATATATAAAAAAATTTAACTTTTAAATTTAATAAAAGAAAAGTTTAAAAGCGTTATCAACCTTTAAATATTTAGAAAACTATTTTAAAATCTACTTGTAAAATAGTTTAGTTTTAAACTCTTTTAGATATAATTCGCCCCAAAATTTGTTGTCTCAACCAAGATTGTTGCAACAGCCCTTTTTAAGGAAGAGCCAGATGGCTAGAACAGGTTGGTTACCTGTCTTAAAAATTTACTAAAAGGTCTTATTATGAGAAAAGATATACACCCAGATTACAAAGATTGTGCAGTAACATGTGCTTGTGGAAATACATTTGAGATTAAGAGTCTTAAGCCTACAATGACTATTGATATTTGTAATGAATGTCACCCATTCTTTACAGGTTCAGAGAAAATTGTTGATGCTGCTGGTAGAGTTGACAAGTTTAAGAAAAAATACAACCTTGCATAATTGCTTGTTGTAGGGGCAGACAAATGTGTCTGCCTTTTACCTAATAATATTAATGATTAAATTTATCCCCACTCCAATTGGAAACCCCCAAGATATTACCATTCGTGCGTTAAAAGAGTTTGAAGAGGCGACACTATTTTTATGTGAAGATACAAGAGAGACCAAGCGACTACTTCGTATTTTAGAAGAGCGTTTTGATTTTACCTATCCTGATGTTGAATTTTTATCTTTTCATGAACATAATGGAGAAAAACGTTTAATTGAAGTTGCAGAGCGTTTAGAAAAAGAAAATGTGGTCTATGTTAGTGATGCAGGAATGCCTGTTATCTCTGATCCTGGTCAAATTTTGGTTGAGTATTGCCAAAACAATAGTATTGCATATGATGTTCTTCCAGGTGCATCTGCTGTAACCACGGCTTATGCTTCATCTGGTTTTAAAGATGGAAAGTTTCTTTTTTATGGTTTTCTCCCTCATAAAGGCTCTGAACGGAGTTCAGCACTGATTAATGTTATGAACAGTACTCATAATACTGTTTTGTATGAAGCTCCACATCGTATTGAGAAGTTAATTGAAGAGATAGCTTCTATTGATGAATCACGAGAGGTTTTTTTCTCAAAAGAGTTAAGTAAAAAATTTCAGCGTTACTATAGACGAACAGCAAAAGCTCTTTTAGAGGAGTTTCCTACCATTAACTCTAAAGGTGAATGGGTTGTGGTTATTCAGGGAAAAGAGGAGGAGTCACAAGCCTTATATCTTGATGATATTTTAGCTTTTGACCTTCCACCTAAAGTTAAAGCCAAACTCTTGGCTAAAATAACAGATAAATCCGTTAAATTATGGTATCAAGAACTTATTAAGAGCTAAATATTGTTCTATTTCTTATTTAATGAAAAAACACAGCAAAAATTTGATAAAATCTTTTTATGATTATTTATGGGAAACAAGTCTGTTTACATGCGTTGCAAAAGCATGAGTCAGCCATTAAGACAGTATATATTGCAAAAAAGGGTGTTTTACCTCAAAAAGTTTTTGAGTTTTACAAACCTCGTATTAAGTTTTTAGAAGAGAAGTGGGCTCAGAGTATGAGCAAAGGTGGTAATCACCAAGGTCTTTTAATTGAGATGGACGCTTTGGTTCAGACAGATATGTCAACATTGAAAAAAGAGAATTTTATAGTTGTTCTTGACACTTTGACTGATACTGGAAATATTGGAGCAATTGTACGTTCTGCCCACGCTTTAGGTGCAGACGGTATTATTGCTACAGGGGTTAAAACACTTAATCTTGCTTCAATTGTTAGAACAAGTTCAGGTGCACTTTTAGAGATACCTTTTGTTATTATTCCAAATATTTTAGATGTATTAAATGAGTTAAAACAGGTTGATTTCAAAGTATATGGTGCTGGAATGAATGGAGACAGAGTTGAGTCGTGTCAATTTTCTAATAAAAAAGTGTTGGTTTTAGGATCAGAAGGTAAAGGAATTTCAAAACGTGCTTTATCTAAAATAGACCAGATGGTATCTATTGGGATGAAACATGAGTTTGATTCATTGAATGTAAGTGCCGCAGCAGCAATTTTAATACATAGGATGGAAAATGCAGTTAAGTGAGATGATAGATAAAAGTGGTGTTGAACAAGTCTCTTCAATAACCAATATTTCAATAGACAATTTAAATAACTTAGCCGAAGAGAACTTTGAGAAGTTAACAAGGGTAAAATCTTTAGGATTTTTACTTATATTAGAGAGAGAATATAAAGATGATATAGATGTTGCTGATCTTAGAGAACGGGTAAAAGAGTATTTTGAAGAGCATAAACCTGCAGATGAAAATGTGGTTATGGTCTCTAAAGATTCTGTAGATGGTACAGGTGGAATATCATTTTTTAAATGGTTTGTAGTATTGGCTCTTCTTATTGGAGGATGGTTCTTGTTTACTCAAGGTAAATTGGATAGTGTTATTCAAAATATGGAGCATAAAAAAGATTTTTTTGATGATAAAAAAGCTTTAGATTCTAATGTTTCAGAGAGTGAAGCAAGAAATGTTGTTATTAAAGCTGACAATGATGAGCCTGTAACTATTGCAATGCCAGTTGTTCCTGTAGAAAAAAAAATTACTTTGATTGGCGAAGAGGGTAAAAATGATACAAATAGTAGCAATTCTGCCCTAAAATCCGATAGAAATGGCTCTCTTTCTTCTACAGAGTCTATAGTACAAGAGGTTGTAAATGGTGCAGATAAGGTTGTGGCAAAGACTGTAAACGAAGTTGTTTCAGAAGCCAACGACTCCTCTTCTGCACCTGTTCCTGCTATATCTACCATCACTATTAATCCTACACGCGGTACACTTTGGTTTGGATTTATCAATATTGATACCAAAAAACGAAGAGAATTTATGAAAAAATCTTCTACTCCTTTCGATATTAAAGGTGGTCGTTGGTTACTTGTAACAGGGCATGGTTATGTCGATATTGTAAGTGATATTAAAAGTATAGAGTTAGCAGACCGTAAAAAACACTTTTTTTATATAGATAGTAAAGAGATTAAGACATTGACTAAAAAAGAGTTTAGAGCAATGAATGGAAGACGTGGTTGGTAAGACCATATTTAAAAAATTAATAAGAAGAAGAGGATAGTAATGTTTGACGAGATTCAATTTGAAAAAATAAATAGATTGCCAAAGTATATTTTTGCTGAAATAAATGATTTAAAGATGGAAGCAAGAAGAGCAGGTGCTGATATTATAGATTTTTCTATGGGTAACCCTGATGCCAGAACACCTCAACCGATTATTGATAAACTGTGTGAAACAGCACAGCGTGATAAAACACATGGTTATAGTGCAAGTAAAGGTATTTATAAACTACGATTAGCCATGACCAATTGGTATAAACGTAAATATAATGTAGAGCTTGACCCCAACACTGAAGTTGTAGCAACAATGGGAAGTAAAGAGGGTTATGTTCACTTGGTTCAAGCCATTAGTAACCCTGGTGATGTTGCCATTGTTCCTGACCCAACTTATCCTATTCATTCACAAGCATTTATATTGGCTGGTGCAAATGTAGAGAAGATGGAACTTAAGTTTGACGAAGAGAATTTTGAGGTAGATGAAGAGGCATTTTTTAATGATTTAAAGTGTGCTTTAGATAACTCTTTGCCTAAAGCAAAATTTTTGGTATTAAACTTTCCACATAACCCAACAACAGCTACTGTAACTCCTGAATTTTATGAGAAAGTTGTAGCACTTGCTAAAGAGAAAAGATTTTATATTATATCAGATATTGCCTATGCAGATATTACTTTTGAGGGTTACAAAACACCATCTATTTTAGAGGTAGAGGGGGCAAAAGATGTAGCCGTTGAAGCCTATACGCTCTCTAAATCATATAACATGGCTGGTTGGCGTGTTGGTTTTGTAGTAGGAAATAAAAAGCTTATTGGTGCATTACAGAGTATTAAATCTTGGTTAGATTATGGTATGTTTACTCCAATTCAAGTTGCAGCAACTGTGGCACTTGATGAGCATGGATATGTGCCTGATGAGCAGATTATTCCTCGTTATTTAAAGCGTCGAGATGTAATGTTAGAGTCATTTGCCAATGCAGGTTGGAAGATGGGTAAACCAAACGCTTCTATGTTTATTTGGGGTAAGATTCCTGAATCATGTAGAGGGATGGGAAGCTTAGAATTCTCTAAAAGATTACTTGTAGAAGCAGGTGTTGCTGTAAGCCCAGGAATTGGATTTGGTAAATATGGTGACCAGTATGTACGTATTGCACTTATTGAAAACGAGAATAGAATTCGTCAAGCAGCAAGAAACATCAAGAAATTCTTAAAAGTTGTAGAAGCAGAGAATACAAAATAACTTTTTACTCATTTTAGGGTAGTGTTAAAGCATTACCCCACTACTTTTTTAATATAATAACCCATCAAAAATAAAAAACAGAACATTGTTAAAAAGGAAATGTCATGGTAAAAATAGGAATACTTGGTGTAGGAACAGTAGGGGCAAGTGTTGCCAATATCTTAGAGACCAATGCAGATATTTTGGAGGCTAGAGCTGGAAAAAAGATTGTTGCCAAGGCTGGAGTGGTTAAGAATCTCTCTAAAGATAGAGGTGTAAATATTAAGCTTTCAGACAATCCTTTAGATATTGTAAATGACCCAGAGATTGATATAGTCGTTGAACTTATGGGTGGGGTTGAAGAGCCTTATGAGTTGGTTAAAAAAGCTTTAGAGAATGGTAAAGCTGTTGTTACTGCAAACAAAGCACTTTTAGCTTATCACCGTTATGAGCTTCAAGAGATTGCAGGGGATATACCATTAATGTATGAGGCGAGTACAGCAGGTGGAATACCTATTATTGGGGCATTAAGAAATGGTCTAACTGCTAACCATATTGAGTCTATTCAAGGAATTATGAATGGTACAACAAACTATATGTTAACCAAGATGATTAATGAGGGTGCGTTGTATGATGATATTTTAAAAGAGGCTCAAGAGCTTGGATATGCAGAGGCAGACCCAACATTTGATGTGGGTGGTTTTGATGCTTCTCATAAACTTCTAATTTTGGCAAGTATAGCCTATGGTATTGATGCAAAACCAGAAGATATTCTGATTGAGGGAATTGAAAATATTACCCAAACTGATGTAGCTTTTGCCAAAGAGTTTGGTTATGAGATTAAACTGCTTGGAATTGCTAAAAAAGTGGAAGAGGGTGTAGAGTTAAGAGTTCACCCAACCATGATTCCAGCATCGAGCATGATTGCAAAGGTAGATGGTGTTATGAATGCTGTCTCTGTTGTGGGTGATAGAGTTGGTGAGACCATGTATTATGGAGCAGGAGCAGGTGGAGATGCAACAGCTTCGGCAGTTGTTGCTGATATTGTAGATATTGTTCGTGGAAACAGTGGTCCAATGCTTGGTTATAAGAAGCCACTAGAGGCAGGAATGGATTTACTATTTGAATCAGAGATTGTGACCCATTACTACCTTAGAATGAGTGTAATTGACCAATCGGGTGTATTGGCAAGAATTACCAAAGAGTTAGAGAAATTTGATATTTCTGTAGAGTCTATGTTACAAAAACCACACAGAGATGATGAACTTGTAAAGCTTCTCTTTACAACACATGAGTGTAAAGAAGAGAAAATTCAAGAGGCGATGTTGACACTTAAAAAACTAGAGTGTGTTCAGGGTGATATTGCCATGATGAGAATAGAAAAATAGAGATTTATTTTGTAGTATGGAGATTTTCTCTATACTGCAATGGTAAAAAGAATAGAGTACCTCTTACCTTCCTTTAATTTTAAAATATCAAAACTCTCTTTTTTCTATCCATCTTAGTTTAAATAAAGTAGTATTTATAAATTTTATATAAAATTTTATGTAAAATTATTAAATATAATCTTCTTTATGCTTAATAATATTTGAAATAATTTATTATAATATAGAAAATTGTAATTTTTTTGATTTTTTATAAAAAAGTCCTGTTTTTTCTTTTTTTTATACACATTTAGTTTGTATTATAGATTAAGATTAATTTTTAAGGGAGGTTTATCATGTATAATTTAGAGACCATTATCGAGGAGAATATAGCAAAGGCTCTTATCAATTCAGCTGATAGCTATAGAGAGCAGGGAAAGTTTAAGATGTCTAAAAGACTTTATCTTAAGGCACTTAAATTAAGAGAGGGCTTATCTTTAACCAATCAAATATATTATCAACCACTTATTGCAGAGACATTAAATTCACTGGCAGTTATTTCTCAAGAGGAGAATAGGTATGATTTGGCAATTGAGTATCACTTAGGGGCTATCTTTATGATAGAAGAGTTATTCTCTATAACGCCATTAGAGAGCTATGTATACCTATTGGCAAAGAGTTATACAGATATAGCCCATCTATATAGAAGAGGGCATCAATACTCTAAATCAGAATTTTTCTACAATGAAGCGTTAAAGTTTTATAAAAAATTACCAGAAGAGAGGTTTTCTCAATCTCAAATACAACGTTTAAATATATACAATCATCTATCTGTTATTTGCAATGCCAAGAATAGTTTTCAAGAGACCAAAGATGCTTATATGGGTGCATTGAATATCTATACCCATTTGGTAAATGAGGAGTCGGATGTTTATAGAGATGAGTTGGCAACATTACTTTTTGATTTGGCACGTCTCTATTTTAAACATGAACAGAAAAATAGAGCAGGTGAAATTTATTTGAAAGCTGTTGAGATTTTACTCTATCTATCTCAAAAAGATGACAAACGATACAGAGAGATACTTGCTATAACTTTTCATGATTTGGCTCAAATATATACCTCTCAGCTGGAGTATGCCAATGCTCTATCTGCTTATAGAGCCTCTCTTAAGTACTATATTGCTTTAGTGGAAGAGAATCCACTAAAATATAGTCCCTCTTTGGCTACTGTATTTCAAAATTTGGCTCTATTTTATAAGAGACAAAACAAAATCGATTTGGCTCAATATTTTCATTTAAAAGTTATTGAATCCTATACCGATTTAGCACATTATAATGAGTCTAGCTACAGTTTAAAATTGGTCTCTGCTATTATTGATGGTGTTATCTATTATCAGCAACATACGTTATTTCTTTATCAAGCAGAGGTTATTTTAAAAAGTCATAAAGAAGAGGAGGAGAAGAAAATGGAACTCTTTAAAAGAATAGATTCTCTCCGTGAAGAGAGAAATTTTGTCTATTAAAAGAGAACTTATCTCATGGTATAGATAGATTTAACTTTAAAACCATGGTCTGTTTTTTTAATGCTCATAAAGCCTCGGCTTGTTCCTGAGGCTCTTTTTCCACTGTCGGTTGAAACTCTCCATTTTGTAGTAGTTTTTACATCACAAAAGTCTGTTCCATCTTTTTTATAGATTTTTAAAATTTTAAAATTCTCTATTTTAAATTCTCGATGAGTCCAGCGTTTATTGTATCTGCGTTTATCTTTTTTTATCATAGAGTGGGTTACATTTTTTAGGCTAAAGTATCTATCAACATGATAATCATATTTAGAAGCAATATCGTCAACTGAACCATGTTCCGATGAGGCTATAAAATCATTTAAAAATTTTTGAATGGATTCCCGTGTAAAATCTTCTACTTTTTTTGTTTCAACTCTCTCTCCTAGTGAGATAGGATTTTTAGTCTCTTTTTTATCTATTACTGATTCAATTTTTGTTCCAAGTGAAATTGTTGTCGGCTCTGCTACTTTTATTGAACTAGGTGTCGGTTTCTCTTCTACTATCTCCTCTTCATCAATTATCTCTTCGCTGTCATTATCTATATAGATTTTATCATTTTCAGGAACAATGGTATCTTCATCATTATTTTTTGTTGTCTCTATCTCTTTGATTGGAATATACTCTGCATTTTCGGGTACTGATGTTGGCTCTTTAATTTTTGGTTCTTGGGTTGTTACTCTCTCTTGTTGTGGACGCTCTTCGTTACGACTGGTTAGTGCTGGATGGTGTATCGGCGTTTGTGTAACCACAACTTCTGTTTTTGCTTCTGCTTTTTTTCTATCTTCTTGAATTAGTTTATTGGCATATATTGCTAAGGCTACACCAATAACAACGGTAACAATGAGTATTTTTAGAAAGAGAAAAGAGCTTTTTTCTTTTTTAGCTGGAGCAACAAGCTCTTCTAGAGAAGGAAGAACCATCTTATCTTTGTTAGATTTAAATTGAAGATAATTGGCTAAATTGGAGTTGTTTGTAAACTCCATAATGGTATAGATGGTGTTGTTGTCTTCTATGTAACCATAGGTTTTAATTTCATCTACTTGGCGACTTCTTTTAGCCTGTTCTATCTCTAAAATAATCTCTCTTTTTCTTTTATCAAAAACGCCTTGTGCTTGGGGTATGGTATAGACAGACTTCTCATTTCTTGAAGAGAAAGTCTCTAAAAATAGCTCTTTTAAAACAAAGAAACTTCCTCTTCTATGATTATCCCGAACCAAATAAAGAATTTCGAAATCATCCTCACCCAATAGGTCAACTGTTTCATAGTGACCACCTATTATTGAACCTACAGGTAGATACTTATTTTTTTCCATCTATCCATGCCTTTTTTAAAAGAATCATAGCAGATTAAATGTTTAAATTTCCTCAAAAAGCTCCATTAACTCCTCTTTATCTATTTTGTTATTGCCCCCATGATAAAGATTTGATTCAAGTTTATTTAGTGCATTTGTAACAACTTTATGCTCTTTTGCATAAGGTAGTAGAATATTAAATAGCTCTTGATCTTTTTTTGCTTTTTTTATAGCTTTAACAATATCCAACTCCTTTTTACTTTTTTTAGATTTTAATCCATTCATGATTTTTGTAAATAGAAGACCTAAGATAAATCCAAAGAGTAAGAAGAGATATTTTAAATAACTCTTCTCTTGTTTGATACTAACTTCTTTTTCTCTCTCTTTTGGTGCTTGTAGGATTTGGCTTGGGCTGACCTCTATGGTTGATGCTTTTGTTCTATTTGTTACTGCACCAATGACCTCTATTTTGATTGGTTCTGTTTTAACACTTTTAACACTTTTTGTATTTTTATCAAAATAGTCCAGTGTTAGTGCAGGAATGGTAAAGTTCTGATCGCCAATAAGTGCAATTTTTTGTTTAAACTCCCCTTGATAAATTCCATGAACCTCTTGAGATGAAATTTTAGGTTCATCGGCATATATAATTACATTATTAATAGATAAGTCAAATTTTTTGACATCATCAATATTTCCCTCTCCTTTAACTGAAATGGTTAAATTTACAGGTTTATTAGCTTGAACTTTTTGTTTATCTACAGAGGCTTGAATCTGATAGTTTCCATAAAGTTCTAAACCATTTGGTAGTGGATTTATTTTAATTTTTAAACTGTTCGAAAAAACTTTTTGCCAATTAAGTTGTTGGGTCATGCTGTTAAAGAAGGGATCATCAAAAAAACCACCTTGTCGATGTCGGCGTTCAATTTTACCAACCAATGTCTCTGTCGCAGGAATGGTATAGTCACCTGCTTTTTGAGGAAAAAGTTTATAGGTTAATGTCTGTACTGCATACTCTCCTTGTGCTGAATGGGTAACTTTTTCACTCTTTTTAACCCAAAAATTTTCTAGCTTTGGTTCTCCTAACTGTATTTGGTCTGCATGTGCATTGAGTTTTGATTTAAAAGAGATGGTTAAATTTAGTGCCTCTCCCACATAAGATTCATTTTTATCCAATGCCAACTCGACAATAAAGTCTGAGCCTTTTTTATTGGCTGTTGGTTTGACCACTTCTACTTTTAACTCTTTGGTCGTGTACTCTTTACCATCTGAAATAACAACAAATGAGGGAATGGTTAAAGGTTTATCGGTTCTAAAGCTGTATGTTTTAGAGATACTTCTTGTAATATTTGTATTAACCATAGATATAGATTCAGAAGAGGATGTTCCTACAATAGGGTGTCCTTCAATATTTTCAATCTTAGGAAACTGAATTTTGTTTCCATCTGCTGTAATAATAAAATTAACTATATCCCCTTCATAAACAGCAGGGGAGCTTAAAGAGGCTTTTACATCTGCCAACAGATTGTTAGTTAAAAAGAGTATTAGAGATAGTTTAATTATTTTACCAAAGGTTTGTTTCATCGTCTTTTTTTCCTTTATTTAATGGGATCATTAGGGTATTTACACCACGTTGGTTTAGCATTTTTTGCCACTTTCTCTCTTCCATATTACTGATAGGAGGTTGGGTTTGGTTCTGTTCACTCATTTGTGCTTGTCTTTTTTTCTCTTCTTCTTCTTTTCTCTTTTTTTCTTCTTTCTCTCTCTTTTTTTGAGCCTCTTCCTCTTTTTTCTTCTCTTCTTTACTTTTCTCTTTTTCTGAATCTTTTTTCTCTTTAGAATCTTTTTTATCTTTAGAATCTTTTTTATCTTTATCTTTGGAATCTTGTTTCTTATCCTCTTTTTTATTCTTTTGATTCTCTTTATCTTTATCTTTATCTTTATCTTTTTTCTTTTCTTCTTCTTTTTTCTTTTTTAGCAACTCTAAATTAAACTTGGTGTCAGCATCATCTTTTAATTTTAATGCCTCTTCATAGGATTTTATCGCTTCATCAAATTTGTTCATTTGAGCATAGCTATTTCCAATATTGTGTAATTTTTTTGCTTCTAGTTTTATATCATTTATCTCTTGATATAGTTCAATTGCCTCTTTGTATTTTTTTTGACGATATAGGCTATCTGCTTGATTAAATTTTGCTTCGTTGTAGTCAACTTTTCCATAAAGTTCTTCTGCTTTGCTATAATTTTTATCATCATATGCTTTTTTAGCATCTTCTAAATATTTAAAATCTAAAAGAGATGCAGAGAGTGTAACGGTTGAGATTAATATAAAAATAGTTAGTCTGTTCATGATTTTATCCTTTTAGGAATAGAGAATAGTGAAATAAATATAAATAGGAGAGCCAATGCCAATGGGTAGTAGAACAGCTCTCTTCTATCTTTTATCGTTGAGTTCTCCTCTTCTTTGGCTTTAAAATTGTTTTGAATTGTATCTGCAAGTAGTTTTATATCATCATTTGCCAGAGAGTATTTCATATATGCTCCTCCTGTTTCCATTGCAAGTTCTTTTATATTGTCGGTTCGTTTAACCACGACAATATCACCATTCTTATCTTTTAGTACTCCATTTTTATCTTTAATAACGCCCCCTTTGTCTGTACCAATATTATAGATATAAACGATAATATTATGCTCTTTTGCATAGGCTATCTCTTTATTAAAACTTTTTTGGTCACCTCCATCGGTAAACATTAGAAGGTTTTTCTTTTTTTCATTTCCAAAGAGATTGTTTGCTGACTCTAAAGTAACCATAATATCTGTTCCTTTTAGATTGAGGTAATCTAAGTTAAGGTTTTTCCCCAAAAATTTAAGAGAGTGAAAATCTTCTGTTAAAGGAGAGATTAAAAAACTTTGTGACGAGAATCCAATTAGTGCCATTTTGGTTTTTTCAAAATATTGTAATGAGTCAAAAAACTTCTTCTTTGCAAACTTAAAACGGTTGGGATAGACATCGTTTGCAAACATAGACTTACTCATATCAATGGCAGTTACAACATTAATAAAGCTCGATTTAACCTCTATCTCTCCATTGTCTATCTGTGGTCGTGCTAAGGCTATAATGGTTAAAGCAATGGCTATAAGTAGAGAGATATTTCTCCATCTTTTAGAGAGTCCGTTGTTTGTTAATTTAACTTTTTTTAAAACATCTTTTGAAAAAATTGTCTCTAAATCACTCTTTTTACTCTTAAAAAAGTAGAGGAGAGGCAGTAGTAACAGCAGAAGTGTTAAAAATTCTATATTATTAAAAGTTATCATTTTTTACTCCTTGTTGGCAACTATAAAATAGCTTGTTAGAAACAGCAGAGCCAAGGCTAATAGATATTGGAAATAGTATGTTTTTTTGATATATTTATCTGCTTTAATCTCACTTTTTTCCAATTCATTAATGACAGAATAAATCTTTTTTAGTTTTTCAATACTGTTGGCAGAAAAATATTTTCCTCCTGTCTCTTGAGATATTTTTTGTAATACAGTAGGGTTAAAATCTCGTCCTGCATTTCCCACACCTATTGTATAGACTTTAATGTTATATTTTTGAGCTCTTTTTATGGCAACTTCCAATGGAATATTATTGGCATTGTCCATACCATCTGTTAATAAAATAGCAATCTTCTCTTTAGATTTAGAGGTTTTAAAGAGGTTTGAACTTAGAAAAAGAGCTTCATTTAGTGCTGTTCTCTGTTTTCCTGCAATTCCTACCTCTAAACGTGCTAATAGTCGTTTAATACTCTTCTTATCATACGTTAATGGGACAGCCACATAAGCAAAATCAGCAAAGATACTAAGGGCTAATTTATCATGCTTTCTCTTGTCTACAAAATCATCTACAATCTCTTTTACAATGGTAAATTTATTATATTCAGACATTGAACCACTGGCATCTAGAATAAGCGAAATCTCATACCCTTGGTCATTTTTAACAATAATATCATCCTCTTGAATAGGACTTGCTAGAGCTATAATCAAAAAGATAAAAGCCAAAAACTTAAAGCTATTTAATAGCCAACGGCTCTTTTTCGAAGCTTGTTGGAGCATCACTATATTTGGAAAATATAGGGATATACTTTTTGGTTTACAATATCTATAACATAGAAAAAATAGAATTAAAAGTAAAAAAACATAAGGGTATTCAAATCTGAAATTCTCTATCATTTAAATCCTTTTATAAATGCTTTTATCTTCTCTTCTACTTTTGTATCCAGCTGTGGAATATCTTTTTTATATTTATACACCTCTAACTCTTTTTTTATATTTTCAAAATCTTCTTGATTTTTTTCATCTATAAAAACTCTTGCATGTTCTTCAAAGCCATAGACCACCTCTTTGGTATTGTTATAATCTATAGAATTTAGTGCCTTTAGTGCCAACTCTTTTGGGGTTGGTTTTTTACGCCGTCTGCGTCTATTTTTAAAGAAATAGATAGCTATAGATAGAATTATTAGGGTTATGGCTATCGCTCCTATAAGTATAAACAAGCTGTATTCAGGAACATCAACTATATCTTTTATATCTTTTAAATTTTCCATTATTCCTCTATTTATATATAAGTTTTAATCTTGAAATTATAGAAGAAAAATATTAATAAATGATTAATAAGTTATTGTTCTGTCTATAAGATAGTTTAGCCATATTGGCTCAATATTAACTTTTATTACTTTGATTTATTTCTTAAGTTTTTTCTTTGAAACTACTCTATTTTAGATAAAAATATAGAATATTGATAGTAGCTTTATAAAAAAATAGTAATATTTTAAATAAAAATAAATCTAAAATACTAAATATAAATATTTTTTATTAATTAAGTTTTTATTAAATTTTTTTATATATAATCTAAACGAATCAAAATTATAAGGAAAACCATGAACAACAAACGACATACACTATTTTCAATAGTGGCAACGGCACTTCTCTTTTCAGTAACAACTGTTTCGGCTAATGAAAATATTGTTAATCTTGCACCAAAAGATGGGGTAAGTATTGTTCAAAATGCACCTAAGTTTGCACCTAATGAAGTTATTATTAGTTTTAAAGATGGGAAAAAAGCTAATAGTACTTTTACTCGTATGGTTAAAAAGTTTTTAGGTAAGGGGAAATATAGCTCTCAAAATTATAGCTCTTTGGGTGCGATGCACATTAAATCTGATAAGTTTGATACCTCTATGTTGATGGATATTTTTAAAAAATCTATATTTTCTTCTTATATTGAATCTGTAAGTCCAAACAATATTATGACCGTAACAAAAAGCAATGACAGTTACTACAATAAATTATGGGCTATTGAGAATACAGGTCAAGAGGTAAACAATAAAGAGGGTACAGCTGATGCAGATATGGATGTGGCTGAAGCTTGGGAAAAAACAAAAGGGAGTAAAGAGGTTATTGTTGCTGTTCTAGATACAGGTGTAGATTATAGACACAGTGATTTACAAGATAACATGTGGAATGGTGCTGTAAATTATGGTTATGATTTTGCAGGAGATGATGATGGTAACAATGATGATAATCCAATGCCTGATGAACCTTATGATGAAAAAGGTCACTACCACGGTACACATGTAGCAGGAACAATTGGTGCTGTTGGTAACAATGATAATGGTGTTTCAGGAATAGCTCAAAATGTATCGATTATGGCTGTAAAAGTTTTCCGTCCAAATGGTTATGGTTATAGTAGTGATATTATGGAAGGTTTAGATTATGTTGCTCAAAAAGTAGATGAGGGTGAAAATATTGTTGCTATTAATGCCTCTTATGGTGGTGGCGGTGGTAGCCAAGATGATGCTGTAAATGATGCCATTAAAAAGCTTGGAGAGAAAGGGGTTGTCTTCTGTGCTGCTGCTGGAAATGATGGTAAAGATATAGATTCAGACCCAATGTATCCTGCAAGTTATGATGCTTCTAATATTATTGCTGTTGCTGCAAGTGATCAAGATGATAAATTGGCAAGTTTCTCAAATTATGGTAAAAAAAGTGTTGATGTTTCAGCTCCTGGAACAAATATTTTAAGTACTTACCCAGATGATCAATATGCTTATCTTAATGGGACATCAATGGCAACACCAAATGTAGCTGGTTCAGTTGCACTTATTGCCTCTCTTTATCCTGATTCAACAGTTGATGAGAGAAAAGCGATGATTTTGGATAATGTAGATAAAAAAGATGATTTTACAGATAAAGTTTTAACTGATGGTAGAGTGAATATCAATCAAGCATTGGGAGATAAAGAGGAAGATAGCAACAATGCACCAGTTGCAAAAGATGACTCTGCCGAAACAGCGTATGAGACGACCGTAACGGTTGATGTATTGGCAAATGATAGTGATGAAGATGGTGATAAATTAACCATTCAATCAACAACCTCTCCTAAAAATGGAACAGTTAAAAATGATAACGGAAAGCTTGTTTATACACCAAACGATGGTTTTTCAGGCGAAGATACATTTGAATATACCATTACAGATGGAGAAGATGAAGCTACTGCAAAAGTCACTGTAACTGTAGCAGAGGATAATTCAAATAATGCACCTGTTGCAAAAGATGATTCAGCTACAACACCATATGAGACAGCAGTAACCGTTGATGTATTGGCAAATGATAGTGACGAAGATGGTGATAAATTAACCATTCAATCAACAACCTCTCCTAAAAATGGAACAGTTAAAAATGATAATGGAAAGCTTGTTTACACACCAAATGATGGTTTTTCAGGAAAAGATAGTTTTGACTATACCATCAGTGATGGAGAAGATGAAGCAACAGCAACAGTAAGCGTAACTGTAGAAGAGGATGATTCCAATAATGTACCAGTTGCAAAAGATGATTCAGCTACAACAGCATATGAGACAGCAGTAACGGTTGATGTATTGGCAAATGATAGTGATGAAGATGGTGATAAATTAACCATTCAATCAACAACTTCTCCTAAAAATGGAACAGTTAAAAATGATAACGGAAAGCTTGTTTATACCCCAAATGATGGTTTTTCAGGAAAAGATAGTTTTGACTATACCATTAGTGATGG
>Ga0256827_10001215_pt1 | contig 16389 bp, 13 predicted proteins | sample CV84metaG_FD_185977 | JGI IMG/M metagenome (GOLD analysis project Ga0256827, IMG submission 185977) | Hydrothermal vent microbial communities from East Pacific Rise, Pacific Ocean - CV84 | ecosystem: Environmental > Aquatic > Marine > Hydrothermal vents | place: Pacific Ocean: East Pacific Rise... | reverse complement strand
ATAATGGTTCATCTGCTGTAGAGGTAGCATTAAAGATGAGTTTTCATTACCATAAAAATCGAGGAGAGAATCGCTCTCTATTTTTATCATTAAGTAACTCATATCATGGAGAGACTATTGGTGCTTTAAGTGTTGGAGATGTCGAATTGTATAAAGAGACTTATGCTCCATTATTAATTTCTTGTATTCAGACACCAGTACCAAAAGATCAGACAATTAATAGTGCTAATGATGCAATTATAGAGTTAGAGAAGATATTAAAAGAGCGTGGAACAGAGATTTCAGCTCTTATTATAGAGCCATTGGTTCAAGGTGCAGGAAGTATGCATATGTATAATCCTCTTTATATTACTAAAGCTAAAAAGTTATGTGAAGAGCATGGAATACATCTTATTGCAGATGAAATTATGACAGGTTTTGGAAGAACAGGTACACTGTTTGGTTGTGAACAAGCAGAGATTACTCCTGATTTTATGACTTTATCTAAGGGGTTGACTGGTGGTTATTTACCATTAGCCGTAGTTATGACAACTAATGAAATTTATTCAGCTTTTTATTGTGATTACAGTGAGCATAAAGCTTTTTTACACTCTCACTCTTATACAGGTAACCCTTTAGCATGTAGTTCTGCTTTGGCAACATTAGAGTTATTTGATGCAAGAGATGTCATTGGAGATAATAGAGAGAAGTCAGAATATATATTGAAAAAATTAGAGAAATTTAAAAGTTTAAAAAATGTAAAAGAGGTACGCCAAACAGGAATGATTTCAGCCATTGAACTAAAAGGCTATAAATCAGAAGAGAGAATAGGATTAAAAGTCTATCAATATGGATTAGACAACGGTGTACTACTTAGACCACTGGGTCATATTGTCTACTTTATGCCACCTTATATAATAACTTATGAAGAGATAGATAAGATGGTTGATACGGCTTATGAGGCTATTTTAGGTTTAAAATAAATTTTTAGATTATAGAAAAATATTCATTAAAAATAAATATTTATAATGTGTAGGTTGACGCGTATGCGATTTTATCGAACGCGTTATTGATGTTTGATTTTCAAAAAATATTCATGATTTTATTGAATTTTTTGTTGTTCAGATTTTGTTTTATGAAAAATATGGTTTTTTAAGCATGGATTGCTAATAAATCGAAATGATTGGAAATATTCATCATTTTATAAAGATTTGCACTTGTAGATTTGATTTTATTGAATCTATTACTGATTTTAAAATTAAATACTTTCCATCTTATAGAAATTTTCGATAAAATACCAAAAATTAATATACAAGGTAACAAATATGAAAGTAGTAGTAATACAAGGTCCAAATCTTAATATGTTGGGTGTAAGAGAGCAGAATATTTATGGACCAATGAAACTGGATGATATACATGCACAGATGAAAGCATTTGCAGATCAAAATGGGGTAGAGATAGAATTTTTTCAGAGTAACCTAGAGGGAGAGATTGTTGATAGACTTCAGGAGTGTTTAGGAGATGCAGATGGAATTATTATAAATCCAGCAGCGTATACTCATACTTCTATTGCTATCCGTGATGCAATTTCAGCTATTCAAATTCCTACAGTAGAGGTTCATTTGTCAAATATTCATCAACGAGAAGATTTTAGACACACTTCACTTACAGCTCCTGTTTGTGCTGGTCAGATTGTTGGTTTTGGTCCATTTGGTTACCATTTGGCAATGTTGTCTGTTATTCAGATTATGAATGAAGTTCATGCACTTAGAGAAGCACAACAAGGGCAAGAGGCTCACGAAGCACTACAAGCAAAATAAAATAATATCTCTCTTCCTAGTTCTCACCTTTAACGTGGGAACTATATAACTAGAAAAAAACGTAAGGTAAAAATCCCATGAATTATATTGTTAAAGATGAAAATGCTATCTACTACGAGTGTGGATATAGCTCTGATAATGCACTTTTTTTAAAATTAGGAAGTGAAGCTTTTTTTATTACAGATTCACGTTATGCTATTGAAGCTCAAGAGCTTGTGCAGAATGCAACAGTGATAATTGATGGAGATTTATATAAACAAGCAAATGAACTTATTAAAAAATCACAGATTAAAAAATTGACTTTTGATCCAAAAGAGTGGAGTCTTTTTCACTTTTCACTTTTAACTAATAGTCTTAAAGTGAAATTTAAAAAAGTTCCAGATTTCTCTCATAGAAAACGTGTAGTTAAGAGTTCAGAAGAGATTTTATTATTAAAAGAGGCTGTTAAACTTGGAGCAAAGGCTTTTGATACTTTTGCAGATGCTATTAAAGAGCATGGATTTAAAAAAGATGAACATTTTTTGACTTTTATGGCTAAATGTACATTTGCTAGTGGAGGGAAATACGATTTATCTTTTGACCCTATTGTGGCTGTAGATGAAAATGCCTCTAAACCACATGCTTTGCCAACTAGTAAAAAAATAAAGAAAAATAATCTACTTTTGGTTGATGCAGGATTGAAGTATCAACGATACTGTTCGGATAGAACTCGTACAGTATCAGCAGATAGAGATTTTGAGTTTAAATATGAGCAGAAATTTAAGAGTAAAAAGATACAAAAAGCTTATGATTTGGTCTTGAAGGCTCATGATAATGCAATTTCAAAGGCTTGTTCTGGAATGAAGGCTAAAAAGATAGATGCTTTGACTCGTGATATTATTACCAAGGGTGGAATGGGGGAGTACTATATTCACTCTACAGGTCATGGTGTTGGGTTAGATATTCATGAGATGCCATATATCTCTGGTCGGTCAGATATGAAGGTGGAGGATAGTATGGTCTATACCATAGAACCTGGAATCTATATTCCTAATGAATTTGGAATTCGTATTGAAGATATGGTTGTTATGAAAGATGGGAGAGTAGAGGTTTTATGAGAAAGAAATTAGATAAAAAAAATACACTTTTTTACCAAAAAAACTATCCCTATTTATCTAAAAAAAAATCGACTAAACCTTATCAAGTACTTTTAGGAATAGGTGGAAACATAGGAGATGTTCCAAGACGATTTAACCATCTTTTTTATCATTTAAAAAAATCATCTTTAGTTGATATTATTGAGACCTCTCCTATTTTAAAAAATCCTCCTTTTGGATATTTAGAGCAGGAAGAGTTTTATAACTCATTAATAATTGTGAAAACTTGTTTGACTCCTAAAGCACTTTTACGCTATATTTTGCATGTTGAAAAGAAATTTGGACGAAAACGCTCTTTTGCTGATGCTCCACGGACTTTAGATATTGATATGATATTTTATGAAGATAGAGTGGTAAAAACAGAAGAGTTGACCCTTCCCCATCATGGCTGGATGGGTAGAGCTTCGGTTATTATTCCACTAATTCATTTACAAACTAAAATTTAAGAGAGAATATGTCCAGTAGTAATGAAGAAAAAATTGTGACTCTTGAAGAGATAAAATCTTTACGAGAAGAGATCTCTTTGATGCATGACTCTTTGGCACATAATGTTATGGTACATGCTCCTTTTGTGCAAAAGGTGGCAAATATTTTTATAGAGAAGGGAGTTGATAGACATTGGATTGAGAAGCTTTTAGCACCACTTGTTGGTTCAAGTCTTGAAGATGATGAGGTTATGTTGGTAGCCTATGTGTTAGAAGAGCTAGATACTCTTTTAAATATAGCAGAGGAAGAGAAAAATTTTGATAAAAATGTCAAAATTATTGTTGGTGCAACAGGTATTGGTAAAACTTCTTTAATGGGAAAACTTGGTGGACGCTATAAGTATTTAATGGAAAAGCATCATAATGTGGCTTTTATTAATTGTGATCAATATAAAGTTGGTGCAGTTGAGCAGTTAGAACACTATTCAGATGCAATGGATATTCCTTTAGTAGAGTTAGATGATCTCTTTGAGAAAAATTATGACATTATTTTAATTGATACGGCTGGTAGTATGAGTAGAGATTTTCAAAAGTTAAATAGTATAGTTCAAGTTCTAGAAGAGAGTATGGGTTATAAAGTTCAGGTTTCATTAGTTTTGTCAGCAACATCTAAAAAGAGAGATTTAGAGAAAATTTTTAATATTTTTAATAGTTTAAAAATTAAAGATTTTATCTTTACAAAAATTGATGAGACTAGTGATTTGTCTGATATGATAAATTTTTTGATACAAGAGAAGAGACCTTTATCTTATTTATCTATTGGTCAAAATATACCAGAAGATTTGATGGTTGCATCTAAAGAGTATATATTAAATAAATTTATGCAAAATTAGCTATAAGTAAAGTAGGAAAAATGGAAAATAGAAAAAAAGTTTTAGTGGGAATGAGTGGTGGAGTTGACTCTACAGTAACAGCAATATTGTTACAAAAAGATGGTTATGAAGTAACAGGTGTTTATATGAAGCTTCATGAAAAAGAGGGGTATCATGAGTCTAACTTTACCAAGGTTCAACGGGTAGCCAATTATTTAGGAATAGAGGTTCATTTTTATGATTTATCTAGTGATTTTAAAGATGAGGTTTATGACTATTTCGTAGAGACCTATAAAGAGGGGTTGACTCCAAATCCATGTGTTATGTGTAATCGAACTATTAAGTTTGGAAAAATGGTTGAGTTTGCCGATACTCTAGGGATAGATAAAGTGGCTACAGGTCACTATTTAAATTGTGATGGAGAATTTTTTTCTACAGCTAAAGATGACTCTAAAGATCAAAGTTATTTTGTTGCACAAGTACGAAAAGAGGTACTTCCTAGATTAATTTTTCCATTAGGCTCATGGCTTAAAGATGATGTAAAAGCTTATGCTAGTAAAATTCCACTTCTCCAAGATTTTGCTACACAAAAAGAGAGTTCTGAAATCTGTTTTGTAGAGAATGATTATACCGAAATTTTAGAGAGACACATGAATATTGATTTAGAGGGAGAGACTGTCTATGCTGATGGTACAGTTGTTGGTAAACACAAAGGGTATATGCATTATACTATTGGAAAACGCCGAGGGTTTACAGTAGATGGAGCTCATGACCCACATTTTGTATTGTCTATTAACCCTAAAGAGAACCAGATAGTTGTAGGCAAGAGAGATGAGTTAGAAGCTCATAGATTTAGCTTAAAAAAGATAAATCTTTTTAAAGATTTAGAGGGAGAAGATATTAAAGTAAAGGTAAGATATAGAACAAGAGCCATATCTTGTAAAGTGATATTAACTTCTAATAAAGAGAGAGGAACAGTAGAACTCTCCCAGCCTGTATTTGGTTTGGCTTATGGTCAAGTTGCTGTTTTTTATGAAGCTGACAAGGTTATTGGTTCAGGGGTTATCTGTTAGAAAACCTCTTAACCTGTAGTCCAGTTCTGATTCATATTCATAGGTGTTGCATTTTCTCTTTTTTGACTACTCTGTTCTTCTATTGGACTTCTATTATTATCTTCTATATTAGGTAAAGTTGTAGTAGAAGAGGATAAATTGGTATTATAAAAATATAAACTACCTATAATTGATGCTATAACAATAAATGCACCTATAAAGATAAATGGATATTTTTTCTTTTCAATACTTAGTGTAGCGATACTAATATTATCTCCCTCTTTACCACCACGATATTTTGCCATACCTAGGAGTTTTTTAGATGATAACTCTAATGAGTGTTCAGAGAATAGTTCTTGGTATAGCTCTTCATCTTTTATCATTGCCCATAATCCATCAGATGCTAACATTACTCGATACTCTTTGTATTTATCAAATTTATACTCTCCAAAAGTAAGTGTATCTGTTGAGTTGATACCTATAGATTTGGTTAAAACATTTTGTTGAGGATGTGTTGCAATCTCTTCTTCTGTAATTTGATTATTTTTGAATAGCATTTCAGGCAGAGAGTCATCTCTTGTTCTAAAAATCAATCTATTTTTCTCTTCAAAAATATAGAGTCTACTGTCTCCTATATATGCATAGTATAAGATATTATCTTTTTTTAATGCAAAAATTACTGTTGTATTTGGGTCAATATTTCTATCTTCGGATAGAACTTTTAATCTATCTCTTGTCTCGTCAATAATTGCAGAAAAAAAGGCATTAGGATTTTCTGTCTCTTTATTATTTAGTAAAAAATGGTTCTCTGCAATATTAACTAATGTTGTTGATGCCAATGCACCACCTTGATGTCCACCCATACCATCTGCTACAACCATAAAAATCTGTTTATCTAATTTAAATATAGCAAGGGTATCTTGTTGCTCTGTACGTCCGCCAATGTCTTGTAAAAATATTGTATCACTCATAATTATGAACTTTTTAGACTATTATTATATCGTTGAGCATCTTTTAATATAGATGCCAAAGATTCTTTTGACTCTTTTATATTGCTACTATTAATAGAGTTAGAAATTTTCTTAATCTTATCTGCTAGAGCTATCTTCATCTCTTTATTCTTTTCTATATCTTCACTATATGCTTTTGCAAATTTCTCTTTATCTGTTTTTTCACTGTATGCCTTAGCATATTTTTCATTGGAGCTATTTTCATTATATGCTTTTGCATATTTTTCATTTGATGTATTTTCTATATATGCTCTTGCGTATTTCTCTTTTGATGTCTTTTCTGTATATACTTTTGCATATTTTTCTGTAGATAAATCATCTTTTGTAAGTAGTTGATTTTTTGTAAATTCAGCATCTTCTAAATCAAAAAATGTTGATTTATTTAAAATATCCATATTTAATTTATTTAATTTCTGTTTTAGTTTTAATATAGTTATAGCAGAGGTGCTTGGGTTATCTTTATTTATTGTTGCTACTAAATTATTAATTGAACTTAAATCACTATCAACAGTTTGAATATCTTGGTCTAGTTGCTCAATAACTCCATTTTTATTAGTGACTTTTGCAATAAGTCTTTGGAACTCATTAAAAAGCTTGTTTCTCTCTAATGTCTTCTCATCAAGTTTTAGGGTAAGTTCTTGAATGTTTAAATCATAGTTACACATTACAGCATTGATTAAACCATCATGCGCTCCCGCTCCTACACATTTTTTACTTGCACAACCTGTTGATAAAATAGAAAATCCTAGTATAGTCGTAATTATAGTTAACTCTTTTTTCATATTCTTTTCCTTATCTTATTTATTTATAGACCAAGTGATTTTATTCGTTTTAAGTAAACCTTTGCTTTTTTTGAACCATGCTTTTTGGCTCTACCTAACCACTTTTTTGCCTCTTTTACATTATGTTTTTTAAAAAACGTTTTTCCCAATTCAAACTCTGCTAAATGGTATCCACTATGTGCAGATTTTTTTAGCCATCTTAGTTTCTCTTTTCTATTTTTTGATAATTTTGCTACTTGATATTGTGCTTTTGCACTATTCTTATTAGCAACTTTTTTAAACCATTTTATCGCTTTTATTCTATTTCTACTTTCAGAAAAACATACAGCCAAATCATATTGAATATCTTTTTTTGTATATGTCTCTGCATACTCTTCAAAATCTTTTAAATGATTATATGTATGCATTTTACAACTCAATACACCTAATCTGTATTTAGCTGTAGTATTACCTGCATTTTTAGATTTTTTATACCATTTTATTGCTTTTGTACTATTTTTTTCTCTCTCTTCATAAATTACACCCAATTTATACATTGCTAAAGCATTATCATCTTTACTTGCTTTTTCAAATGCATCAATGGCTTGAGTAATATTTTTATTTTTTAAAAATTGAATACCCTTCTCATAGAAATCTTCATCTGCAAAACTATAACTACTAAATAAAATAAGATAAGGTATTAATAAAAGATATTTTTTCATTTTTAACTCCTATTGATTTAAATTTTCAATATACTTTCTAGTCTTAGTATCATTATAACCAAGTTCTGTTCTAAGTAGTATATAGAGACTACTCTTTGCTTCATTGTAACCCATTTTTGCAGACTCTTCAAACCACTTTTGTGCTTTTTTTAGGTTTCCTTGTTTCTTAAAACACAATCCTACATCATATTTAACCTCTTTTCTTGAATCTTTTGCATAAGATAACATCTCTTTGTTATTATTAAATCTTCTAAAGTTACCTTTCTGACAATAGAGTAGACTTAATGGATATTGAGCTTTAATATTTCCTAGTTTCTCAGCTTTCTCATACCATTTAATAGCATTTCTTGGCTGTTTTAACTCTAATTCATATATTGTTCCAAGTTCAAATGCAGCAGTGGCATCTCCTTCATTTGTTGCCATACTATAATACTCTATTGCTTTTTTTGTATCACCTCGACTTTTTGCTAGTTGAGCTTTACTAAAGTAATCAATCTCCTCTTTTTCCATAACAGGCATTATAGTTGTTGGAGTTTTAGGTATTATTATTGGAGTCTCCTCTTTTACACGTTGTGGTTGTGGAGTCTCTTCGACTTTTGTTTCTACTTCTACTATCTTTGTTTCTACTTTAGGAGTTTTTTTCTCTTCAGTTGGTTGGTTAAGATAGTAGTATCCTCCACCAATACTTAATAATGCAATAACTCCTATAGAGGCTGTTAAGTAATTTTTTCCTTCGGTTTTTATCTTTTTTGATTTAAATAGCTTAATAAGCTCATCAACACTTTGTGGTCTATTAATTGCTTCTACTTCAACAGCTTTTTTTACAGTATCTATAAAGTTTTTACTAAATCTACCATCATCTGGAAAGGTTAAAAGAGAGGTCTTTTTACTATGCATCGCTTCAAAACGCTTAATTGCCGAAGGAAGAAGTCGTATATCTGTAATACCATTTATTAGTGAATAAATCATCATTCCAATGGCATATATATCAGTGTATGCACCCTCTTTACTTTGGGTATGTTGTTCAAGCGCAGCATATCCCTCTGTATATACAGCAGTCATCTTTTTAAATCTTTGATTTAATTCATTTCTTGCTGTACCAAAATCAATTAAAATTGGCTCTTTCTCTTCTGTAATTAAGACATTTGCTAATTTAATATCTCGATGTAGAATATTATATTTATGAATATGTTTTACTCCTTCTAAAAAAGGGTATATAATATCTTCTATCTCTTTTTGGCTCATTGGATGGTTATCTTGTAGATAATGCTCTAGATCCACTCCTTTAGCATAAGACATAACAAAATAGACTGTACCATTCTCTTCAAAAAGGTTTTTAACATCAATAACATTAGGATGCTTTGGTAGATTGGCAATGGTTTGAGCCTCTTTTTTAAAAGCATCATAACCCCATTGAAAGTTGTCTTGATTCTCTTTTGATGAAGTGGGAATAATAGTCATATTTGCATCTCGGTTGGCATAGGTACGAGGAAAATACTCTTTAATTGCAACTTTTGATTTTAATCCTACATCATAACCCAAATAGGTAATTCCAAACCCTCCTGGGTCTCCCAGTTGGTCTAATATTTCATAATTTCCATTATTAAGTTTAATGGATGGTTTTAATCCTATGTTATCTGAGCTTGCATACTCATCTATATTCTCTATTTTCTTAGTTCCCAATTTCTTGCTCTCCTTTTATTCTGTTTTAGAAAAAATCATCATCATCTAAATCATCTTTTATTTCACTCTCTTTATTTTGTGTCTCTTCATCCTCTTTGTTTTCCTCTTTCTCTTTGTCTTCTTTATATACAACCTCTTGCTCTTGAATAATAGGTTGATTTATAATTGAACTATAGGTATCAAATTTAAAAGAGCTATCAAAATGTGAGTATGTAAATATAGGTTTTTCTGTCTCTATAATATTTTTTACAATATGATGCATTCTTTTATGCTCTTTAAGATTTTTATACTCTGCTTCTTCTTTTATTGTTACTACAAAAGAGAGATTTTTATTAACATTGATTAAGTCATCATCAACTATCTCTCTCTCTTTTATCTCGATAGTAATATCTGTTAAAAGTTTAACCATCTCTATTAGATATTTTTTTGTTCCTTTTAAATTGTATAAGTTGGTTAATTTATAAAGAACTTTTTTTCTATTTTCTAGTTTTATCTCATCTGAAAAAGAGATATTAAACCATTCTCCCAACCATGAGACAAGCTTATCAGGAGTTCTTTCTGGAGTAAAAAGCTCTTCAACTCTGTCTATAGTTTGTGTATGTTTAAACATTGTAAGTTGAAAACCATATAAAAACTCTTTTAATTGGTCATTTTTATAAACGATAGGTAGGTAGTCTGCCCATGATGTTTCAAAGATTGTTAAAACTACCCCATCTTTCTTTTCATATATACTACTAATTGTTAGATTCTCTTCTCCGTTTTCAGGTTCAATAAATTTAATATCATCAATTTTATAATTGTATACCTCTAAAAGTCTAACTATATTATAATAAGGAAGAGAAAACCCCTCATTTAAAAGAGATTTTATATAAACAACGATATCTGAATGCTCTTGTAATGTTTGCATTTTTAATCCTCAATTTCAAAACTCTGTAGCTGAATAATACTATTCTCTTCTCGAATCTCTATTTTGTTTGAACTAGTTGGTTCAGGCTCGCTACTTTTCCAAATTTTAATGCTTTGGTAATAGTATTTAAATGAGACAGTATGTAAAACTTTATATAAATCTGCTTCTGATATGGTTACTTTACCCATAGGAAAGGCTTTTGTAACATCAAAATATTTTTCTGCTTCAGCTTTTAATTTACTCTTCATTATATCATCTAACTGTTCACTCTCTACAGTTGAGACTAAAGTAACTTTAATGTTGATTTTAATTATATCAGGAAGAGAAACTTTTGGTAGAATTGTAATTAAACCCATCTCTTTAAGCCTAGCTTCTAGTTGCTTAAGTAGAAGGTTCTCTTTCATTGAACTTTTTTCTAAAATATCTTTTGTAACTACAAAAATTTTAATACTATTGTCTTCTTCTTGTGTTGCAATAGCTTTAGCTTTTAGAATATATGGAGAGAAATCAACAGAAGCATTCTCATAATCTTTAGCTGTTACAACTCTATTTTTGATACGTAGTATCTGTGGAGCTCTTTGAATAAGGTTATCTAGTGTCTCTGCATTTGTTCCACCTGTTGCAGGAGTAATGTTTGTTGCAGATTGAACAGACTGAATGGTTGAACTTAATATAAGTTGCTCTTTTCCAATATTTCCATGTTCTCCAAAAGAGATAATATATTCATCAGCATAGATATTTTTTTTAGGATTAGGAATTTTCCCATATCTATTATCTCCAAAAAGAATCTCTGCATTAAGTCCATTAAATTTATAAACTTCATCTTCTCCATTATAGTCAATAAAACGTTTTTCTTTACTGATTGGATGATAAACTTCATCATCTATAGATATAACAGGAGGATAGACAATATTTTTATTATTAAGTTTAAATTTCATAGATGGAATACCAATAGATATTCCAACAAATTCATTTCTTATGGTCTCTTGTTGATAAACAATAGTACTATTTTGCAAAATAGTTTTTATTTTATAAGGAAATTTGAAATCTTTTTTCTCTTGAATAAATTTTATTCTAATCCACATTCCAGAGAAATCAAATAGAGAGACTAACTCTCTATAAGATTTAATTTTAAATCTAATATCTCCACTTTTAGTTAATCCTTTTGTCTCGTCAATAAGAACATCTAACTCTTCCCATTTATTGTTATTAAAAAGTTCCCATTTATAGTTAAATATCTTCTCTTCTATATTTTTAGTTTGAATATTGAAAAAAAGATCTAAATATGGATTTTCATTATGTAGGTAGCTATCAAAACCAAAATATAAAGAGGTGTCATCTTCTACTTTTTCAGATAGAAAGCTTTTTTTAGAGTTATCTTTATCTGCATCTGAAAAATCAATTTCTCTAATAAACGTATCATTATTAAAAATATAACATTTTTCAATAATCTGCTTAGCTTCAGAGTAAGAGATTCTAATATCATTAAAATATGGTACATCAACATCAACATTAAAAGGGTTTGTTGTCTCTATACCATCTTTCGCTGCTCTAAAGAAATCTTCTTGTCTTTTTTTCTCTTCTTTTGTATAGTCTTCTTCAATTATTCTAGCTCGAATTGTATAAATCTCTTCACCATTAATATTGGCTTTTTGCATATTTTGAGGAACTTTAAATTTTATAACTCCACTGTCTCTAAGATGGTTAATATTATTAGTAATTAGTGGTAATGTAATCCAATCATTTTTATCAATAGGATATTCCCATTCAATTTTTATAAAAGTACCATTTGAACGTTCTCTTTTAAAATTAAAAGTAAGCTCTTCACCTTTTTTAGAGAGAAGCTTATCTGTGATTAAAAAAATATCCTCTTTTTTAGGTGTTTTCCCAAATGGATAGATTTTACTATTTAAGTCTATTGGTGCATAGTTATGAAAAAGTCTAGAAGGTTTGATTCCACTGTTTGCACTCTCTACTTTTTTGTAAATTTCATAAATTTTAATCTCTTCATTTTTTAACCAAGGATAATCTTCTGTATTTATTTTAGCACGGATATAATATTTTTCTTTTTCGGAAAGTTCTTGTTTTACAGATTTTTCTAAATCTAAGTTAAGTCCTTGAAGAGTTATAAAAAAGTATTCAGCATTATCTTTTCTATACTCTTTTTGAAGTCCTTGACTAGTTTCTGTTGTTTGAATCTCTTTCCATATCTCTCCATTAAAATATTCCCATTTAATATTATTAAACCATTCATTATCTATTTGATGACTCCGTTTTATATTTATGGTAAAAATAAGGGTTACTGTATTTGGAGATATTAATGATTCAAACTTTTCATCTTGAAGATAGATAATACTTTCATCATTTTTATACTCTGTAATTTCAAATGGTATAAATGGTTGATTTGGTTGATGGTTATTAAAATGATACTGTTGTTTTGTTGTATTGTATGATTTAGAGATAACTTTTTTTAGAGCAACATTTGAGATATAACTCTCTTTTGTTGTTTCAAAGGTTAATGGTTTATCATCTATCTCTTTATCTTTAGTTATAAATTGTGTACCTTTAGGTACTTTTTTGGTTGTTTTGGCATCTCTATTCTGTTCAAAATTTTCTATTAAATTAAATTGAACTCTTGCCACAGCAGGAGAGATAAAATTGGCATTAATACCTAACATATCCAAGAATGCCATATAGTTTTTATGAGGAACTCTATTGAAACGATACTGCAACATCTCTGTCATTGATGCAAAAAGTTCTACTAAAGCTATTCCTGGGTCACTTGCGTTATGGTTTGTCCAACTTGGACAGTGTTTTACAATGTTTTTTATTGCCTCTTCTCTTATCTCTTCATAGCTTCTATCATCGAGTTTTAAACTATTTATCATTTGAAAAATCTCCTAACTTTACGCATATTCTGTAAGGTAAAATGGATAAACTAAATTATAAAAAGAGTTGGTATCTTTAATTTGATAATCAATGTGGATATTTATAGATGTCTCTGTAGTTGTTAAGATATCTACCTGATTAAGAATAATTCTATGTTCCCATTTACGTAGTGCTTCTGTTACATAAAAAATTGCTAAATTATGTGTATCTATTGTATTTGGTGCAAAAAGAAGTTCATGAATACGACAACCAAAATCGGGTCGCATAAGACGCTCGCCTAGTTTGGTAGATAATATGATTATTATGGACTCTTTAATGTTCTCTTCATAAGAAGAGCTTTCAATTTGATTATATTGATTAATATTTAGGGGAAATGCTACCCCTTTGCCTAGAAAATTATTATCCATTAGTATATAACCTTTAGTTATAATTTTTTAATAAATTAAGATGGTAAATTTAATTAAAAAATATTTTTTTATATTTAAAAAATAAACTAACTATTATATATTAAATTTAATAAAAAAAAGGTAAAATATGCCTATACTCTATTATATTTAGGGGTGGAAATAATTTATAAAAAAATTTCCCTAGTTACTTACTTTTTTTAAAAAAAAAATGATATAATGTTATTTTAAACTTAATATTGTTTTATTAAAAAGGATTTATCATTACTTATAATAATAAAAAGTTAACATTAACCACCATCTATAAAAATAACGAAAAGGCAAAACTCTTTAACTTTTTAGTGGATTTTTATGAATCGCACTTTACAAGCTTGGTTGCTGGGTTGGGTCATGGTATTATTATAAATAATGAGGGTAATCTATCTCCTAATATAGAGTTTAATTCATCAAGTAAAAAAAAATATAACTCTATCTTTTGAAAAAGGCTCTTTTATTGATAAAGAGGGTAGACTTATTGTTGTTCCAGAAAAAATTAATCAATCTTTTAATATTGATGAGTACAAAGAGATTTTTTTCTACATTAGAGGTAAAAGAGAAAAAACTAAATCTGAAGAGAAGGGTTATCTATTTGAACAAGATAGTTTTAGTTATGAGATAGATATTACAAAAGAGCCTAAAAGTTTTACTAGTGAATATATAGAGATTTGTAGAATATCTATTGATGGAGATAAAATAACTCATCCTGTTAACCCTTTTAATCCTCAAAAAAATGAGATAGATATTCGATTTGTCCCCAGAATTATTAATAATAACTCTCTTGATTCAGAAGTGTTACTCTTGATTAGTAAATTTTTAACAGAATATGGTCATTTCTTTACACAGTTAGCTCCTAAATTAAAATCTTTTAGTGCCTCTACAGTTGCTTCTAATGCTTATCACTCTGCAATGAGACTTTCTACTTCTAATAACTCTTCTCCTTTTGAAATATATATTTTAATAGAACAGTTAATCTATGTAACAAATTTATTTTATAGTGAAATCTCAGATAAGATTAAAGAGGGAACAAATAAAGAGTTTATTCATGCATTAAAGCGTTTAACAGATATTTTTAGTGGAAAAGATACAACCCAATATAGTGTGAAATTTTATGATATTGATTTGAGTGAAGGAAATGATAGAGAGAACTTTTGGGAAAATATTTTTTCTCATATTAAAGATATTTCAGAATCAAAGGATGAGTGGGAATTTATTGTTGAGCATAAAGAACGTATAGCAGTCAAAAAAGAGTATTTATTGGTAGGAAGAGTTGGTGGAGATAATTTAGATATTGAAATAGATAATGATTATATATCAGGAAATCATTTGAGAATTACAAAAAATGATATTGATCCAACACTTCTAGATATAGAGGATGTAGGAAGTGCAAATGGAACATTTTTTCAAGGAATCCGTTATGAACAGCATCGAAAAGTGACAATTCAACGTAATGAAAAGATAGAACTTTATGATTATGAGTTTGATTTATATAATAATCCAATTGTTCAAGATTTTTTAAATAGTAATTAACAGTAAAAGGGGAAGAGATGGCAACGAAAAGACATTCAGATAATCAAGGTAAAACAGGAAAAGTTGGGGGGAACTCTGAACTTATAGTTGGAAGAAAGGGTTCTTCTGGTTTAAATATTGAGATGACTAATGAGATGGTTTCAGGAAGGCATCTTAAATTAGTTAAAATGGGTTCTATGGTTATTATTGAAGATTTAGGTTCTACCAATGGAACAACTGTTGATGGTGTTCCTTTACGACAAGGTGAACAGAAGCCGATCTCAATTAATTCTAATGTTATTTTAGCTCAAAGTGAAAAATTAGACTTTAATCATCCTTTAATTAGACCTCTTTTTGAGGGTGTATCTACACCACAGCCAGCAACACCGACAAATGGTGGTGGAGGTACAAGTATTCATAAAACACCACTATCTACACCACCATATCGTGGTGGAGGTGGAGGTAGTAGAGGAGAAAAAATTAGACCTATTCATGCACATTCTAAATTTTATCCCCCTTCATATAATTTAGAAGAAGAGAGAGAGTGTAGAGGAGAGAGAGAGCTAATTATGATTAGAATCTTCTCTAAAGACAGTAGTAAATTAAGGGTTATTGTTTTTGGTGCAGAGAGTGAAGAGCTTGTTTTTAATGAAGAACACTCTTTTACTGCAGATTTAGATAATCTTAGAGATGCTGATGAGAAACGAAAATTCTTTAAAAATGAGATTAAAAATCTTTTACATATTCATAAAAAACGATATTGTCGTGAAGAGATATGGCATCATGTTTTAACAAGTGATGGAAAGTATAAAGATGGTGGATATTATAAACTGGTCAGTGAAAAATTCGAAAATAGATTGAGAACAAAAGTTTATATTAATGATAAACACTATAAGAGAGCAAATGAAGAGGAGAAGCTTGAGTTTGAAGATGCTGAACTCATTGATATTCGTGCAAAAGAGGTTCATGCAGAATTGGCACATGAGTATCAAGAGGCTGAGAAAGAGATTGAGTTTCCTGTATCTGTAGGGTGGCTCAATGCAATTTTAAAACGATTGCCATTCTATAAAAAGAATCCTATGCACGCTTTTTATCTATTTTGTTTTTCACTTTTATTTATATTTTTAGGATTAACCTATTTTAGTGATACTCGTAGTCCCAAGATTACATCAAAAAATGTAGAT
>Ga0256827_10001214_pt1 | contig 16399 bp, 12 predicted proteins | sample CV84metaG_FD_185977 | JGI IMG/M metagenome (GOLD analysis project Ga0256827, IMG submission 185977) | Hydrothermal vent microbial communities from East Pacific Rise, Pacific Ocean - CV84 | ecosystem: Environmental > Aquatic > Marine > Hydrothermal vents | place: Pacific Ocean: East Pacific Rise... | reverse complement strand
AGATAAAGCAGGTACCTCAATTACATTTATTAATGATGCAGAGAACGTTTACCAAGAAGAGATTGAATTATTGATGAATAAAAATATAGATGTTCTTCCTCTTCCAAAAGAAGTTAAAATATCTACTGTTTTTACCGACGAAGAGCTTCCTCGAGTTGTAAATAAAGAGTATGTAAAAACTGTATCAATAAAAGATTCAAAAGGTGCATTTCACGAAAAAAGTGAGAAAAATAAAAAGACAAATCTTGGAGGTTCGTACAGACGAAAACTAAAAGCAAAGTATAAGAAACCTTTAAAACGAAGTAGTAAAAAATAAAAAAAGAAGGCTGTCTCAAAAGATAATTATTCGCGTCATTGCGATGAGGAGCGAAGAAGTAATCTGTTAATACTTAGTAGTTTATAATTTACAGATTCCTTCGCTTTGCCTGCCTACCGGCAGGTAGGCTCGGAATGACGACTTTTGAGACAGCCTCTTTTTTATGTTGTATTAAACTCTAATTTATTAAAGTTACTTTTTTGGTTACTCTTGTATCACCAAAGTCCATATTTATAATATAGAAGCCTGTATCATTTCCGTTTAAGTCAAGTTCGTAAGTGTTTTCGTACAGATGGATACAGTTTGTATAAATTTTACGTCCTGTAATATCGTAAACGTCAACTGTTGGATTTATGATAGGAATATCTCCTAATTCTATAGTTACTTTACCTGTAGTTGGGTTCGGATATAGTTTAACTTCCTCAGAATAATCTATTTCCTTAACTTTAATAATACAAGCTTTAAGTCTTAAATCTAACGACATTTTTAGTGTATCTCCAAGCATTTGTGTTGGAGTCATCCAGCCTGTTGATGTTTTAGAAACAACAGTTGTGTTTGGTCCATTAGGTCTGTTACCTGAGAAATATGTAGCAAAAGTATCTTGGGGTTCGCCACTAGAAACTGAAGGGTAATACAGGTAGAAACCAACATAAAATTCCTCGGAAACTTCTATAGGTTCATCAAAAACTATATTATAATATTGATCTTGAGTATAATCGCTTATATATGTAGTTTTAGAACCTAAAATATCGCCAGGCATACCAGTTAAACTGTCAACATCCCATACGTAATATTTAACCTTATTATAGTTTTGAGAGTTATTCTGAATTCTAGAAGGAGCTACATGAACTTCTCTAATTTTATCAAAAGTATAGTTGGTAAATTTCTCTGCGTAATACTTTACTTTAAGGTAGTTATGCCCAGGAAAGTATCCCCATTCACCAGGGTTGCTAATTAAATGGCGTGCTGGAGGTATAGGGTCTCCTGTACGTATATTTGATAAATCGGTTTCACAAAAACCATCATCATCAGGCCAAGGCCATTGGGTGATTACTACAATATATTCAGGTTTATTGGCTGTATCAGCATAACTAGAATTACTAGCTTCTAATGTAACATCAAAAGGACCATCAGTAGAGTTGTATGTAATTGTAGGCGGGTACTGACCATCATAAGATGATGGAGTTCCTCCTTCGAATTCCCAGTGCCAATTTGTAACTGGTCCAACAGATAGATCTGTAAATTCAACAGTCCATCCTTGTTGTATTAAACGAGGTGTAGTAGCTTTAAAATTTGCATTTACAGGTTCTAAATTGTTAGGGTCAACAACGTAAATATAATCGTCTTTATGCATTGTGTCTGAGCCTAAAGGGTAGTATACAATTAGAGTGGCGTCATACGATCCTGGAGAAGTATTATATGCAACTGTTGGTAAATCGCCATTTAGCATTACTGTAGTATTGTTATTAGGTGCATCTGCATTTTCAAGAATCCATTTAGATGAGTCAATCATATTTGAAAATGTTGATAGATTAGTATAGTCAATTATTGTACCAGGTAAAATTGTTGTTTGACTTGCTTGGAAATCTGCTTTAGGTAGACTGTCAGGGTCGATAACATGAATATAATTAACTTTTATTTCATCGTCAGTTTCTCCGGCATCGTTATTTACGGTTAAACTAATAGTGTAATATCCTGGAGTGCTATATTGAACTGCTGTAGGATTTTGAGTAGTTGATGATGTTATATCTGCTCCGGTAAAATCCCAAGACCATGATGTTGGAGGTCCTGAACCTCCTAAAGATAAATCGGTAAAATCTATGGTTTGACCTGCTATTATTTCTTGTGTGTTTGATGTGAAAACAGCTAAAAGTTCTGTTGGTTCTATAACTTCAATATAATCTGTTTTTAGTAAAGTATCATATTTTAGTCCATCAAAAACAATCAATTGCACATCGTGAGTTCCTAAAACTGTGTATTGAATATTTGGATTTTGTAGTGTTGAATTTGTTGTTTGTCCATTTTCAAAAGTCCAATCCCATGCTACTGCAGGGTATTCTGTCGATAAATCAGTAAAATTTACAGATTGCCCGTAAGTAATTGTAGTTGGAACTCCTTGAAAATCACATTGAATTTTACATGCATATTGACCAATTCCATAGCCTGAGAAAACTCCCATAACTCCTCCGTTTGGATATAAATCTTGTTCAACTACATCTCTATTAGGGGCAATTAAACAACCGGCAGGATTTCCAGGGAACGCATAATAATCGAAAATGCTTCCTCCATTATCATCACCGTTGTTTTCGGAACCGTATATAATTGGATATTCAACCGGGGCGTGGTCTATTATGTATTGATCTAGATTAGCATGGGTATCGCTTGAAGGAAAAATTGATAAAAAAACTACATCTTTACGGTTGCATCCGTGGGTAGTGTATATATCGTTCATGTCGGGTATTTGCCCAACACAGTAAGATCAACCAATAAAACTAAATTCTAGATATACGTATTTTCCAGAATCTAGAATATCAAATAAATGGTATGTATTTCCATTCAAATCTTTAACAGTGAAATCTTCTGCTACAGTTTGAGTTGTTTGTGAATAGGAACTTAATCCTATACCTAAAAAAACTAATAATAAGAGTAATGTTTTTCTCATAGTAATATTTTTTAATTTTTTGTTATTAGTACTAAGACTACAAATAAACAAAATAAGTTGCTTTATTTCAATGTATTATTTGAATAAAATGGGTTGGGATTGTGAGTGTAGAGGATTGAAAGTAATTGTTGTTGGTATATATTTGTGTATGTGAAGGTTAAGAAATGTATTAAAAATTATTGTAGAATAAAAAAAGGGCTACGAAAGTAGCCCTAATTATATAAATATTTGTTGTTTATTATTTTATGAGTGTGATTTTTTTTGTAATTTTTGAATCAATAAAATCAAATGTGATAAAATACATTCCACTTTGTTGAGAACTTAAATCAACTTCATAAGTGTTTCCATATGTGTGAGTAGCCGTAATATTAATTAATCTACCAGTAATATCATAGACTTTAATTTCTGGATTTATTATAGGTACATCACCCAAGTCTATTGTTACTTTATTGTTTGTTGGATTGGGATATAGTTTTATTTCATCATAGTAATCTATTTCTTTGACTTTAATAATACATGCTTTTAATCTTATTCCAAGCGACATCTTAAGTGTGTCTCCTAACATTTCTGTAGGTGTCATCCAGCCAGAAGCTGTTTTAGAAACAACAGTTGTGTTAGGTCCGTTAGGTCTGTTTCCTGAGAAATATATTGCAAATGTATCTTGAGGCTCTCCACTTGAGGCGGAAGGGTAATATAAATAAAAACCAACATAAAACTCTTCAGATACATCTATTGGGGTATCAAATACAACTGGGTTGTATTGGTCTTGTGTGTAATCACTAATGTATGTCGTTTTAGAACCTAATATATCACCAGGCATTCCTGTTAAATTATCAACACTCCAAACGTAGTATTTTACTTTGTTATAGTTTTGAGAATTATTTTGTATTCTTGATGGTGAAACATATATTTCTCTAATCTTATCAAAAGTATAATTTGTAAACTTTTCGGCATAATACTTAACTTTTAAGTGGTTATGTCCTGGGAAATATCCCCAGTCTCCAGGATTGTTAATTAGGTGATATGCTGCTTTTGCTTCACTTTTTGGCATATTAGCTAAATCATCTTCACAAAAACCATCTTCGTCAGGCCAAGGCCATTGTGTAATAACAACAATGTATTCAGGTTTGTAAGCTGTGTCGGCGTAGTTTGCATTACTTACAGATAATTTTACATCGAATGGTCCGTCTGTAGAATTGTATGTAATTGTAGGCGGGTACTGACCATCATAAGATGCTGGAGTTCCTCCTTCGAATTCCCAGTGCCAATTTGTAACAGGACCTACTGATAAATCAGTAAAATTAACAGTCCAGCCTTGTTGTATTAAGCGTGGAGTGGTAGCTTTAAAGTTTGCATATACAGTATCTAAATTATTAGGGTCAACAACATAAATATAGTCATTTTTATACATTGTATCATTACCAAGAGTTGAATATATTATTAAAGTTGCATCGTATAATCCTGGAGATGTATTGTATGCTACACCGGTTAGGTCTCCTGCTAACATAACTGTAATATTATTATTTGGAGCATCTGCATTTTCTAAAATCCATAGAGATGAATCTATTGAGCTAGGGTTTGTTGATAAATTTGTATAATCAATTACTCCTCCAGGAATAATTGTAGTTTGAGTTGCACTAAAGTTAGCTTGAGGAACGTCGTTTGAATCTATAACGTGAATATATGTTAATTTAGAAACAGTCTGTGTATCATTAGCACTATATGCCATTAAAGAAACATCATAATCTCCAACAACAGACCACGTTGTTGTAGGAAATTCGTCATTAGATGTAGGTGTGTCAGCTCCTGTAAATGCCCAATTCCAAGTAGTAATAGGCCCGTTAGCGATAACAGTACTGGTAAAATCAACAGAGTTACCAACAATAATTGTTGTAGGTGTTCCTGTGAAATCGAATTGTAAATCACTAGGATCTGATACTATAATATTATAAATAATACAATCTGTTTCGGCAGAATCTGTTTCAATACATAATTCTACTGTGTAAGTGCCTGGTGTTGACCAAATAATTCCTGTTGGATTTTGTACTGTTTCTGTTGTGGGAGTTGCACTGTTAAATGTCCAGTTCCATGTATTAATTGTCCCTTTTCCTCCGAATGAAGCGTCAGTAAAATCTATTGAAGCACCGGTATTTACATTCCACGAGGCGGTACTAATATTAGCAGTTAAGCTATCAACGATAGTTATATAATTTGTTTTAATTTCATCGTCAGTTAAGGTTCCGTCACTTACATTTAATGAGACAGTATAATTTCCTGTAGTATTGTATGTAACATTTACTGGACCAGCGGTATTGTCTGTAGCCGGAGTTGCAGCTACACCACCAAAATCCCAATCCCATGAGGAGATGGGATCTGTTGCAGTTGTTACGTTTTCTGTAAATACAATATTCTCGTTTTTGTATGCAATAGTTTTGTCTGCGAAAAAATCAGATGTAATAGTTGTACATGCATTTCTTCCATCGACAGTTATTGGTGCAGTTCCTGCAGGATCTAAATATGGTTCTAGATGAGGGTTGCCGCATGCTGATGTGCTTGTAGGGTTTTGATCCCAAGAGTAAAATAACTTACCGTAATAATCTGGTGAAGATTGATTTGAACATGATGCTCCTCCTCCTGTTAAGTCTCCTATAACTCGTCCTTCTGAATTAAATATTGGAGAACCCGAAGAACCACCTTCTGTTACACCCCAGCCGTTATCTGTAGTTGCCCATGTAACTTTCCAATGGCTAGATAACCCGCTTCCATTCCATCCGTCAGTTTCTAATGTTGTTGAGTAGTGTGATATTTTTTTGATATCACCTGCTGGATGATGAATGCTGTATCCGTTATCACTTCCGTCATTACTTCTATCCCAGCCATTCCAATATGGACTATAATTATCAGGTACAGGATCGGTAGTTTCAACTAGGTAAAAATCAGAGCCTTCGTTGCCTTTATTACCGCCATCAGCAATTACATCGCAACCTGTTAATGTTTGGTCTGCTAAGGAGCCTTCTGTTGCAGGATTAGTGCAATCTACAGCTTCGTAATTAAAGTAAAATATCCATTGTGGTAATTCGCTTGCTGTTGCATCGTGTCCACAATGGTCTGCTGTTAGAATATATGGTGTGCAATCGTTATTTGTAGTGTTTATTAATGTTCCTGAACACCAACCTTGCCCCCCATCTGCTGTTAATAGAATTCTAACAACACCACGTTTTTGATTTTGTGCATTATCTCCTTCAGGTGAACAATTTACGTTTATTTCACAACTTTCAGAATCTCCAAATCCTTTTTCTGCATTATTAAATCCTGAATCTTTGTAAATATAAGCAATTGATTTTATGTTTATAATTGGCTCGACACGTACATTTGCTGGTTGATAGTATTCCAAAATGACTTCATCGCCAGGTGTCATTTCTGTTGTGAAGTTATTTCTGTTGTTTTTATATGTAAAAGCACCAATAACAAAGTTTTTATTTACGGAATATAAAAATAAACAAGAACCGTATGATAGTTTTAATTTACTAAAATTTACAATTAAAGCTTCTGCTCCAGGAGATGAAATTTTTAATCTCCATAAACGACTTCCATCTTTAAAATTTTGCCATGTACCATTGTCGTTTGTATTTGCAGTTACGCTAATAGTTCTCCCAATTAATGGCAGTTTACCTTGTTGAGCTCTTATTTCGTCTTCTAAATCTATTTCGTTAAAATCTAATGGCTCAACGTAAATTTTATCAATATTTTCGTTTATTAGCTGTTTGCTAAAGCTTATAGGAGTTCCTCCTTCGCTTATTTGTGCGTATCCTTGGAAGAATAATAATGATAAAAATAGTAAGGGTAATAATTTTCTCATACGATATTTGTTTAATTTGCTCAAATTTAATACTTTTTTCATGACGAAAAAAATCATAACTTGGTTGCGTTATAATACTTTTTAACAAAAAATTATAAAATGAAAAAAGTAGTTGTTGTAACTGCCAGTGGTTCAGGCTTGAGGGTGGGGAGTTGTATACCTAAACAATTCTTGATAATTAAAGAAAAACCTCTATTGTTTTATACATTAGAACAGTTTTGTAAGTATTTGTCCGAAATTGAAATAATTTTAACATTGAATGAAAATTATATAAGTTATTGGAATGATTTAATAAAGAAATATAATTTTAAGATTAAACATAAGGTAGTTGTAGGTGGTTCTTCTAGATTTGAATCTGTTAAAAAAGCTATAAATACTATTGAAGGAGAGGGACTTGTAGCTATACATGATGCTGTTAGACCTTTTGTTAGTGTTGGTACAATAAAAAGATGTTTTACTGTAGCTGAAACAAAAGGTAATGCAGTACCTTTTGTTGAAATGAATGATAGTGTAAGGAAAATAGAAAAAGGTATTAATTATTCAGTTGATAGAAGAGAATATATAAGGATACAAACACCTCAGGTGTTTGATATTGATTTAATAAAAAAGGCTTATTTAAATTCGGGTAATGATGAATATACAGACGATGCTAGTGTGCTAGAAAATATTAACGAAAAAATATTTTTAGTTAAAGGAAATATTGAAAACATAAAAATAACTACAAAATACGATTTGAAAATTAGTGAGTTTTATTTGAATGATTTAAATTAAATAGAGGTTTAATTTTATTAACATACAAATGGTAATAACTATATTAATTTGTTGTTATATGGTAGGCTTTTTTTAATTATTTTGCGTTTTAAAATAAAAACTAATAATACTAATGGCAGAAAAGGTTAAAACAAAAAAGGCTACAGAGCCTACGGCTGTGAATAAGCTTGTTACAATTCTGAAAGATGAAAAAACAGTTTTTATCTCAGGCTTTTTTTTGTTGTTGTTTTCTAGTTTTTTGTTCCTTTCAATGCTGTCTTATTTGTTTACTTGGAAAACAGATAACATAGAATGGTTGTCAATGTTTTCATCAAGTGATATTATTGTCGATAATTGGGGAGGTAAATTAGGAGCTGCTTTAGCAAATAAATTTATTTACTCTTGGTTTGGTTTGCCCTCTTATGCTTTTGTCTTTTTATTCATAATAACCGGGTTAAATTTTATAGGTGTAAAAATATTTAAGCTGAGTACCACAATTAGATATACCATTTTAGGAATAGTTTGGTTTTCTTTAGCCTTGGGTATAGTAGATAATTTTCTTTACAATCAAGAGTTTTTATTAGGAGGTGCTTATGGCTTTTTTATAAGTAAGTGGTTGGTATCCTTTTTAGGTAACTTTGGAACAATATTGTTGTTGCTAGTTGCACTGTTTGCATTTATCATTCTAACTTTTGATAACATATTTATTGCAATAAAAGTTTCATTAGGTTTAATTAAAAGAGAACAGAACGATAATTCGTTGATGGAGGATGAGAAGAAGCTTAATAATGAAAAAAATGAATCTGTAGATGAGATTTCTATTGATGATGTCAAAGAAGAAAAAACTGAAGAAAGTGATAAAAAAATAATAGAGCTAGAAACAGAGTCTATAATAAAAGAAGATGAACTAATAAAAGAAGAAGTTTCAAATGATTTTGAAGTTAATTCTACATTAGATAAAGAAGATATTCTTATTAATGAAAATGAAGATATAGAACCTAAAGAAATTGAGACGGAGGAAGAGGAAGGCGAATTTGTAGTTGAAAGGAAAGAGGAAGAAGAAATTGATGAAAAATCAATATTAATTACTCCGGAAGGTGATTTCGACCCAACTTTAGATTTATCTTTTTATAAAATGCCATTGCCTGAATATTTAGAAGACCATCACGCAGGTAATTCTGAAGTTTCACAAGATGAACTTAATGCTAATAAAGATAAGATTATAAAGACATTAGAAGATTATAAAATAAAAATTGATAAAATAAAAGCAACAATTGGTCCAACAATAACTTTGTATGAAATAGTTCCTGCAGCAGGAGTTAGAATATCCAAAATTAAGAATCTTGAAGATGACATTGCGTTGAGTTTGGCAGCTTTAGGAATAAGAATTATTGCACCAATGCCGGGTAGAGGTACTGTTGGTATAGAAGTTCCTAATGAGAAGCCTGAAATTGTTTCAATGAAAAAAGTAATACTTTCTAAAGCTTTTCAAGAGTCTAAATTTGAACTCCCTGTAGTACTTGGCAAAACAATTTCGAACGATACATTTGTTTTCGATTTGGCAAAAGCACCACATATGCTGGTAGCCGGAGCAACTGGTCAAGGCAAGTCGGTAGGAATTAATGCGATATTAACATCGTTACTTTATAAAAAGCACCCTGCTCAGTTGAAATTTATTTTGGTTGATCCGAAACAGGTTGAACTGTCTATATATTCAAAGATAGAAAAGCATTACCTTGCTAAATTGCCGGAAGAGGAAGAGGCTATTATTACTGATACTCAAAAAGTTGTTAAAACTCTAAATTCCCTTACAGTTGAAATGGATAATAGATATAAGATGCTAAAATCTGTTGAAGCTAGAAATATTATTGAGTACAATAATAAATTTGTTAAACGTCAGCTAAATCCGAATAAAGGACACAAATTCTTACCTTATATTGTTTTAGTTATCGATGAGTTTGCAGACTTAATAATGACAGCAGGTAAAGAAGTTGAAACACCTATTGCACGTATTGCACAACTTGCTCGTGCAGTTGGTATTCATATGATAATAGCAACTCAGCGTCCTTCAACAAATATTATTACAGGTATAATTAAAGCCAACTTCCCAACAAGAGTTGCATTTAGAGTTACTTCTATGGTTGATTCTCGTACAATTTTAGATAGTCCGGGAGCAAATCATTTAATTGGGCGAGGAGATATGCTGATTTCGCAAGGAAGTGATTTAATTCGGGTACAGTGTGCTTTTGTTGATACTCCTGAAGTTGATAAAATAACAAAACACATTTCAGAACAACAGGGGTATGCTACAGCTTTTTTACTGCCAGAGGTTGATGATGCAGGAGAGTCGGGTATAGGAGAGGTAGATTTGAAACAGCGCGATCAATTGTTTGAAGATGCAGCTCGTTTGGTTGTTGGTTCTCAGCAAGGTTCAACTTCCAGCATACAGCGTAAATTCTCAATTGGGTATAATAGAGCAGGTAGAATTATGGATCAATTAGAGGCTGCAGGAATTGTTGGTCCTTTTGAAGGAAGCAAGGCTCGTAAAGTTTTATTTCCTGATGAGTATTCTTTGGAACAGTATTTGAATAGTATGAACTAAAAAATTTATAAAATGAAGTATTTGTATTTAGTAATTACAGCATTATTCTTGTCTTTCTCAGTGTTAGCACAAGATGCAAACAGCGTTAAAGCTAAAAAGATTTTAGATAAAGTTTCGGCGAAAACTAAAACTTTAAAAACCATAAAAGCTATTTTTTCTTTCGAGATGAATAATCAACAAGAAAATATTAATGAAAAAAGTGTTGGTAAAATATGGATTAAAGGTGATAAATATAAGCTGGAGTTAATGGGTGTAGAAACTTATTGTGATGGAAAGTTGATATGGTCGTATATGAAAGAAGATGAGGAGGTTAATATTTCTGAAGTTGATAATAGTAGCGATAAAACTATGAATCCTGCAAAAGTATTTACTATGTATGAAAAGGGATTTAAGTATAAATATATAAACGAAATATTTGAAGATACAAGACCTTTATATGTTATTGATTTAATACCTCTAGATTATGATGGCGAATATTCACGTATTAGACTTAAAATTGATAAATCGAAAAACACTATTTATTCTATGAAACGTTTCGGTAACGATGGAAATATTTTTACTATTAAGATAAAAAATATAGAAGTAAATAAACCATTACCAGACACAATGTTTAAGTTTGATAAAACAAAACATCCTGATGTAGATATAATTGATACTAGAGAATAATAAAAAAAAGCGAGTTAAGACTCGCTTTTTTATTTAAGATTAATTTTTTCTTTTATTAATTTTTTGTAGTAACAAGCTTTTTTATAACGCCATTTTCAATAAGTGTTTTAACAACAGTATTAGAAAATGAGTCTGCTAAATCGCCAATATCTGCAGGGTTTACAGTTTCTGTCTGAATAGTTGAAACTAATTTTGCCGTTTTAACATTGTAAAAATTACTTTCTAAAAATACTTGCATTGTCTTTTGGTAGTATCCTTCAGTATAAACTCGGTCATGTTGATAGTAGTAGTAATCGTAATAATTATTGTAATATGTTCTTGGGTAATATTGTGTAGAACCAGGAACATAATGTTCACTTTCTTTAATATCAAGAACGCTAATTAATAAAAAACCATCAATATTATTGTCTTTTAAAATATTAGCAATTTCATTTTTATTTTTATGTTTCATTATTTCAGGTGTAAGTATTTTAGAACATTCAACAGCTTCGTAACCATTTATTCTAAAACGTTCAGCGAATTTACTTTCCATAATTTGTCTTTTTTGGATGTAACTTGTTATAGCAATTATTCCTATTTTCTTATATGTTTGTCTTAGTTCTGCTTCTTCACTCCAATATCCTGTAACATGAGTTACTGAACCACACGATACAATAAAAAACATTGTTGAAATAACTATTAGTTTTATTGATATTTTCATTCTTTTACCTATTTTAGGTAGCAAATATATAAAATATTTAATTGTAAATTAGAGTTAGTTATTTACATTTGTATTTATGTGCGGAATTACGGGAATATATTCATTTTCTGATGAATCAGAGCAGTTTCATAGTAATATTAAAAATTCGGTAGAAACATTAAAATTACGCGGGCCAAATTATAGTGGTATTTATCGTCATGCAAATACATCGCTTGGACATACTCGCTTATCTGTAATAGATACAAGTAGTTTGGCTAATCAGCCATTACATTCTTACGATGAAAATTATACAATTATTTTTAATGGCGAGTTCTATAATTATAAACAAGAGCGGAAATTATTAGAAAGTAAATATAAATTTAAAACAAAAAGTGATACTGAGGTTTTGTTAAATATGTATATTGAATACGGTACAAGTTTTTTAACTAAGATAAACGGATGTTTTGCACTAGCAATTTATAATAAAAAAACCGAGGAATTGTTAATAGCTCGTGATAGATATGGAATAAAACCACTATTAATTTTTTCTGATACTAATAAAATATTATTTGCGTCAGAAATGAAAGCCATTATGGCATACGGAATTAAAAAAGATATTGATTATAACTCTATATTATTATATTTTCAGTTTAACTATATTCCTGCTCCAAATTCTATTTTTAAGAAAGTTTCAAAATTAACGCCAGGTACTTTTTTATTGATAAATAGTGATGGTGTAAAAAAGGAAGTTTTTTATAAAATACCATATACACGAAAATATACTTCATTAAATTATATAGATGCTCAGAATGAATTACGAAAACTTTTGACACAATCAGTTGAACGTAGGTTGGTTGCTGATGTGCCTTTGGGTTCGTTTTTAAGTGGCGGGATTGATAGTTCGATAATTACGGCTATAGCGTCTCAAAAGCTTGATAAATTAAATACATTTTCAGTAGGATATGAAGATGAACCGTATTTTGATGAAACAAATTATGCTATTGTCGTAGCAAAAAAGTTTAAAACGGAACATTCGGTTTTTAAATTGTCGAATAACGATTTATATGAACATTTATTTAGTATTTTAGATTATATTGATGAACCTTTTGCTGATAGTTCTGCCATTCCGGTTTATATTTTAAGTAAATTAACTAAGCAAAAAGTAACAGTGGCACTTTCTGGAGATGGTGCTGACGAAATTTTTTCTGGATATAATAAACATTTGGCTCATTATAAGGCTACACAAAATTCATTTAGTAATATATTGTTAAAATCGGTTTATCCAATAACAAAATATTTACCGGAGTCGAGAGGTTCAAAATTTGCTGATTTTTTTAGGAAAATTAATAAGTTTAGTAATGGTGTAAATCATAGTAATAGAGAGCGGTACTGGTTATGGGCAAGTATGTATTCTCAAAAAGATGCGTTAAACTTGTTGATGCATGATTTTAATTTGAAACATATAGAATATTTAAAACATGAAATTTTAGAAGATATAGATTCAAACGATATTAACGATATACTTTTTACAGACGTAAAACTAGTTTTGCAAAATGATATGTTACATAAGGTCGATAGTATGTCTATGGCTAATAGTTTAGAGGTACGTACACCATTTTTGGATCATACAGTTGTTAATTTTGCTTTTTCGTTATCGCATGAGTATAAGATAAATAATAAAATGAAGAAGCGTATTTTACAAGATACTTTTCGTAATGTTTTACCTCATGAAATTTATAATAGACCAAAGCATGGATTCGAGGTGCCTTTATTAAAATGGTTTAAAACTGAGTTGTATTCGTTAATAAATGATGATTTATTAGAAGAAGATTTTATAATTGAACAAAAGATATTTAATCCGCAAACAATAAAATACTTAAAACGAAAACTTTTTTCGTCAAATCCGGGTGATACTCATGCTCAAATTTGGGCATTAATTGTGTTTCAATATTGGTGGAAAAAAAATTTAAGGTAGTTCTTTAATTGGAATCATAATTTTTGCACTTCCGCAAGCATAAGCACCAAGTTCGTATGAAGCAAAATAAATAGCTATTGAATCTTCTTGAATTGTGAAAATATTGAAGTCTTTATCTATTTTTGGTCTAACGGAGAAGCAACTATCCTTGTTAACAAAATATTTATTTAGTAAGTTGTTAAATTTTTCTAACTTATTTTTGTTTGTAATGTCGCTTAATTCATGCAGGTTAACAAATTTATTATTAATAATATCAAAATTTATTGATTTAAAAACCGAACTGCCGTGTGCACCAAGAGTATAATGATTTAATTCAATAATTGTACTAATATATCCATAAGTTGTAATGTAATGATTTGTAATAATATTTAACTCATATTTCCCGCTTATGTCATTACTATCGATAAGTTCTTTTATATCATCGTCAATGCTATTAATAAAAGTTTTAATTTCTAATTTAATGAATCTGTTTATTGAATCGTTAATAATACTTATAGGTTCTTCATTTTTTTTGAAAATAACCGAATTGTAAGTTATTTTGTAATATTTACTTTCTATAGTTCTCTCGATAATTTCATCAGCTGCAATTTCGTTAGCATTATTAATGTTAGTGGTGCAGGATGTAATTACAAATAATAAAATTGTTATTAAAAGATATATTATTTTCATTTTTAGTCAAAAAAAAAGCTGCAAAAGCAGCTTTTATAATTTTTAATATTGTTCAAAGGAATCTTCTACATTTAAGAAACCGACCAGAACAGATACACAACCCTCAGCAATTTCATCAGATAGTTCGTCTGAAGTTTGTACTTGAATTGAAATAACTAGCATTTGGCTATTTTCTAATGTGAAATCCCAAGATTTTGCGAAATTATTGTCTTTGTTATCGTAAAGAACGTTTTTATCAGCATCAAGAACTTGAAATTCTATTGGAGGTAATTTATCATCACCACAAACAGAAAGTCGGTATTCTTGTCCAGAATAAAAAGTCTTAAATAACTCAACAGTTTCACCTTCTGATAATACGGTTGCATTATATATACCATCGTGAACGTATGGTAAGAGCTCTAATTTACAAACTTTCTTTGCAAAACTTTTGCATTGAGCATGACCCGATAGAGGGATAAATGCTAATATAGAAAATAGAGCTAATGTTCTAAATATATTCTTCATGGGTTTTGTTATTTTGTAATGTTATTTCTTACCTCATCAACAGTAGCACATATGTCATTAAATACGTCATCTGTAATAGATACTTCTGTATTTGATTTTAAAACAGTGCTTTTTCCTTCAACTTCTTCTGTTTCTATTTTAGAAGTTGTTATTTCTACTTTTTCGTATAGAGCAGCAATTTTTTGCAAATCTTTATATATAGAAGCAATATTTTCATCATCTTTATATTCTTCTAATAAACTATTTAAAGTTTTTAAAGAAAGACGTTGGTCAATTATTCTATTTACTAATTCTTTGTTTGAAGATGTCGATTTTGCTATTTTTGTGGCTATATATAAACCTTCAATCCAACCTCCTGTTAAAATTAAAGCAGCAACTTCTGCTCTGTCGTTTTCTTTTAAGAATGAATTTGAATTCATTAAAGTTTCTGAAATAATTTCCATTAATGAATCTCTATTATTAACATTACCTTCCATTCTTTTTACAGTACTTTGCTCAACTGCATTTAAAATTCCAAGATTTTCTGCTAATTTTTTTGTTGATGTTAGATACTTGATAGAAGCTTGCGACTGATCAAACATACTTGCAAAACTTAAATCTGCACTATAAACACCAAGATTTAGTGCCATACTTTTCGTAGTTGTATAGTTAGGTAGGTTTTCAATTGAATTTAAAAACTCCTCGTTATACTTAGCTCCTGCACGTTTCATTAACATAGCCGTTTCAATAGGGCTAGGCAATGAATAAAATACTTGTTTTGCCTTGTCTAGGTTGTTAACAACCATTTCTTCCTCATTTATTGAATTATCAATTTCGTCTTCAATAACATTTCCTCCTCCATTACTACAAGAAGAGAAAAATAGAGCTGTTCCTACGAACGCTACTGTAAAAATATTCTTTAAATATACCATCTTTTAAAAAGTTTTTATGCTAAAAAATTTTAGTAAAAATACTAAAAATTCTAAAACAAAAAAACTTAATAACCAATATTTCGTCATTTATCCTAATTTTTTTTAAAAATGTGTATTATTATATAATAATTTTATCTTTGTATTCTTTTTTAACAAAAGTTGTTTATGAGTGAAAATCAGGTGTTAAGTAAGCTTAAAACTATTAAGAATAAAGGCAATATTAAAGATATTGATTTTTTATTTAATTGTTTGTTAAGCGAAAATACGAATGTAGTAAAAGAAAGTTTTGATATTTTAGTAAATATTAAGGTTAAATCTGCTAATAAAATAATAGTTGAAAAAATAAAACAGAAGGAATATAAAAAAATATTAAATACTATTGTTAGTATATGTTGGCAATCAGGTTTAGATTTTAGTGACGATTTGCTTTTATTTTTCGATTTAGTTGTTAATTATGATTTGTCTGTGGCAATAGAGGCAATGTCCGTGATTGAAAACAGTTTAAGTAATTATATTGTTGATGAAAAAATAAAGATTAAAGGTCTCAAGATATTTAATACCTATATTAAAAATACCGAAAATGATGTAAAAACATTAATGATTAAAGATTTTATTAATACGTTTTAACAAAGATACGTGAAATTTAATTGTTAATTATTATCTAAAGATATACTTTTGCTGTTTATGAGTACAAATAAAAAAAGCTTTGATTTAGATTCAATAAGTGTTTTAGATTTTATATCTGAAAAAAGAAAACCTCTTATTATAATTATTCTTATAAGTTTATTTGTATCTACAATTGTTTC
>Ga0256827_10001213_pt1 | contig 16407 bp, 13 predicted proteins | sample CV84metaG_FD_185977 | JGI IMG/M metagenome (GOLD analysis project Ga0256827, IMG submission 185977) | Hydrothermal vent microbial communities from East Pacific Rise, Pacific Ocean - CV84 | ecosystem: Environmental > Aquatic > Marine > Hydrothermal vents | place: Pacific Ocean: East Pacific Rise... | reverse complement strand
TCATAGGGTCACAACTGATGGATCATTTGCAGTAGAGAGTCATATTTTGGATAGAGATATAGGAGTAGTAAAAGGGAAGATAGAGCTAGAGTTTATCGCCTTTATCCGTGATAATCAGAAGTTTGATGGGCTTGAGGCTCTCAAAACTGCTATAGATCAAGATATAGCAAAGAGCCGTGAACTAATCCAAACAACCCCCAAACTCCACAATGCCCCTAGCTTGGCTAAAAGCATGTCTTTTTGAGCATCCCAAATATCACCTTGCGATCCTAAAAAAGCAATCCCTGCTTCAGGATCAACTACTGCTACAGCTCCCCACTCTATCACCTCATAGATTCCTGAGAGTGCAGATACAATCATAAAGGGGACAAAATATGCCCAAAATCCTGAAACCTTAACTCTACGAACAAACAGCTCAAAAATTGGATATACCCACAGCACTCCAAAGAGTAGATGCACCAACCTATCATACATATTTCTATCTGTTCCCAACCATTCACCTAGAGTCAAACCCCAAGGAACTTCAGCATAAGTATAGTGAGCACCGATAATATGTAGTATCATAAATAGGGTAATCAGAGAATAAGAGAGAATAGAAAACTCAAATTTTTTTCGAGTAAAAAATAGAACAGGAATAGTAATAAAGACTAAGATATTCTCTAAAACCCAATCATCAAAATGAATAGGTTTAATAGATGCCCATATCCAAAAAATAGCAAAAATTACTATCATAATGATATAACTTATATTTTTATGCATAATTGCTCCTTTTTATTTGAAGCAATTATAACATCTTCTAGTCTAACCTACACTCCAAAGCTCTTTTTACCATTATATCAGAGATAATATCTCGACTATTAATAATATGTTTAATATTACAATCACTTATAACATCCTCTTGAGACTTGTTTTTGACCTTAACAATAGTGTTTATATCAATATCAAAAGAGTGAATGTTTTCAGATATAAGTCGTAACTGATGATCATTACTAATTGCTATTACTATCGCTATCGCATCTTTGATTGCAAAATGCTCCAAGACCCCTTTTTGTGCAGCATTAGCGAAGAAAATAGACTTCTCTCCCTCAGATATAGCTTTGTCTACTAATTTTACATCATGCTCCAAGATAAGATATAAAATACCTTTCTCTTTAAATGTTCTAACCAACCGTTTACCAATAGGACCATATCCACAGATGATAATATGGTTTTTGTAACCTGTTGATTTGATTGCTCTATCCCTTAATATCGTTGGCTCTTTAAAAAAGAGATCAGATAAAAATTTGATATTATTTAGAACAAATGGCGTTAGAATCATGGATAGAACAACTGTCATGATCATAATTTGGTTGACATCTGAAGTGATAAGCTTGTTGCTATATGCCAAGGCAAAAATAGCTAGAGCAAACTCACCTACTTGCATCAGAGTCATTGCACTTTTAATAACAGAACGCTTTTGAGCAAAGAACTGTATAGAGCCAAAGATAATCAATGCTTTTAAAAGCATGATCCCCACCAATAACCCTAAGATAACCCATCCATATTGGAGTACTATATTAAGATCAATCTGCATACCTATAGTAACAAAAAAGATACCCAAAAGTATATCTCTAAATGGAACAAGGTCAGCCTCTATACGGTATCTAAACTTTGTCTCAGCGATTGTCATACCAGCGATAAATGCTCCTAAAGTAAAGGAGAAACCAAAAAGTTCAGCTACCATTGAAGCACCAATAACTACCAAAAGAACAGCCACTAAAAATATCTCTTCAGAGTTTGAAGCGATAACCCAATCAAGGAATCTCTCTATAAAAAATTTACCTACTATAAAAAGAATCAAAAAGACAACAATTGCACTCCATAGAGTATGTAACAGAAGCTCAGATATAGAGCTATCATGTGCAGTAAAGATAGAGATCATCAATAGAATAGGAATCACTGCTAAGTCTTGAAAAATAAGTACCCCTACAGAGATACGCCCATAACCAGAGTGTATCTCATCTTTTTCTGTTAAAACTTTAATGACAATGGCTGTAGAAGAGAGTGCCAGAGCAAAGCCGATAACAATAGCACTCTTTATATCTAAACCAAAAAACATATTAGCTAAAAAGGTAAAAATAGCACCACTTAGAATTACCTGTAATGCCCCATAGACAAAAACCTCTTTTCTCATAGATTTCATATGCCCTATAGAGAACTCCAAACCAATAGTAAACATCAAGAAGACGATACCAAATTCAGCCAAATGAGCCAAAATTTCTTGTGAATGATCACCAAAGTCAAACAGTTGCATACTGATAAGACCTGTAAAGATATAACCTATGACCGTAGGTATATCAAATTTTTTCAAAAAGACATTAATTACTGTTGAGATAGCAATTGTCAAAATCAGTACAATTAGTATATGTTCCATTAAAAGTTTTCCCCCTATTTTTTTCTATTTCACTACTACTTTAAATCCCATACGAAGCTCTCTTTGAGGGGGTAGAGTTTTGAAATGAAACTCTACATAGTTATAAACTTCACCCTCTTTTTCAGTTAGAGATAAACTATCTCCACCATCAGTAGAGTAACTAATGATACAAGAGTTTACACAGACAGCAGATCCTTTTACATATGATGTACCTTTTGGCATAGGATTTTTTACCACTATGTCATTTTTGACTTGACTATCGTCATTGAGTATTTTGTTGATATAGACAAGAGACCCTCCCCTAGCTACGTTTTTAACAACTACATTCTTTTTAATTTTTCTACCATTTTTTTCAACTATCTTCTCTTGAAATGTGAAGCTTTCAAGTTTGATATTGGATAATGGATCGACTCTAACAGCAGGGACATGGCTCTCTATATCTGTATTGACAATCTCTCTCTCTGCTTCATCAAACTGTTCATCATAATTGACCTGATGCCCTCCCATAGCATATAGACTTGCTGAAAACAGTACCACTATTGGTAAAAACCTCTTTATCATATCTTCTCCTTTCGATATATTTTACTCCCACTCAATAGTAGCAGGTGGCTTAGATGAAATATCATAGACTACTCTATTGATTCCATCAATCTCGTTAATAATTCTCCTACTCATTCCTTCTAAAACATCATGAGGTACATGGGCAAAAGTTGCCGTCATACCATCAACAGATTCGACCATACGAATACATACAGTATTGTCATAAGTACGATTATCTCCCATTACACCCACTGATTGAACATTAAGTAAAACAGTAAAGGCTTGCCATACTTTATCATAATATCCAGTAGACTTCAACTCCTCTTGCATAATTGCATCAGATTCACGAAGAAGTCTCAATGCCTCCTCATTGACATCACCCATCACACGAATAGCAAGACCCGGTCCAGGGAAAGGGTGTCTACCTATCATCTGAGTTGGAAGACCTAACTCCAACCCTAGTTTTCTAACCTCATCTTTGAATATTTCCCGAAGAGGCTCAACTAGCTCAAAGCTCATCCAATCAGGGAGTCCACCTACATTATGGTGAGATTTAATTGTCTTGGAAGGACCTTTGACTGAGACGGATTCAATCACATCTGTATATAATGTTCCTTGTGCCAAAAACGAAACATTTGTATGTTTTTTGGCTTCATTGTCAAATACCTCAATAAATTTTTCTCCAATCGCTTTTCTCTTGGTCTCAGGGTCAGTCACTCCTGCCAATGCATCCATAAACTCTTTTTTTGCATCTATTGTAATGAGTGGTATATCCAAAAGACTGAACATATTTTGAACCTGTTCAGCCTCATCTTTTCTAAGTAGACCTTGGTCTACAAAGACACAGATAAGTTGCTCTTTTGGTAGTGCTTCATTAAGCATCGCTGCAACTACAGAGGAGTCTACTCCTCCACTTACGCCACAAAGAACTTTTTTATCTCCTACTTGTGCTTTGATCTGAGAAATCTTCTCTTTTGCAAAACTTCCCATATTCCAAGTGCTATCACACCCACAGATATATTTCGCAAAATTTTTGAGTAGTTTTGTCCCCTCAGCTGTATGGTGAACCTCTGGGTGAAACTGAAAAGCATAGATATTTTTCTCTTCGTTAGCAATTCCTGCATATGGCGAGTTTTCACTTGTTCCAATCACCTCAAAACCATCAGGTAGTCTCTCTGCTCTATCACCATGACTCATCCAAACTACCTCATCATCACTCATTCCATTAAAGATAGGTGAATCACTAATCGATAATCTTGCTTTACCATATTCATGATGATTTGCAGGAATGACTTCTCCACCAAAGTGTTGAGTGATCAACTGCATACCATAACAGATACCCATGATAGGAAGATTTAACTCCCAAATATCATCACTAGGTTTGTACGCATCCTCAGCATAAACAGAAGCAGGTCCTCCTGATAGAATAATACCTTTTGGTTTACGAGCTTTAATATCAGCTATATCTTCTCTATATGGAACTACTTCACAGTAGACACCACTCTCTCTTAATTTTCTTGCTATTAGTTGTGTATATTGCGAACCGAAGTCTAGTACTAAAATGGGTACTTGTTTCATTTGGTAATTCCTATGATTATTTTTTAATTAAAATTTTTTGGAATTATACAGTATATTTTATGAGAGGTGCGTTTTATAATGCACCCCATAAAATAAATTAAACTTAACAGAACCTATCCTATATGTAATATACTAAATTGTATATACCAAATAATAACTGAAACTATATAACCAATAAGTACAGTCCAAGCTAATTTTAAATGTGATGCAAAGGTATAGATACCATGCATTTTACCCATAACTCCAACACCTGCAGCAGAACCAAATGAGATAAGAGAACCACCCACTCCTGCTGTCATGGTTACTAACATCCACTGCTCTTGAATCACCATTGGGTCTGTTCCCATATTTGGGTTTGCTTTAAGTACAGCTGACATAACAGGAACATTATCAACTACAGCAGATAGGAAACCAACAGAAATATTTACAGCTGTTGCACCAAAAGTATCATAAAGAGATGTAAAATACTCCAAGAAACCAAGGAAATGAAGCCCACCAACAGCAGCTAGAATACCAAAGAAGAAGAGAAGTGTATCATTCTCTACTTTTGCAATCCATGAGAATACATTAATCTGCGTCTCTGACTCACTCTCATTAATTCTATATATGTATAGTTTTAAGATAGCTAAACCAAATAACATTCCCCACATTGCAGGAAGATGAAGTATTTGATGAGAGATAATAGCAAAGAAGATAGTTAGACCAAAGAGTCCCATAATCACTTTACCACCCTCTAAAATCTTAGCTGGTTCTTCATCAGTATTAAATGGAGGTGTCCCTTTTGGTACAAATCTACTTAGTAAAAATGCTGTTATACCCCAACCAGAGAATGCAGCAGGAAAGAGAAATAGAAACTCTGTAAATGATGCTCTACCATCTACCCATACCATAAGTGTCGTAATATCTCCAAATGGTGACCATGCACCACCTGCATTGGCAGCAACAACAATATTAATAGCACTTGGAACCAAAAATTCTCTATTATCTTTATCAATTGTCAAAAGAACTGTTGATAAAATAAGAGCTGTAGTTAAGTTATCTGCAATAGGAGAGATAAAGAAAGCCAAGAGACCTGTTACCCAAAATAGTTTACTGTAACTGTAACCTTTTGATACTAAGTTATAACGCAAGACCATAAAGACACCACGATCTATCATCGCTTCAATATAGGTCATAGCAACAAATAAGAAGAAGAAAATTCCAGATATTTCGACAATAAGATGTTCTAACTCTTCTTCTAAAACACGTCCATCTAATCCATTTATAGCAAAATAGAAACCTATTAACATAAACATCCCAGTACCTGCTAGAAGTGCTGGTTTTGCTTTGTTAATACGATATTTGTCCTCTGCTGCAATAAAATAGTATCCCAAGATAAAAATCGCTAAGGATGCCCATCCTACCCAAGTGGTAGCTAAGTGTAAATCATGCATATATACTCCATCATGTTAGACTTAAAAAAGTCTAATAGTTTTAATTTGTTCCTATTATAGTTAAAAAAATCTAATTTTTAGAACTAAAAAAGAGTAGATTTATAAATGTATTAAACAGAGCAATTTGGTAACACCAAAAAACTAAAAAATAAATATTAATTATTAATTCTCAATATAATGTGTTCCCAAACTCTCTTTTCGTTTCAAAGCTGCATCAACAATAGCAGAAGCTGTATTTAATCTAAGCTCCAACAACCGTCCTATATCTCTGTTTTTCATATCATAAATAGTATTTTTGGCTTTTAAAAGCCCCTTTTTAGTACGAATAATCCCCATATCTTCCCACATAATTTTACGCAGTCTATGTTTATAGATTGTATCATTTTCATGATGAACAATATTTTTGTACTCTTTGTCAAACTTAGGGAGTGCGACCTCAACACTCTCTTTTGAGAGAAGATGATCAACTGCTCTTTTTGCAAATACGACACCTTCGAGCAGAGAGTTTGATGCTAGACGATTTGCACCATGTACCCCCGTAGAAGCAGCCTCTCCTGCCACATAGAGTCCATCAATCCCCTCAACACATCCATCTGTATCAGATTTGATCCCTCCTACTGCATAGTGAAACGCAGGAGAGATAGGGACTCTATCTTTTGGGAAGTTGTATCCAATCGCTTCAAAACTTCGTGTAATATTTGGAAATCGGTTGGCAAACCACTCCTCTTCAAACATCGAGAAGTCGAGATAGACCTCCTCTCCTGTCTTTCGTTTGTGATCAAATATCGCTCGACTTACTATGTCACGACTAGCCAACTCACCTCTCTCATCATAATCAAAAAGAAATCTTCGTCCATCTTCTGCTACAATCCATGCACCCTCACCTCTTAATGCTTCAGTAAGTAACAGTTTTCTAGCAAATGGAGTCTTGACAAATACAGTTGGATGAAACTGCATCATCTCCATATTCTCTAACTCTATACCCTTCTCAACACAGATACCATGAATATCGGAAGATACTGTCCTAGAGTTGGTATTGAACTCATAGATCGAACCAACACCACCAGAGGCGATAATCACATCATCTGCAAAGATCGTCTCATGACGATAATTAACCAATGCTTTGACTCCAAAACATCGCCCATCCTCTATAAGAAGATCATAGACTAGTGTATTTCTCTGTAGTTGATGCTTGTTTTGCACCATCATAAAATAGTGCATATATCGCCCTGTAGCATCTCCCCCTGCATGAATAATTCTCTCTGCTGAGTGTGCAGCTTCTTTGGTATAAAGGATGTTTCCATCCTCATCACAATCAAACTCCATCCCTTTATCTATAATATCTTTTGTAGTAGCAATAGAAGTTCTACTCATAATCTCTACTGCATCTTTATCATTATGGTATGCTCCAGCAGATATAGTATCTTCGACGTGAAGAGCAATATCCTCTTCATCTAAAGCAGTTACCATACCTCCTTGAGCATAAAAAGTATTACACTCCCAAGGAATATCCTTGCAGACTACCAATACCTTTTTACTTTTTGGAATATTCATTGCAGCATATAGCCCTGCAATCCCTGCTCCAATTATTAATACATCATATTTTTTCATTTCCCCTATCCCTTTTTTTATTTTTATCTATTCAGATTTGACTTTTTTATCTACCCAATAAGGATCAGCTTTATAGCCACATCCATTGAATAAGAAAAAGCTAAAAAATGTTATAATCAAAACATGAAAAAAGCCAACTCTATACTTTCGCATCTACTTCACCTACCTGAGTTTAAAACACTTAAGAGTCACTACTGTTATCAAAAGTTTATATCACTATTAAGCCCAAGATTTCAAAAAGCCATAGCATTTGTCTATGTGCGTCAAAACACCCTTTTTATCGCTCTTTCACACCCTGGGTTCAAAATGGAGCTTAATTATAATAAAGATTTATTAAAAAATCTATTAACTATGCTAACAAAACAAGACAAGAAGTGCCAATATCTCACAGTAGACAAAGTTATTCTATTCAACTCTAATATAAAAACTATTACAAAACAGGGAGAAATAGAGGATACAGTTCCATATTATAAGGAGATGGCTCTTGGTGAATTTGAGATAGAGAGCGAAGATATAGAGATAATTGAGGCATTTAATAGGATTAGAGACTCTATAGAGAAACAGATATGATCGAGACCATACAGAACCTACCAAAATCGGCAGGAGTCTACCAATATTTTGACAAAGATAATAGACTACTATATATAGGCAAAGCAAAAAATTTGAAAAATAGAGTCAAGAGCTATTGGAGATTTACTCCTGAGTTTAGAGCCAATCCTAATGTAGATGTTAGGATTGCTCGTATGCTAGAGCAGAGCGTCAAATTGGAGTATATTGTTGTTGATAGTGAGACCGATGCACTAGTACTAGAAAACTCTCTAATAAAACAGCTCAAACCCAAATATAATATCTTGCTAAGAGATGACAAGACATACCCCTATATATATATTGATGAGTCTACAGATTTTCCAAGATTTGAGATCACAAGAAGAGTAATAAAAGGCAAAAAGGTAACATATTATGGACCTTTTCCAAATGGAGGAAAGGTACTACTTGATACTCTCTATGAGGTCTTTCCTCTCGTACAGAAAAAATCTTGTCTCAGAGAGAAAAGAGCTTGTCTATTTTATCAAATCAAAAAGTGTCTAGCTCCTTGTGAAGCAAAGGTCACAAAAGAGGAGTATGCAGAGTTGATAAAAAGAGCAAAAGAGGCTATATCCAAACGATCTATATTGATAGAGAGACTAAAGGAGAGAATGATAGAGGTTGCTATAGAGGAGAGGTATGAAGAGGCTGCTATACTAAGAGACAATATAAAAACCCTAGAGAGCCTTACTATAAATTCCAATCTTGATTTGGCTAAAGAGGAGAATTTGGATATATTTGCCGTTATTGAGGGGGAGAGGCAAGGTATTATTGTCAAACTTTTTATGAGAGGAGGAAAGATAATATCTTCCGATTTCTCTACATTTAGAGGGGTAGAGATATATGATGAAAATGAAGCATATAAACAGGCTTTGTTAGAGTTTTATACCTATGATACTCCTCAAATTGCAAAAATTATCTTAGTTGCACACCCTTTTGAAGATAGAGAAAAAATAGAGCAACTACTATCTAAAAGATTTGATAAAAAAGTAGAGATACACTATCCAATAAAAGGTACAAAAGCCAAACTTATTAATGTAGCAATTGCCAATGCTAACGAAATTTTAAAACAAAATAGAGTGAAAAAGGAGGAGATAGAAACAAATATAGCTGAATTATTTAATTTAAGTTCAATTCCTTATAAAATCGAAAGCTTTGACAATTCTCATATGATGGGAGTAGCAACTGTAGGAGCAATGATCGTCTGGAATGAACAGAATTGGGAAAAAAAATCCTATCGCCGATATGCACTAAAAGCAAAAGATGAATATGGACAGATGAGAGAGATGCTAAGTCGTCGTATTATTAGTTTTGCAGAGGTATCTCCACCTGATTTATGGATATTAGATGGAGGAGATACTCTTTTGAAACTTGCTCTAAAACTACTAAAAGAGGCAGGAATTAGCCTAGATGTTATCGCCATAGCAAAAGAGAAATTAGATACCAAAGTTCACCGTGCTAAGGGTTCAGCCAAAGACATTATATACACTAAGGAGTCAGTTTTTCAACTGAAAACTACAGACAAAAGACTCCATTGGGTACAACGCCAAAGAGATGAAGCACACCGTTTTGCTATCACCTACCATCAAAACAAAAAACGTAGAGAAGATACAAAAAACTCTCTCCTTCAAAAAAAGGGTATTGGACCAGCTACCATCCAAAAACTTCTTAACTACTTTGGCACATTTGAAGCTATAAAAGAGGCAACTTTTGAAGAGATTTCAGTTGCAAGTAGTCAAAAAGTTGCTAAAATAATAAAAACATAAACTGTTATAAACTAATAGATTTTTTATATAACAAAACATCGCATATTATATCGTGTAAAGAATAGCTTAAGAATAATGTTTAAATTATAATAAATAGATTATTTTAAATACTTTTTTAGCATTTTTATATTAAAGTTAACCTCTTGAATTGATACAAAAAAAGGAGACTCGTGCATCATCTCATTGCGTTAGACATTGAATATACATATAAAAACAATTTAATATACGAAGTGGATAGAAATGGGATTATAACCTTTAGTAATTCACATTTTGCTAGAGTTACTGGCTTTAGAAAAGAAGAGCTTATAGGGAAAAACCATAAAATTTTCAAACATCCAGATGTTCCTGATGCAATATATAAAAAACTTTGGTCTACAGATAAAAAATTAAAAAAATGGTTTAGCACCATAAAAAATATACGAAGAGATGGAATGTATTTTTGGAGTAATATTCACACTACACCAAAATACAATAACAACAATGAAATTATAGGTTTTATAGTTGTCCATAGACCAGCATCTAGAATAGATATAGAAGAGGAAATTGAGCTTTATGCTCAATATGATTAAATACAGAGGTAAATATTATGTACTACGGATACAATAACAACAAACAGATTATAATGGCGGACAGAGAGTTTATAGAACTATTGGGATATACAACATTTAATGATATTTTAGAAAATAATATTGCCCAAAATATCAAATTTGAAGATGCTAAAATAAATTTTATTCAAAAAGATAAAAGTATCAAAGCTAACTACTCAGAGACTGAACTTTATACAACTAAAGAGAGTGTCAAAATAGTAAAACTAAGCAATATAATTGAGACAAAAAATAGTACCAGCACGATACGACTCAACTACCACCCTATCTACCTAGATGTTAACAGAATATCAGCAGAGATTGGTCTAAGTGTAGATGACTACAAATTATATCTTGATAGTTTTATAGATCAATCTATTATAGATGAGAAGAAGCTACTTTCAGGAGATGATCAAACAATCAAAAATCTTGCAAATTTAGCACTAACACTCAAGATTCCAAAAATAAATATACTACTACTCAAAATCAAAAAACTCTCAAAAGCAGAGAGAGTCTATTATATAGATGAGTACTATACCAAACTCGCGTTATTAACACTCAAAGCTCCACAAGGAGTAGCAACAAATATCATTGAACAAGATATACAATCAAGAGAGAGTAAAGAGGAGGAGCTAAACAGTAAGTTTACGGAATTACTCTCCAATATTGAAACACAAGCAGAGACGAAAGAGCCTAAATTCAATAATACTCTTGATGATATTAGTTTAGAAGATCTAGACCTAAAACTACTTGATGAAGAGTTGACTCCTCTAAAAGAGGAGAAAGTAGAGAGGAAAGAGAATAGTAGTGGTGGTATAGGAAAACTATCTTTGGATAACGTACCTCAACTTCCAATTGACTACAATCCTAAAATCGCAGCAGATGAGCTTAATCTACCTGTCGTTCTAATAGAGGAGTTTGTTGAAGACTTTATCGAACAAGCACACCATGACAAAGATCATCTATTAGCTTCATACTATCAAAAAGATATGGATAATATCCATGAGTTGGGACATAAACTAAAAGGAGCAGCAAGTAATCTTAGAATCAATGAACTAGCTGATGTTTTAGAAGAGATTCAATTCTGTACCGAACACAATAAACTAGAGGCACTATTTATCAAGTATTGGGGTCTATTTATCTCTCTTGAAGATTTCATGAAACAGCCTAAGCAGCTCTAAGAAAGGATGGCTAATGCAAATACATAATCGATTGAAACTAATAAGTATGCTACCTATTATATTGCTTTTTATTGTATCTAGTTATTTTCTTTTTATCTCTTATACTAAATATTATAAAGCTAATGAGTTAAAAGAGATTATAAAAAACAATGTACAGTTAAATGTTGTGATAAAAGAGATAGGGAGAGAGAGAGGCTTAAGTTCTACCTATATGGGTGCAGAGAGCGACTCTCATGCAAAAAAAGAACTCTTACGCCAAAGAATCTTAACAGATAATGCAATAGAAAAAGCAAAAACATCACTAAAATCTATCAATCAAGATTCAATCTTCTCAGGACTTCTTAACTCCAAAAGAGAGTATGACAATCAAAGTATTTTTAATCATTTAGAGCAGATCTCCGTCATTCGTTCTGCAATAGATAAGAAAGAGATATCTTTCTCTCAAGCATTTACAAGATATACGCAAGATCTAACAAAAGCTATCTTAAAACATCAATTAATTATAAATCACTATCGACTCAATGATGAGATAAGCCCACTTATTACCTCTCTATCTCAACTATATATAGCTACAGAAAACTCCTCTTTAGAGAGAGATTTTGTAAGTTATTTCTTGATGAAGCAGTTACCAATGACAGAGAAGCAAATCGCTATTTGGAATAATGCCAAAAACAAATCCAGTATATTTAATCCTTCTGAAATACAAGATGAAGTTCTAAAAACCAAAATTTTTTCCATTATAAATGATAGAGATTATAAAAATATAAATAGAGAGATAGAGAGTAGTTTTTCTAAACTACAAACAAATATTAATGATGGTAAATTTTCGATTGAGCCTGTATCTTGGTTTATTATGCATGGTGATAGAATAAACTATTTTTCAAAGATGCAAACAGAGATAGAGAAAGCTCTTTGGGCAAAAAATGACGCATATGTTTTACAAAATATTATTATGTTGATAATCGCTAGTTTTTTCTGGATACTATCCTTGATACTCAATATTCTTGGACATAAAACAAGTAAAGATATTGGAAATAATATCAAAAGTTTAGAAGACATCTTAAATAATACAGTACAAGAGATCGAGTCTGATCACACCTTTGATGTACCTAGTATCAATGCCATAAAGAGCATTAACCTCAATACTAATAAAGGGATAAAAGATGCCTATAACTTCTTGGAACTACTGATAGAAAATGCTAGACAAGATAAAATTCAAGCACTAGAAGCAAATGAATCCAAATCTCTCTTTTTGGCAAATATGTCACATGAGATACGAACACCTCTAAATGGAATTGTAGGATTTACCCAACTTCTAAAGAGTACAGATCTAAATACAGAGCAAATAGAGTTTACAGGAATTATAGAGAAGAGTTCAGAGAATCTTCTATCTATTATCAATAATATTTTGGATCTATCAAAAATTGAGAGTAATAAAATAGAGCTTGATAATATCATTTTTGATCCTATTGTAGAGTTTGAAAATGCTATAGAGACATATGGAGTTAAAGCCTCAGATAAAAATATCGACCTAAACTTCTATCTTGATCCTGCTATTGAGAAGAGGCTACTAGGTGATGTTGTCAAGATCAAAGAGATTCTCATTAATCTTTTGAGTAATGCTGTAAAGTTTACTGATTTTGGTGGATATATCAATGTTGAGATTTTAAAACTAGAAGAGGAGAACAACCATGCAAAGCTTCTCTTTAGTATAGAAGATAATGGAATAGGAATGACAAAAGAGCAACAGCTTAATGTCTTTGCTGCCTTTACTCAGGCTGATGTATCTATCACAAGAAAATATGGAGGAACAGGTCTAGGGCTAACTATATCTACCAAGTTTTTAGAGATTATGGGATCTGAACTCAAACTAGAGAGCCAAAAAGAGAAGGGAACTAAATTCTACTTTACTCTTGAGTTAGAAGAGGTACTAGAGAGTACTGATCTACATAAGATCTCTATTTCTAATGATGATGTAAATATTATAAAGTTCCAGAATCATCCAGAGACACAATTTGATACTTATCTAAATAGATATTTAGATTACTATAATATAGAGCATAACAACTTCACAACAACAGCCCAACTCAAGAAGTTTGATCAATCAGACTCTATAGATAGTATATGGATAGATATAGACAGTGTAGATGAATCTATTATAAAAAATATTCCAAAACTGACTCCTAAAAAAGCGATACTTTTAGCTAGTTTCTCTAACCGTCACAAAATTGAGTCTCTAGGAGTGACTAATAAGATAGTCTATAAACCTATTACTCCAACAAAAATTCTGAATGCTATAAATATAATAAATAGAAACCAAGCTAATAGTAGTGAAGAGCAAGAGAATAATAACATAGCCTCTAGATCTAAATCTATATACTATAATAATATTCAGTTTGAGGGAAGAGTCCTTGTTGCAGAGGATAATATTATTAACCAAAAATTGGTCAAACAGGTACTTCTCAAATATGGAATAGAGGTTGATTTAGCAAACAATGGTCTTGAAGCGTTTGAGAAGCTACGAAATAGCCACTATGACCTAATCTTTATGGATATACAGATGCCTATTATGGATGGAATTGAAGCGACTCATGAGATTGTAAACTATGAACATGAAGAGTCTCTACCTCACACACCAATAGTCGCACTAACAGCCAATGCACTAAAAGGTGATAGAGAGCGATTTTTAGATGAGGGACTAGATGAGTATATCTCTAAACCTATAGAGAATAGTGAGCTTCTTTTTATACTTAAAAAATTTTTAAATCAAGCTCAGGATAGAGTGGATATGCCAAAAAAAGAAGATATAAAAGCGAAATCAGAAAAGAGACCTCGTGGAGTAGTCAATATTATTGAAGAGAGACCTGTTGAAAAAAAATCTATTGAACAGACTATTGAGTATAGAAAAAGTATAGATATTCTAGCAGGAAATCCTAGTATTTTAATTGCAAAAAAGAATCCATTGGAGGCACAAATACTATCAAAAGTACTTGCCAATATGGGATATCGAATCGAGATCATAAAAGATATAAAAAATCTTGAGAAAAAAATTCAAAATATCAACTACGATATACTATTAATAGATAGAGAGCTAGAAGAGTTCAATCAAGATATAATCAAAAAACAGCATAAAGAGATGAATGTTATATTATTAACACTATCAAGTTCACAAGGAAGTCACTATAATAGAGTCACAATAAAGGAGGAGCTCGTGGGTATTATAAAGCAGGATAAACTAAAGCAAATAATTGATAAGTATAGAAGTCTATAGTGGTTGATTTTAAAGTTTTAATTGTTGATGATGATTTTATCAATAGAAGATTACTAATCGAAATCTTGAAAAAAGAGCTATATAGTGTAGATACGATTGAATCTATAAATGGAGAAGATGCACTAAATCAACTCCGTATAGATCCCGATATTCAACTCGTTTTACTCGATATGGAGATGCCAAAACTTAGTGGAATAGAGTTTCTACGGTACTATATAAATGATGATACTATATCTAGGATTCCGATCATAGCTTTCTCCTCTAATGATGAGTGGAAAAGAGAGGCTCTTATTGTAGGTGCTGATGCATTTTTGACCAAACCTATAACAGAAAAGAAGCTTATGGAGGCTATCCTATACTCTAGTGAGTAGTACTATTTTCTCTTTAAAAGATCTCTTGACCGAGAGAGACGAATCTCAATACGACGGCGATGCTTGTTTCCTGAGACATTATCAATAGGGGATATTTTCCCCTGCTCATCAATAAACTGTCCAGCACTATATGGACGAATAATCTTGATCATGGAGTTAGAATAGATAAGCTTTGGCTTTAAAAAGCTAACAACGGAGACAGCCCTCTTCATCCCCAATTCAAGATTTGAAGAGGCACGAATCTTGTCAATATCACACCCTTTTGTTAGACACTCATGCAGTTTTTTATCAAATCTACTCTCTTTACTTTTACTAGAAAAAGGTGCTGTATCGGTATATCCATAGACCTCGACAATATCACACTTATGCTCTTTTGCAAATCGTTCGATTTTACCAATCACAGAAGCACTAAGTTGAGCTTTAAACTTCTGATTTAGAGAAGCTGAACTACTATGAAAAGAGTATCCTTGTGCCTCGTCCAGTACAATAAGTGGAGGTTGTTGATGCTGTTTTAGCTGAGCTAGATAGAGCGAGGTAATAATAAAAAGCAAGATCATAACAATCATCAAAACAATAAAAATCTCACTCTGCATGGTGGTGTTTTCCCGTCTATTCATAACTATTATCTCTCTCTTTTCATCTTCGACAAAAATCCATCAAGATCAGCCATAATTTTACCTGCACTTGGAAGATTTTTGGCAACGGTAGAGAGTTCATCTATCACCTTTTGACTCTGATGAGTCAGGTTTTCAAGTGCCGAATCAGAGTGTGTTGAGAATTTTTTCATATTTCTTAAATGCTTATCCCACTCTTTTGCAATCATACTCATCTGCGACAGACCATCATCAAATGTCTCTATAGAGTTCTTGAAAACTCTATTGGCATCTTTGCTACTAGCATCAAAATTTCTCTGTACATTATCTACTTGTCGCTGTATCAGATCAAACTGCTCTTGAAACTGATGCATAGAACTCTCCATAACCCGTTTGGACTCCTTTGCACTACTCTGTAGATCTCTCTCGATTGTACTACTCATAAGCTCTAAATTATCATGCATACTGTTGTAGAGTGCTG
>Ga0256827_10001212_pt1 | contig 16408 bp, 17 predicted proteins | sample CV84metaG_FD_185977 | JGI IMG/M metagenome (GOLD analysis project Ga0256827, IMG submission 185977) | Hydrothermal vent microbial communities from East Pacific Rise, Pacific Ocean - CV84 | ecosystem: Environmental > Aquatic > Marine > Hydrothermal vents | place: Pacific Ocean: East Pacific Rise... | reverse complement strand
AAAATCTAAAGAAGAAGCATTAAATGAAAGAGAAGAGATATGATGTCTTTATTAGCCACTCATCAAAAGATAAAAAAGTTGCATTTACACTCTGTAAAGCCCTAGAGAATGAAGGGCTTATCTGTTGGATAGCTCCAAGAGATGTGGGTATTGGTCATTATGCCTCTTCTATTGTAGAAGGAGTTGAAGAGAATAAGATTTTTGTTCTTATTCTCTCTAAAAACTCTAATAGTTCAACACCTGTAATAAATATACAAATAAAAAAACATGATTATTTATACGACCAAAACAATCCAAATTTTTTAATTAATCCACTTTTTTTAAGTTTTCTAAGAATTAGCTTTGCACTCTTCTCTTTTGCTGGAAGATAAGATTTAATCTTATAAAACTTTTTATATTTTAAAATATAAGAGAAAGAGAGGTATTTTTTAACTTTTTTTTCATACTCTTTAGCCTTTTTTATACTCTTAAATCGACCAAACTCTATGGGGATATTTGTCTCATCAGGGTTAATAAGAGCATAACTATAAATAGATATATTTGATTTTTTAAGAGCAACCTGAATACCAATTTTTGGAGCTTTTCGTGGAACAATATAATTAGATAAGGCTATTGAAGGAACAGAGATGACTTCAATATGTACAGGGGCAACACCTTGCTCTTTTGTACCTAAATATTCAGCAGAACCCTTAGATAAATCTAACTCCCTTTTTCCCCAAAAAGGTCCACGATCGTTAATACGCACATTTAAAGAGACTCCATTTGCTGGATTAGTTACTTTTAGTACTGTTCCCAAAGGATAAGTTTTATGAGCAGCCGAAAATCCATTCATATCATAAACTTCACCCAATGCTGTTAAACGACCATGAAAATATTCACCATACCAAGAGGCTAAAATATCTTTACTTTCACCTATAGATAGTTTATGCGGATAATAGGTAATATTCTTAATACTATAAGGATATAGTGACGCTTTAATAATTTTCTCTTCTTTAGTTAAAGCAAAAAGAGAAGAACTAAGTAATAATATTAAATAAATTTTTTTCATTAAAGACGAATCAACTTTAAAGGATTCATATGCTTATTCTCTTTAGTCACTTCAAACATTAAACTCTTCTCCACTTTACCAATGATAGAACCACGTGCAAGCTGTTTACCTACATAAATTCCAGGAGCAAGCTTAGAGAGTTTTGCATATATAGTATGAATACCATTTGCATGTTCAACAATCACTACTTTTCCTAACATTCCACCAGAATTTTCAGAAAAAACTACTTTTCCCTTTAAAACATTTCTTACTTTTGAGCCAGAGTGAGGAGCTTTTAACGTTATAGATTTATTAAATATTTTAAATTTATAAATAGGGTCAATATAAGAACCAAACCTTTTAATAAGCCTTGCCCCTTTTAGAGGAGAAATTGTCTTTCCTCCTCGATATTTTGCTACCCTTGTTTGACTTCTAGATACAACTCTATTCTCTTCTACAGCTTGAGCCAACTCTTTACGATTCTTTAGCTCTCTCTCTTGGGCATGAATAGCATCCGCTCTCTCTTGTTTAATAATCTTAAGCTTTGCCAATTTTCGCTCTAAATTACGTCGGCTTGCCTTTATGCGATTAAAACGTTTTTTATAAATAGCCTTATCTGTAGCAAGTGTAGCAATAATTTTATCTTTTTGCCTTTTTTTACTCTGATACTCCAAACGTTCACTCTTATATGAATCAACAGCCTCTTTTATAATACTTTTCTTTATCTGTAATGAAGAGCGTTTCTCATCTAAAGAGCCTATCTCTTTTTTCAGACGATCAATTTCAAGACTATTTTTTTTAGCATAAACTTCATAAACTTCTTGCATCATTACAGACTCTTTTGTTGGCTGTTTTAACTCTTCTAATGCCAACTCCATTGAAAAATTTTTAGCTACCAATGCTACAAATTTATCTTGCTTAGAAGAAATCTCAACATTAACCTTTTTTAAATCTCTTGCTAAAGCCTTATCATCTTTTTTCAATTTTTTATATCTATCTTCACTATTTTTAATATTTAATTCTAACATAGCAATTTTTTTATCTAACCCTTTCTGCTCTTTTTTAGCAGAAAGAATATTTTTTGCAATTTTAGAGAGCTTTCTATCCATCTTTCTGTACTCTATTTTTTTTGATTTTAACTCTTTTTGTTTTTGGTTAATTTTTCTATCAACAGATGAACCCAAAAGTAGAGAAAAAAGAATAAACATTGTAAGAAGAGCTTTCATCTACTCCTCCTTTACATTAATAACAACCAAAAATACTGCAATAAGAACAACAAAAATTGAAGCAAAAAGTAAAATAAAGAAGTCTGAAAATATAAAAACTTCGGAAACATGCTCTTTCAGTATCTCCATTTGACTATCTGAAATCCACATTTTTTGAAGAGAGACAAACATCATAGAGGTTAAAACAGCAGATATTATAGCATCAATTACTGCCATATTAATCAAAACCTTAGAACGTAAAAATAGAGAAGCTCCAAAAATCTCCATCACTTTCATACGCTGTGCATGTAAAAAGTTCCATACTTCCATCTGCTTAACAATTAAAAAAAATCCAATTATTCCCATAAAAAATATAAATGTTCCAAATGAAAATTTAATAAAAGTAAAAAGTTCATATTGTGACTTATAAGCAGCCTGAAAAGTTTCAATACGTTTAATACTTTTGGACTTTAACAAATTTCTTTTAACCTCTTTAATCGCTTTAATACCCAAAAGATTATCAAGTTTTATCTCATAAAAATTGGGTAGTGCATCCTCTACACTTTTACGATTTTTTATATTCATTCCCTTCAAAGCCTTGGGTTTGTCTAGCTCTTTAACACCCAAAATATGGCTATCCCATGCCCTAAAATCATCAATACTCATCTCATCTTTAGCAACAACCATAATACTATAATTAGAAGATAAACTCTCTTCATATGTATCAGTTGTTCTATCAAAAACAATAAAGAACTCCAAACCAAGAAGAATTGCAACCAAAGGAAAGATTAGTGATATATGTCTCTTAATGAACTTCATATACACTCCCCATATCATCAATAGTAAGATGTCTATATGGAATATTAAATACCATAGGAATTCGGTGAGTTACAACAACCACAGTAGTATCAAGCTGTTGACAAGCATTCTCCATCAAATCCCAAATAACATTTGAAGAGAACTCATCAAGGTTACCTGTGGGTTCATCTGCCAAAATCAAAAATGGATTTTTTGCCAATGCACGTGCTACACCTACTCGTTGTTGCTCTCCACCAGAAAGTTCCATTGGGTATTTATCCTCTTTTCCACTCAATTTAACATGATGTAGAAGTCGTCGTGCTTGGGTTGATTGAACCTCTGCTGAGTATCCAGAAATCCATAGTGGTAACACTACATTTTTTTCAACTGTCCACTCATTAATAAGTTTATAATCCTGAAAAACTATTCCCAAATGTGTTCGTAACTCTTGAAGTTTTGGCTTTTTAATATCAATCATGTCTAATCCACCAATAACCAAAGAGCCTTCAGTTGGTTGTAAATTTCCATAAAGTGATTTTAACAATGTTGATTTTCCACTACCACTAGGTCCTGTTATAAAAACAAAATCACCTTTTTTTATTGTAAAACTAGCACCTCGAATAACCTCTTCATCTGCTTCATAAGAGAGAGTAAGATTATTTGCGACTATGACATTAGGCATCCAAATACTCCATAATTTTAAGATGAGTTTTATAGTTTGTCAAGGTTTTAACAGGATTTGAGTGAAAATAATATGCCTCTTTTTTATCCAAATATATAAACTTATGTTCTGGTCTATCAAAACTACCAAACGCCAACTTAATTAAAATAGCTTCCTCTTTAATTTTAAAAACTCTCTCAAAATGAATAAAAGAGTCTGTAAAGAGCAAAGGTTTAGATGTAATTTTATCTAAAAGTTCCTGTTTATAACAGATATTGTTAAAAGAAAAGTCAAAATCTAATACTCTTTCTTCAGATTTTTCTAAACAAGTCACATAAACATCATAAATATCTTTCTCTTGTTTTAACCATCTAGCTTCATATTTACTGGTTATCTCCAAGGCTTCATTTTTGCGTACTTCGACAGAGGTTTTAGAAACTTTATCACCTAAAAATGTATCTAGAGCGTACCAAAAATATTTATAGCTATCAGTTCTTAACTCTAAACGCCCACCCTCTTTTAAAACACGCATAGACTCTTCTAAAAATGAAGTAGATATAACTCGTCTTTGTGGTTTTTTATCCCAAGGAACAGGAAAATGGACAAATATTTCTGAACATAAATTAGATGGAATCATCTCTAACAGTAGACGAGCATCATAGTTAACAACCCAAATGTTCTCTAAATCCATAAGCTCAATCTGTTTCAAAACTTGCATGGCAGAGGGTGTATGAATCTCTATTCCAATAAATAGCCTATCTGGATTTTTTTTAGCTTGATAAAGTAGATGTTTACCAGAACCAAATCCAACTTCTATAGAAACTGACTCAAAAGAGAACTCTATCTCATTAAAATCTTCAATATTTTTTTCATATCTACTAGAAGCTAAAAGTTTTGTGGGGTGTATAGTAATATTTGATTGAGTTACATCTAAACTGTAGGATTTAGAGACATCAGCAATTGCTTGTTTCACCAAATTTACATTAAGTGGTCTGGTCACTTTATCATATTTAAGCAACCATGACTCTTTTGATTTTTTTAAGTGTAGTAAAAATGACTCATCTTCTTCTCTTACAGCAATAAGTTCATCATCACTGTGGGTATCATCTGCAATAAAAAGAATCTCTGTTTCAGAGACCATCCCTTTTTCTATTACAGAACTATCAAATGGTTTAACAGTTATATGTGGCATTGAGTCCCTTATCTTGCAAAAATAGTAACAACTTTACTTGGCTTAGAGATACTATCATCAAATCCAACAGCAATAACTCTATAAGCATAAGAGTTTCCAGGGGCAACATAGGTATCTATAAACTCTGACATCATTCTATGAGTAACAGAGTCTACCCATTTCCATGGTTGACCATTAATACTTCTCTCTATTTTATACATCTTTACACGCTTATCTGCATGTGGTCTCCAAATTAGCTTAATAGCAGTTGGTGCTTTTTGAAAAACTTGAAAAAAAGTTACAGCATCAAAAGGAGGTAAGGTTTGAATATCAATTACTTGCCCATGAGCTGACTCAAAACCACCTTTTATAGTGGTAAAAGTATATGTATATTTACCATTTTGTCGTAATCCTGTATCTACATAATGTGAAGCAAAACGATTAGAAATCGTACCTATTTTAACCAACTGTTTAGTTTTATTATAGGTCGTACCATCTCCCTCGCTTCGATAGATATTCACACCATCTAATCCTTTATTTGCTAAAGATTGCCACTCAAAAGCAACAGAAGTACTACTTGGTATTGCTTTTACACTGTTTACTTTAGGCAGATTTAAATCTAGCTGATGATTAGTTAAAGCAGATGGATTACATCCGTTCAATAATAGTAGTGAAGTAACTGTCAATGGTATTAGGGTTAATTTTTTCATTAACGTCTCCTTGATTAAATTTTCGATTTAAGAACTCTTGCATATCAGCAAAGAGTGGTGCAACGAACTCCATTCGTCTTTTAGTTATGGGATGAAACATATATAGTTTATATGCGTGTAAAAATACTCTATCTATTGTATCTTTTTTGCTCTTAAATCCATATAAACTATCCCCTAAAATATGTCTTCCTAAGCTCTCTAAATGTACCCTAATTTGGTGGGTTCTTCCTGTAAAAAGTTTTACAGCAATTAACTCTAAATTATCAATAGAGTTATGACTACTTCCTGTTTCAGACAACTTACAAAAAGATGATTTTGCCTCTTTTCCATCTACTCTAACATCCATTTTTAAACGGTTATTTGGATTTCTACCAATAGGTTTTTCTACTACTCCGTTTGATTTTAAAGGACAATCAATAATTGCAAGATAATATCTTCCCATGCTCTTATCTTGTAACTGTTCGCTCAATTTTTGATGAGCTTCATTAGTCTTAGCAATAACCAATGCACCTGTAGTATCTTTATCTATCCTATGAACAATTCCATGACGCTCTTCTCCTGAAATAGTAGATAGTGAAATACCTTTATGAATCAACCAATCTACCAAAGTGGGTTCTTTAACTGATGGAGCAGGATGTACAACCAATCCTGATGGCTTATTTACCACAAGCATAACCTCATCTTCATATAGTATCTCTACATCAAAATTTATAACCATAGGCTTTTTAGGAATAACCTCTTTAAAGGTGTAAGAGATAGTCTCTCCTATAACAAGTTTTTTTCCTGTTTTAACAACAATTTTATCATTAACTTTAACCAAACCCTCTTTTATAAGCTGTTCAACCTGATTACGGCTCTGATTCAACTCTTTGGTTAAAATCTTATCCAATCTTCCAATTTCAGTAACCTCAAATGTTTTCCAATTCATTTTACTCTTTTTGTATACAATTTTTTTATACCATTATAGCCAAATCAATTATTGATTAAAAACTTAGTTTAGGTATAATATTTTAAACTAATAGGATTACTGATGAAAAATTTACTACTTCTACTACTGATTCTCCCTCTTTTTCTACAGGCAAACCGAGTAAAACCAAAAGTAATGCATGCACAAGATAGAAGAGGTTATCATGATAGCTACTCTCATAGTTCCAATCACAGAGATACAGGCAAAGAGATACTTTGTGGAACAACAGAAGCTTCAGGGGAAATGATAGTTATTATTGCACTACAAGCCACTTCTGAAGCAACATCCGAAGAGAATTATGGTCATGCTCAATTGAGCTATTTAGATGACAATCGTATAGAGATTACAGAAGATATGGCAAAAGGAGAAGGAGAACATTTAGAGACACTTCTAAGTATGATTAAACCTAATTATAATCATAAAGTATTAATTACACTACAAGAGAATTTTGATGAGTTAATTTACCTTAAAAACAGCGATTTTTTAAACAGAGTAGAGCAATTAATATAGTGGTTCGATTTTATCGAACACACTATATTATGATTAAAAACATTACTCTTCAATTAAAATCTTAGCTTGTCCCAAATCACAAGTCTCTCCTTCTTGGCAATCACCTTTACCAATCAAATCATTACTACCTAAATCTTTATCATAAACCTCAATATACCATCTATCTTTTACTGAGCTAAAGCCAAGATTACATCTATATGTATCTTGACAACTATTTAATAGAGATAAAGGGTGCTTGTCTACAAATAGTTGAATATCAGGAGCATTACCCATCATGTCCCAATCCTCTCCATTTGCTTTTGTAGAAGCCACATCTATCTGTATTCTATATATATTAGGATTACTATTACACCCATATATTAGAAATATAAAAACCATTAAAAATAACCACTTCACAAATTTCCCTTTTTTATTTTTTCTTTGAGATAAATCTTAATATGCCTACTTCTTAAAATAAATTCCAAAATTAACCATAAGACGATAAGATATATCAAAACTATTCTCTTCTCTCCATAAGACAGATGGAGCAACTTGATAATAGAGCCACTTTTTGTAAAATAGATGATGATAAAGTGTATGTATATGATAATACTCTATATCATAATTTTTAAAGTTTTGTAGGTCACTACGAATTCCCATACCTACACGAAGTTGTTTTTTATCATTTATCTCTTTAATTAGAGAAAGATCGTGATAAGCAGTCTCATAAGACTTCTCATTTGAGTAGCTTAACTGATTTTTAAGAATAGCATAGACCGTCTCATCAAAAGTATAGATATTATTAAACTCTAAAATATCTTCTGTTGCTCCATCAGTATAAAAACGTAACCGATTATAAAATGAACTTTTGATATTACTATCTTTATAAACATCATAACGAGAACGTAAATTTAAATATGGAACTAAATGTCCTTGACGTACACGTAATCCAGCACCTAAAGCCAAATTAAACTTCTTTTTAATAAATTTAAAATACTCTACACGCAGATAATAACTCTTGTCTCTTAGCTTCTCATTATTTAATGTTGTTCTATCATAAAGACTATCATCATTATTCTCATCTTCAAAAATAAGGCGTAAGTTTTTTTGAATTTTAGGAAGACTTAAACGTAGGCGTAAACGCATATCTTTTTCAAACTCTTGATTTGCCTCCATAGCAATAGAGGTAGAGAGTTCTGCATATGTTTTACTACTAATACTACTCTCATTTCCCTCTACAAAATAGTCATCTATACTATTACTTGTATTGACCAATATATTACAGAGTTCATCATGATACTCCTCAAAAAGCTCTATACTACTCTTTGCAAAGATATTAGTTAACAAAAAAGGTAGTAGTATTAATCTTAGACTAATCTTCATGAAACCGTTATAGTCTGCTAAAAATAACTCTAATCATAGTGTTCAACATAATGATTTTCATCAATTAAAAGTTTCCATACATGACTTTGAACAATATCACTAGCATAGAGATTGTGTAGTTTTTTAAATGATCTTACAGCTCTGGCTGTAACTGAACCAAAAATACCATCAACCTTAATTAATAGAAGCTCTTGCAAAAACTTAACAGATTCCCCTCTTGAACCAGTTTTTAACTCTGGTAGTTCATGAACATTTAAACTTCTTATATTATCCAATACAGGTTCAGCAGATGAATCTAATCCCAAAGAGCCAAACTCATCCAATTTTAAAATAGTTTTATAATCAATTACAGGACAAGCTTTAGCTGCAACTTCACAATGTCCATGAAAACTAACCTGACCCTCATAACTATTATTAATATCTATAGAGATTGCTTTTAGTGCATCATGTTGAGCCAAGGTAAACTTCTCTTTTCTTAATCCAGCTAAAACAATAGCAATACTTCTACGATTATGACCTCGTTGTGCAGCAGGAGTCTTCTCTATGCTTCTACCCTCATGAATTTCACCATCTTTAGTGATAAGAAAATGGTACCCTATATCTGACCACCCTCGATTATTTACATGGTCTTCTCGTATTCTATCTACAGTATTATAAGAGGCATTTTCTGTAGCTGTACAGTGTATAAAAATTCTATCAACTTCTCTATTTGGTTTTATAAATAACGTACTCATAATCTATCCCTTTCTTTTTTAATTTTTTTTGATTTTTCTCCAGTATAAACTTATTTTATACTTATATTATAAATAGTAAAAACTGTTGAGCTACTTATAAAAAAAATAAACTTATTTATATCTATATTTTTTTAAAAAAAAAGAAAAAGAATCAAAAAAACAGTATAAAATATAATAAAAAATAATACCTTCTTAGAGTTTATCAACACTCCTATTCGCCAAACTTTTAGGATAGTTTCTATTTTGTGCAATAGATTCTGCACGCTCTTTAATATCCTCTTCATTTAACTCTACCATTCTATTCAAAATTACATCTTTATCCAGATACCCAATTTTAATAAGCTCTTTAGCTATAGTACCAACCATATCTAAAACGGATGAGACCTTTACAATTTCACATCGTGCATACTTCTCACGAGGAAATGATACCTCTGCCACACGCAGAGTTGGATCATCACCTGGAATCTGTTGAGCCCCAAAAAGTGGTTTAGATCCTACTGTTGCAGTAGAAAATGAAGGAATAAATTGAGATAGATGTTTAATAGCATTATGAGTACGCTCTTTTACCTCATCTTCTCTCCATGATTTATCAATCTTCTCTATAAAGTTCTGATTTAGATGTGGTTGACAACTAACTATTGAGTTACTAACTAAACCATCTTTATAAAGAGTAATCTCATTTGTCATTCCATGAAGCTGAAAATATCCATTTGGATAAGGTGTAAACTGCCCCATCCCTTGTGGTGTTCCCCTCTCTCCATGAAAAATTATCTCAGGAAATATCACAGAAGATTGGCTATCCCATCTTGAAACATAAGCAGATTTAAACTCAACCATACGCTTACATGAAACACCCAGCATATCATCAATTTTACCTGTTCTAAACCCTGTAGCATTTATAAGATAATCAAAACTATTTTTATAGCTTTGTTCATCTTTTATATAAGATATTTCCCAACTCTCATTTAAAACATCTTTTTGTATATTATAGACAATACTATTACTTTGCACCGTTACATTATATATTTTATCTAAAGCAATAGATACACCTGACGATAATCTAAATAGATTTAACCCATACTCTTGTACCATAATCAAAGGAAACTGAACTTCCTCTAAATCTATATTTTTGGCTACAGGAATCATCCACTCATCTGCTGACTTTGGCTGAGCTACAATATCTCTACTCTTTAATAGACTCATCTCCTCTTTACTATAAAGTTTATAATACTCTCTGCTTTCTCCTAAAACTTTATTATCACTATCTTTATCAATAAGCCTCTGATACTCATCTTTAAGTAGTTCTAATCTAGGAAATAATCTATTAGGAGTACCACTATCTGAAGTAGGAAGCACAATAGCTGTAGGTCTATAATCAACAACAAAAGGATAAAACCGTAAGAAATCTATAGACTGTTTTAAAAGTTTAATACATTGAGCATCAGAGATTTCACGGTATAAATTTCCACCAGCATGTAGATGACAAAATGGAGGTCCGCCAACAAGGCTTGACTCTTTTTCAAATAGAGTGATATCTAAACCTAACCGACCCAAATAGAGTGCTGTTGTTGAACCAGCAACTCCTCCCCCAACAATAGCTATTTTTACTTTTCTATTTTTATCCATTACAGTAGTTCCAATATCTCTTTAAAATCATCAATTACAACTGTAGGGTTATGAATTGATATATCTTCGTTATAGTTATATCCATAGGTAACACCTATACTCTGCATATTACATCTGGCTGATGCCAAAATATCATTTTTAGAATCACCCACCATAATAGACTCTTCTACTGTAACATTTAACTTATCACAAACATATAATAGAGGCATAGGGTCTGGTTTCTTTTTAATTAAAGAGTCTCCACCAATAAAATATTCGAAAAATGATATTAATTCTAACCCTTCTAAAATAGGAGCTACAAAATCAAATGGTTTATTAGTTACAATTGCCAATCGGTAACCTCTATCTCTTAAAAGATTTAGTGTCTGAGGAACGTTAACATAAGGAACTGTCTCAACAGAGAGATTTTTAGAGTAAAATTCAAGAAAAATCTTCAATGCGTTCTCAAACAGTTCATTATCAATATTTTCATCAATACTCTTATCTCCACTCAACGCTCTTTTTACCAATATTTGAGCCCCATTACCAACCCATTCATGAATAGTATGGGTATCAAAAGTGTTATAATTTAGTTCAGTTAACATATAATTAATAGCTCTTGCCAAATCAGGAGCAGAGTCTATAAGTGTACCATCTAAGTCAAAAATGATAAGTTTTTTATCTTTAAATTTCAAGTGATTACCTTCTAATTTTTCTTATGTTACTAGAAGATGCTTAGAGTTGAATTAATTAAATAGCCCAAATCACTACAGATATGCTCTCTTAAACCAAATATAATATCCCCCTACAGCTATAAATCCTAGTCCTATAATAGTTGTAACCCAAAACATCTCCATTCCCAATTTAGAAGCATAACCGATAAAGAGTATTGTTACAATATTACTTATCATAAATATCATATCATTATAGGCAATAACCCTACCTAAAAACTCTACCTCTATCTCTTTTTGAATCATATAGTAGGTATATGACCAGAGAGAAGTAGTTAACAGTCCTACAAAAAACATTCCGATTAATGAGTAGTAGAATTGATCTTGAATTAATGCCCATAAAATAATAAGTATCCCTTGAAATGAAAATATATAGTGTAAACTATTTTGATGAATATATCTGCTAAATAGAAATGTACCAATAGATAATCCTATAGCTCTAGAGGTATTCATCCAACCAATAGCTAAAGGAACGGCTAAAAAATATTTATAATGAAAATCAGCTAAAAGCGTGATAATGGTATCAAAACTGGTCAAACCTAAAGAGGCATGAAGAAGAATAAGATGTATTAACTTTTTATGATTAATCAAATAGTTAAATCCACTTTTCATCATTGCCAATGCTGTTTGTGTATAGGAATTAGGATTAAGTGAAAGTTGCAGATTAATAACCAGTATCGAGGCGATAATATAAAGAATAATATCTATCATAAAAGTAGTATCATAAGAGAAGTAGTATGTAACTAAACCACCCAATGCCATACCTACAGCAAAACAGACTGACCATACAATAGAGTGAATCTCGTTGGTATTTTTAAGCATCTCTCCTTTTAATATCTTAGGAAACAGAGCCATCTCAGCTGAAAAAAGAATAGAAGATGCACTAGAGCGAACAAATAGAAAAATCATTAGCCACCACAAATCATCTAAACTATTAACTGTCATAAAAAGAGATGTCATACTAATCTCAATAACAAGCAAAAAACTCATCAATTTTTTAAAATCAAAACGGTCAATAATCCATCCAGAGAGAGGTGCTAACAGTACAGCAGGTAACATAATCATAATAAAAACATAAGATATTTCTAACTCTGATGCACCATACTCTACCAACATTGAAGCAATAGCAACTTGTGAAAACCAAGTTCCAAAATAAGATATAAACTGTATAAGAGTTAATCTAGCAACTACAGGGTGTTTTAAAGTTTTTATATAGGTTAATTTTTCAGTTTCATTATTCATTATGCTATTTTAGCGTATAGTTCCCAAAAAAGTATGAAGGTTATTAATGAATTTAAAAGAGTATCTTATTGAGATACGAGAGGCAAAGTGGTTCTCTAACTTAACAACAACAATTATTATTATCTACTCCTCTATTTTGGGTCTAAAAACCATTACTAATCTAGAGAGCAACCATATATTTCTTTTTCATGTATTGGACTATTTTATTACCATATATTTTTTGGTAGAGGTTATAATTAAAATGTCTGCCGAAAAACATATAAAAGATTTCTTTAAAAACAGATGGAATGTTTTTGATTTTATTATTGTTGTTGTAACTCTTATTCCTTTAGAGAATACAACCATGGCTGCTGTAGCAAGACTATTTAGAATATTTAGAGTACTAAGACTTATCACATCTCGTCCTGAACTAAAACGTATTATAGATATGCTTATTGGAGCTATCCCTTCTATTATAGATATTGTTCTACTTATGTTTATAATTTTCTATATCTATGCAATCTTAGGAAACTTCCTTTTTGAATCTGCACCAAGTGGATTATGGAAAGATTTTCTAGTGGCGATGTTAACACTTTTCCAAATATTAACCTTTGAAAATTGGTCAGATATTATGTATGAAGCCATGAAAATTTATCCTTGGGCGTGGATCTATTTTGTTAGTTTTGTTATTATTGCTGGATTTGTATTTTTCAATCTTTTTGTAGCTGTGATTATTGGAGAAATGGAGAAACTAAGCCATGAAGGAGAGCATGAAGAGGAGGTCGAGAAATTAGATTTAATTCTGAAAGAAGTTAGAGAGCTAAAAGCAGAACTAAAAGAGTTAAAAGAGGATAAAAACAGGTAATAGATATGATAATATTTTACATTCAGCCAAATTTTTTTTAAGAATTCCATAAGCTTTTTATGATTTCTATATAAAAAGTAGTACAATTCCTCTTAAAAACTGGATAAAAAACCTTGAAAACAAAAAGTTTATATATAGCATCGCATGAAAAATCAGCAGGTAGCATTATTGTCTCTTTGGGGATGATGGAGTTTCTTAAAGCAAAATTTGAAAAGGTTGCTTTTTTTCGTCCTTTTGTCAAAGATGAACATCTAAAAGATCATAATATCTCCTTTTTTATGGAACGATACAATTTAGATATAAAATATGAAGATACAGTGGGGTACAGTGTTGTAAAAGTTGAAAAGATGATTTCAAAAAATCACTTTGACACAATACTAAAAGGGTTAATAGAGAAGATAAAAGAGCTAGAGAATCATTATGATTTTATCTTAATTGAGGGGCTAAATCAACCTAACTTCTCAAATGCAATAGATTTTGATATTAACCTAGCCGTTGCTAAAAATTTAGGAGTACCATACCTTAATATCATCAAAGGTAGTAAAAAAAGTGCAGATGAGATATTAGATGAAATTCTTATTGACCACGAAGGAATAAAACTTTCGGGATGTAAACATTTTGCTACATTTGTAAATAGATTAAACCCTTATGAGTCAAAACCACTAAAACTACTACTATCCCAAGAGAAAGAACTACCACCTACCTGCATACTAAATGAGGTTTCTCAGCTAGATATGCCTACAATTAGAGAGATAAAAGATGCCCTCAACTGTAAAATAATCAAAGCTCAAGAGATAGACTTTCAACGAGTCGTAAAGAGTAGAAAAATTGCTGCAATGGAGTTAGAGAACTTCTTTGACTATATCGAAGATGGAGATTTAATATTGACCCCATCAGATAGAGCTGATATTGTAGTTGGATCTATTTTAGCAATATACTCTAAACGCTACTCCAATATTTCAGGAATTGTTTTAACTACAGAGTTCCCAGTACCATACTCTCTTCTTAGAATTATGGAAGGGCTTGATGATCTACCTCTACCAATCTTATCAACAGAGTACAACACATATGATACAGCAATTAAAATTAGCGAAATAAACACACTTATTAGTGCAAAAGATGAAAGAAAAATTGCACTTGCCTTAGGAATCTTTAACTCTTCTGTAGATATAGAAAAGATAGAGAAACAGATTCAAGAGAGTCCCTCAGAAGTGATAACTCCAGCTATGTTTGAATATGGTCTGTTTCAAAAGGCCAGAGAGAACAAAAGAACAATAGTACTCCCTGAAGCACTAGATGATAGAGTCTTAAGAGCTTCTGAAATTTTACTTCTTAGAGGTATTATAGATATTATTTTACTAGGAGATAAAGAGGAGATTCTACTAAAAAGTGGCTCACTAGGACTAAATATATCCCAAGCAACCATAATTGATCCACTCACCTCACCATATCGAAAGAAGTTTACAAAAGAGTTTTTTAGGCTACGAAAAGCTAAAGGAGTTACAATACAAGCCTCTCATGATTTAATGGGTTCAGTTAACTACTTTGCTACCATGATGGTACAGATGGGAATAGCTGATGGAATGGTCTCTGGAGCAATTCACACCACCCAAGAGACAATTAGACCTGCTTTACAAATCATCAAGACTAAACCTCATATTGATATTGTATCTAGTCTCTTTTTTATGAGCCTTGATACCAAAGTACTTGTTTATGCAGACTGTGCTATTAACCAAGACCCTACAGCCGAAGAGTTGGCTACTATTGCAATTACCTCTGCCGATACAGCTATTCAATTTGGTATCACCCCCAAAATTGCAATGCTCTCCTACTCCACAGGATCATCAGGAAAAGGAGAAGATGTTGAAAAAGTGGCCACTGCTACAAAAATAGTTAAAGCAAAAAGAGCTGACCTATTAATAGAGGGACCAATTCAGTATGATGCAGCCATAGACAAAGAGGTTGCCAAGAAAAAACTTCCTAATAGTCAAATAGCAGGAGAGGCAACTATCTTTATCTTCCCTGATTTAAATACAGGAAATAATACATATAAGGCTGTTCAACGCTCATCTGGTGCAGTAGCCGTAGGGCCAGTTCTACAAGGTCTAAACAAACCCATAAATGATTTAAGCCGTGGTTGTTTAGTATCAGATATTGTCAATACTGTGGCTATCACAGCAATTCAAGCATCAAAGGATTAATATGAAGATACTAGTACTAAATGCAGGAAGCTCTTCTCTAAAATATAAACTCTTTATTAATCATATACCATCTTTAGAGGGGCTAATAGAAAATATAACAAACTATCATAAAGGGATAGAAGAGATAGAGAATCAACTAAAAAATAAAGCAGATATATCCAACCTCTCTTCACTAGATGTAGTTGGTCATAGAGTAGTACATGGAGGAGAAGAGTTCCAAAAAAGTGTTATAATTGACCAAAAGGTAATAGAGACTATAAAAGCACTTATTCCACTAGCTCCTCTTCATAATCCTGCTAACTTAGAGGGGATTTTAATGATTAAAAAAATTGCCCCTACCCTAACACAAGTAGCTGTATTTGATACATCTTTTCATCAAACTATCCCTGAAAAAGCTTATCACTATGCCCTGCCAAACGAGCTATATAAAAACTATGATATTCGAAGATATGGGTTTCATGGTACATCTCATCAATTTGTCGCTCAAAAAGCATCTAATCTATTAGGTAAAAAGTTAAAAGAGACCTCTCTTATCACTCTTCATCTAGGTAATGGAGCAAGTCTATGTGCCATTAAAAATGGAAAGAGTATTGATACAACTATGGGTTTTACCCCTCTAGAGGGATTAATTATGGGAACA
>Ga0256827_10001211_pt1 | contig 16409 bp, 13 predicted proteins | sample CV84metaG_FD_185977 | JGI IMG/M metagenome (GOLD analysis project Ga0256827, IMG submission 185977) | Hydrothermal vent microbial communities from East Pacific Rise, Pacific Ocean - CV84 | ecosystem: Environmental > Aquatic > Marine > Hydrothermal vents | place: Pacific Ocean: East Pacific Rise... | reverse complement strand
TATTGACTTTGCCGGCAACCATACCGACTTGTATCATATCCAGATTATACAGAATATCGCGGATAACATCCCGCCAATTCCAGCAGATGCTGATCAACTTCGGCAGGTCGCAATCAATCTTCTCTTGAATGCCGGTTCGGCATCTCCAGAGGGGAGTGAAATAAATGTCACCGCGCAGCTTGAAGATAACAAGTATGTTCAGATAACTATTACCGATCATGGTGAGGGAATTTCAAAAGAGAATCTGGAGAAAATTTTTGAGCCATTCTTCACCACCAAAGCACGAGGAACCGGGTTAGGACTGGCAATTACCAAACAGATTATCGAAATGCATCAAGGACAAATATCCATCAATTCAGAGGTTGGGCAAGGGACAACTGTTATCATCCTTTTGCCACTGGTCAGGGAAGAGTACTAGACTAGATAAGTTAGGTAGAAAAGTTCGATTCCGACAAAGATTGAGGATTCTGGCATGTCAGCAAAAAAGATTATGGTTATTGATAATGAAGAGGGGCTCTGCCGAATGATGGCAGCCGTTCTGATGGACGAAGGGTACGCAGTGCGGACTTTCACCGATCCTCTTGAAGCGGTCGAGCTGTTTCGTGCCGGGATCTGGGATCTGGTGGTCAGTGATATCAAAATGCCGGGAATTGACGGATTGGAAGTGCTACGACGGATCAAAGCCATTGAAGCCGACATTCCGATCATTATGATTACCGCTTTTGCAACGGTTGAGATGTCAATCCAAGCTCTACGCAGAGGGGCCTACGATATGTTGACCAAGCCCTTTGAGCCCGATGAACTGCTCTACCGGGTGCGTAACGCACTGAGTCACAATCAACTGAAAACAGAAAATCAGCAACTGCGTAAAGAGCTGGCTGGCAAATTCAATTTCGACAATATCATCGGAGCATCAACCATTCTGCAACAACTGCTTGATAAAGTTGAAAAAGTTGCCGTCCGGGATACTTCGGCCCTGATTACCGGAGAATCTGGTACCGGGAAAGAGTTGATTGCCCAGGCAATCCACTACAACTCTCCCCGTAAGGACAATGCATTCATTGCCATCAACTGTGGAGCAATTCCCGACTCGCTCCTCGAAAGTGAACTGTTCGGCCATAAAAAAGGGGCATTCACCGGGGCCGACACAGACAAGGAAGGGTTGCTGAAAGCAGCTGATGGGGGAACTCTGTTTCTGGATGAGATTGGTAATCTTCCCCTCACTGTACAAAAAACCCTGTTACGATTTCTTCAGGAACAGGAATTTAACCGGGTTGGAGATACAGTGCCGACCCGTGTCGATGTTCGATTGATATCTGCCACCAATTCAGATCTTGAGAAAGAAGTCGAAACAGGAACTTTTCGTGAGGATCTTTTTTATCGGCTCAATGTGATCAATCTCCACCTGCCACCACTTCGCCAGCGGCGGCAGGATGTTTCCCTGCTTGCTGCCCATTTTATCAGTGAGCAGAATAAAAAGTTCAAAACCAATATCAAAGGATTCTCAACCGAAGCGCAACAGGCAGCCAGTGAATATGCCTGGCCGGGCAATATTCGCCAGTTAAAAAATGTGATCGAAGCATGTATGACAGTCGAAACAGAACAACAGATCAGTCTGGAAACCCTGGCACAATTTATTGAAACAGAAAGCAATCCGATTGACAATGATGATTACGACAGAGCACTGGCACGTTTTGAAATTGACTATCTGCACCAATTGATTAGTTCAGTGGATGGAAATATTGAGGAAGCAGCGAAAAAAGCAAATATGAATATGGCAACCATTTATCGTAAATTGAAAAAATACAGTTTACGTAAGCAGGACATTCGGTAAAGACAAAATATTCACTCGGATTTTACGGTGCAAGAACTTCAGAAACGAATCTCCAACTGGCTTCGTGATCGATAATCCCCAAAAAGAATTTCAACTGGAGAAATTCGAGAAACGGCATTCCAACCGGCTTCATCACCCAGAGCCCCAGAATAGAGAGGATCAACGCAGTCATTCCCCAGTTAAGGACTTGCGTCCATAACGCCCAGTTTGGCTCTACGTGCGGTTTCTTTTTAACGTCATCATCATCTTCCCTGGCTTCTCTTCGAGCCCCGTTGCGGATCAACCGTCCCGACGACAGAAAGATCACTGCTGTCACCAGAAACTGCGGCATCACTGCGGCACTGAGCACTCCCATTGCCAGCAAGGCTGCGTAACACATTAACGCTGCCATCCCCAAAAATGTCATCTGTTGACTTAACTTCATCTTGGCAACCTCAGACTAAAGAAAATCAGCATAACCTATACCTGGATCCCTGTATATCCTGAAAGTTCAGGATGAACAGAGTCCCTTGTTAATCAGCGCATTGTGTATTGCCGCATACATTGCGACAAGAGCTGAACAAAGACCGAAGACGCAACCAAACAGCAAAAAAACCTGATCATCCCGCATTTGATCCAGCGACAGCGCCATCAGACAAACCATCAGAGTTCCATAAAGGTAGCGCATTGACACACTCTGACGAAAGCTACGCAGGAAGAGGATCGCAACAAACAGCGCCCAGAGACTCAAATAGGAAACCGTCACCATGGCACTTGGAGATTCTCCATAGCCCAACTTGGGAAACACTTCCAGTCCAATAATTGAGAGCCAGAACATCCCGAGCGGGAGCAAGGTACCAGCAGCATAGGGGTGACCCTGTTTCTGACTGCGCATACCAACCACAATTTGAATTGAACCGCTTATCAGCAGAAGACAACCAACATAAAAAGCCGAAGATTCAAAGATATCGGCCTTACAGAAAATGTAGGTCAACAGACTGATCCCCAAAGCCAGCAAGCCAAAGCTTGGTAGTTGTTTATGCTCTTTTGTATCATAAGGAGTGTTCATAACAAGCTCCGCAAAATTAAAATAGGCCGAAAGGGCCTCGCTTTAGCAAGACCCTTTCGGGTTGGGACAATTCAACCGTTGATTAATCTTGAACCTTCTGCAGAACCAGATCCTCTTCTTCGACAAAGATCTCTTCTGTCTCTGTAACCGTTGCAGGGGCTTTCTGTTTCCGTAATGACAGTGCCATCATCGCACCCACCAGCAGAAGAACACCGGCAACGATAAAGGATGATTCCATACTGCCGGTTTTAACTTTCAGCATTTCGGAAACCCGAACCAGAACAAAGGCACCGACACCCCAGGCAGAAAAGAGCAGGCCATAATTCATACCGAAGTGTTTCATCCCCCAGCTGTCTTTGGCAAAGGAGGGGAACAGTGACAGGTTAGTACCATAGTTGAAAACCATCGCAGTGACAATCAGAGCAACCAGAATCGGGCTGCTGCCATCACTCCCCAGAATCGGAATTGCGGCAAACATCAACACAGCCTGAAATGCCAGCATAATACATAGAGTGGTGGCACGACCGATTTTATCAGAGATCACACCGGCAATCAGACGACCAGCAGCGTTACCAACAGACATAATCACAACAACCAGAAAGGCCATCTCCCCCATAGAAGCTTTGGCCAAACCTTTTGCACTGCCAATAACCATCAGCCCGGCACCGGAACCGATAAAGAAGCAGAGCCACAGAGTATAGAAACGGGCATTGGTCAACAACTGTGACGGTTTAAGATCAGGAACATTGGAGACAGTTTTAGCCGCACCCTGCTTGGCATTCGGATCAGCAACAAAACCTTCAGGAGGGTTGGAAATCAACAGACCAAGGCCACTCACAACGATAGCAAAGGCGATTCCAAAATACATCATCGCCTGTTGCAGACCCACGGTTGACAGCAGATACTTGGCCAAGGGGGCGATATAGACCGAAGCCAGACCAAAACCGGAAACTACGATTCCGGCAACCAGCCCGGTCTTCGCCGGAGAAAACCACTTTAATGCCGGTGGTGTTGCAGCGGAATAACCAAAACCGATTCCGGTTCCTGCCATCATTCCAAAGCCGACAACCCAAGCCCAGTAATTAGTTGTCTGAGAGATCCAGATAAAACCGGCACCAACCAGAAGACCACCAATCGCACAGGTCACTTTAGGACCAAATTTATCCTGGCATTTACCAGCAATAATCATTGCGACTGCAAAAGCCAGACAAGCAACAGCGTAAGGGTCATTGACACTGGCAGCATCCCAGGTAAAAGCACCTTGTCCCCCGGCGGCAATTGAGTCCGTGATCGCACCTTTAAAAATACTCCAGGTATACAGAATCCCCAGTGCCAGGTTGATTCCAGTACCGGCCAGAACGACCTGTAGGCCGCGGTTTTTAATTTTTTGTGGTTGCATTACAGAAGTCTCCTCTCTCAGTTGTTCATTTGAATGGTTATAGGCAGTCAGACAATTAAGACGATGTGATAAAGGCCATTTATTACGAAATTTGATTTTGATTGGAGTGCGGTTCATATGAGGCTGCACCGTAACGGGTGAATCATCCTCGACAGGATTTTCGGGAATATCTCTTTCAAGAATCTCGGGATGACGATCACTCAGTTCCTGAAACTTGTCACACTCCTGATAGCGACATGAGCAAAAGTGGGACATGGCAACAACATCATATGGAGAGATATACTCTTCACCGACATCACAGAACCCTTTTTCTTGGCCAAAGTAAGGACAAATCGCCATGAGACATCTCCTTGTTGAATAAGTTGATGTCTCCCCTTACCGCAACCTGCGTGCCAATCATCATAAAATTATTTCTGCTGTAATTTCAAAGAGTTAAATTGAATATTCAAAAAATGTATTTCCCACAGAAACAACTGTGTTTTTGCAAAAATGCAAAAATAAATGACTATCAATCCAGGCAAATAGCAAAAGTGCAAAAAATCGTTCCAACATTATCACCGCTATTTAGGTGGGTTTATGAACAGAAACAGGTTGCAATCAGGAAGGAACAAAACATGGTTTTGCAGATATAAAATGGGAATTGGAATTATTTGCAGAAATGCGAAAAAATCATCAGGGGATCGTTTCAGGAAGAACAGAATAGCAGATCAATCATAACCTCACCATTTGCCCCTCTCAGCTGCTCTCCGTTGAAAGGTTTTTCTAAAAGTTGGGCCATAGAATGTATGAATTCGGCCATCCAGATTATAATACAATCCAAACAGCAATTCTGCTCAAACAATGACGGGAATCTCAATCAAATTCGGCAACCCTGAAGCGATCCCGGCTTGAACAGCCTCGGCAATATCACCGGCCCGATCAACCCGACGAGCAACGACCCCCATCGATTGAGCCAAAGCAAGGTAATCAATAGAAGGATTAACAATATCCATAGCAATAAAACGGTTCTGTTGTGCCGAAGTAAAGTGAGGCTGGGAACGCATGAAGTTTTTCAGGACATTATATTCACGGTTGTTCACCACAACAAAAGTGACGGGTAATTTTTCATATGCGGCGGTCCACAAAGCTTGTGGAGAATAAAGAGCCGCGCCATCACCAACCGGACAGACGACAGGCTTCCGGCCAAGTCCCAGTGAATAACCGACAGCCGTCGGCATTCCCCATCCCAACGCTCCTCCTCGCATGAAAGAGTAACGACGCGTCACGCTGCTATGCAAAAACTTGCGCAAGTGGGCAGCAGTCACAATTGCTTCATCGACAATAGCCGTCTCAGGCCCGATCCCCTTTGCCAGTTCCTGTGCCGCAACAAGAGGGTGAATTCCTCGAAGGGAAAAAAGCTTTTCTGCCTCTGCTGCCAAATTTTTCCGCCGGATCTTTTGTTCTTGGTTTGCTTTTGTCAATAGAGCGGTGTAAACCTTGGAGCTGCCGTGCAACCGCTTACGCAGAAGCTGATTGAGAAGCTGCAATGACTTCTGAATATCACCGACAACTGAAAGCTTGGTGGGGTAACTACGACCAAGATCACGCCCATCCACCGATAATTGAAACAGATCGCAATGTTCAGGCAGTGCCGAACCTTCTGTATACAGAATAGTAATGAACGATTTTCCACCTAAAGCAAAAATACAATCAAAATTCTTAGCAATTTCATGAATTTCAGTTGCTTTGGTTGGAAGATTTCCTGACCAGAGCGGATGGCTGGTCGGATATGGAAGGTGAGCCGGCCAGGAGGACCCGTATACGGGAGCTCCAAGCATTTCTGCCAGAGTGACAACCTCGGGAGCAGCATTATGGTTGGAAATTTCATCGCCGGCAACAATCATGATCCGTCCCGGTTCAACAGCGGCCAACTCGTCAGCCAGTAAATCAAGCGATCCAGCGACGGGTCTTCGATCAATATTTGAGCGCGGCGGAACAGGAACCGTTGTCATCCCCTCCATCACATCCATGGGCAGAGAAAGAAAAACCGGACCTGACTGTGCGGCGGAACAATCTTCAAAAGCTCGCCGAATCAGAATCGGAAGCTGTTCAGGAGAATGAACCTCCTGCGCCCATTTGACCGCCGGGGTTGCTATCTGCGTTAGATCCCCCGCCAATAGAGGGTCTGTTATCGAGTGCCTCGAATCCTGTTGGCCAGCAGTTACAACCAATGGCGTTCCAGAAACATTGGCATTCAACAAATTCCCAAGTCCATGCCCCAGCCCACCCGCGGTATGCAGATTAACAAAACCGGGGCGACCCGAAGCCTGAGCGTAGCCATCAGCCATCGCAACAACGGTTGCTTCCTGTAATCCCCAGATATATTTGACCATCGGACTATCGATCAGTGCATCAATAAATGGCAATTCTGTTGTTCCAGGGTTACCAAAAACGTACTCAACCCCTTCACTTTCAAGTAATTCAAGCAGAAGTTTTCCGCCGCTTCGAGGCTTGAGCTGACTTGAATTTGTCCCATCGCTCTTTTGCATAACTTGTACTCCGAAAATATTCTAAAATTTACTCTCAAGTGCCCCATGAGGCGGGACTTCAGCCTGTTTCAGGTGATACTGAAACTGCGAACGGCTGATCTCTTCAGCTCCCATGCTGAGGAGATGATCGGTGGTCTGCTGGCAGTCGAGCAGGACAAAGCCCTTCCGGTGCAGATATTCGACCAGCTGAACCAGCACCACTTTTGAGGCATTTTTAGTACGACTGAACATCGATTCACCAAAGAAACAGCGACCGATACACACCCCGTACAGCCCACCAACCAGTTCATCACCATCCCAGCATTCAACCGAATGGGCAAAACCAAGCTGATGCAGATCGGTGTAGGCGTGCTTCATCTCCGGGGTAATCCAGGTTCCACTCCCATCAAGCCCGGCACGCAAGCGACGACACCAGTAGATCACCCCGGGGAAATTTTCGTTAAAACTGATCCGATACGGTTCACGTCGCATAAAGCGGTGCAACGAACGGGAGATGTGGAGCTTTTCAGGAAACAAAACACAGCGGGGATCGGGCGACCACCAGAGAATCGGCTCCCCCGGATTATACCAGGGGAAAACTCCGAGGCTGTAAGCAAAAAGTAAACGTTCGGCGGAGAGGTCGCCACCGACTGCGAGCAGACCATAATCCTCAGACTCTTCGATGGGAGGAAACCAGAGATTATTATCCAGTTGATAGCAGGACATGATCAAAAATTCTGACCGACCGCTAAAAGTAGCGGAAGGTCAGCCTACCCGCCTTGCATCCAATTCGCACTTCGCCACCATTACGCAGTTCACCAAACAGAATCTTCTCTGCCAGAGGATCACTCAATTCGGTCTGAATCAAGCGTCCCAGCGGCCGCGCACCAAACAACGGATCATGCCCCCGCAGGCTCAGGTCTTTCCTGGCTGCAGCAGAAACCTTGATGATAACACTCTGCTCACCCAGTTGTCCGGCTAACTCCTGCAGGAACTTATCAACTACCTGCAACATAATCTTTTCATCGAGAGTAGAAAAGTTGATCGTCGCATCGAGGCGATTCCTGAATTCGGGTGAAAATACCTTTTCGAGTGCATTTTTTGGTGTTACCACAGTTCGGCTACCAAAGCCGATCGGGACACTATTCATATCACGGCCGCCGACATTGCTGGTCATAATCAGGATAACATTACGGAAATCGACCTCCTTGCCATTATTATCGGTCAAGATCCCGTGATCCATCACCTGCAACAAAATATTAAACAGGTCGGGATGGGCCTTTTCAATTTCATCAAGAAGCAATACCGACCAGGGATTTTTCCCCACCTCTTCGGTCAGCAAACCCCCTTGATCAAAACCGACATAGCCGGGAGGAGCACCAATCAGCCGGGCAACTGAGTGTTTCTCCATATATTCACTCATGTCAAAACGGAGGAATTTTACCCCCAACTGGATTGCCAGCTGCTTGGCAACCTCTGTCTTGCCAACGCCAGTCGGCCCAGTAAACAGGAGAGAACCGACCGGTTTATCGGGATGCCCCAAACCAGCCCGGGAACGATGGATCGACTTAACCAGACCTTCGACTGCCCGGTTCTGACCAAAAACCACCCGTTTCAGATCCCGTTCCAAATTGCGAAGACGATGACGATCACTTCCGGCTATCGTACGCATTGGCACCCGCGCCATCCTTGCCACAACCCGTTCAATATCTTTTGTATCTATCGGCCGCTTAGGAAGTCCATCCAAACGATGCTGTGCACCGGCCTCGTCAATCACATCAATGGCTTTATCAGGTAAATGGCGTTGGGGGAGATGTTTAACCGCCAAATGGACGGCTGATTCCAAGGCATCTTCGGTATAGCTGGCCTTATGATGCTGCTCGTAACGGGGCGCTAACCCCTTCAGAATGTCTAATGTCTCATCACGACTCGGTTCATGGAGATCAATTTTTTGGAACCGTCGCGACAGAGCACGATCCTTATCAAACAGATTGCGGTATTCTTCATAGGTCGTTGACCCGACACAACGTAAATCACCAGAGCCAAGTGCCGGTTTAAGAATGTTTGACGCATCCAGAGAACCCCCACTGGTTGCTCCGGCACCAACAATGGTATGAATTTCATCAATAAATAAAATTGCCTGATCCCGTTTTTGTAATGCAGCAACAACAGCTTTAAGTCGCTCTTCAAAATCGCCACGGAACTTGGTCCCTGCCAGTAACGCCCCCATGTCTAAAGTAAAAATTTCAGCATCTTTAAGTAGCTCTGGAACATCACCTTCGGCAACCCTTAATGCCAGCCCTTCGGCCATAGCTGTTTTACCCACTCCGGGTTCACCGACAAAAAGAGGATTATTCTTCCGCCGCCGGCAGAGAATCAGGATGGTCCTTTCCAACTCCTGAACTCGACCAATCAAGGGATCAATTTTGCCTTTTTTAGCCCGTGCGATCAGATCAATCGTAAATAATTTAAGCGGATCAGGTGGTTGTTGTTTTGGTTTAGTTTTTTCAGCGGGGGAAGGATCAGCCGGTTGCCGGATTGGACCTTCAGTTGTCCCGCTGGAAGTCTCTCCATGGGAGATTCGATCAAGCAGGTCAACCCGCTCAATCCCCTGTTGTCTCAGGAAGAAACAAGCATGGGAATTTTCTTCTTCAAGAATTGCTGCCAGTAGATCACCGATTCCAACCGCTGATTGACGCGAAGCTTGCATATGTAATACGGTTCTCTGCAACATCCGCTGTAACGCCAATGTTTGACGCGGGACAGCGTCATCCTCAGTTATTTCAACCTCTCGCGGAAGGGAATCAAGGTTGGTCGCAAAAAAGTTTTCCAACTCCAACTTTAAACCATCAATATCCCCCCCGCAGGACATAAGAATCTGCTGACCGACCTCCTCAAAAAGCAACGCATAAAGGACATGCTCGGTGGTCAGATATTCATGCCGTCTTCGCTGAGCCTCCCGAACTGCCAGTGTAAATGCAATCTGCACATCTTGTTCAAACATCTCTGCCACCGTCTCAAGCCTCCTCAAGAGTACAGCGCAATGGAAACCCCGCCTTGCGAGCCATTAAACGTGCCTGATCAGCTTTAGTCTCTGCTATTGCATAGGGAAAAGTTCCACAACAACCAATCCCCTGGAAATGAATCGTCAACATAATTTGTTCTGCTTCAGCTTCTGGCTTATGAAAAATATCCCGCAAAACAGCAATGACAAATTCCATCGTGGTATAGTCGTCATTGTGCATTAAAACCTTAAAGAGCGAGGGTAGTGTGATCTGCTCTTTTGTATGATCAAAAACTTTAGTTTTATGATCGCTATTGGTTTCTGAATTTGTCATTATCTAAACTATCCCGTTCTGCTCCTGGATTATCGAAACCATACTAACATAAATGACCAGCAACGAACAGCCTGCCAGAGAATGGAGAAAGCACCAACCAACAAAGGCAGGAGTCCAACAACCACAAACACACCGACAACAAGAACATCCTATTAACCCTTGAATTTACAGTTTTATACCTGTAATATTCACGATTAATTATTAAACTTCTGAATTCAAAGAAAGCCCGACATGAAAAATTCTTTACGATTTATTCTCTTCTGTCTTCTATTTTTGATTACTGCAACTTCTCTTTTCGCAGAAACCCGCTATATTTCTGATCAACTTGTTGTAACCGTCCGAAGCGGCAAAGGGAATCAATACAAGATTCTGGAAACGCTGCCAACCGCTACCCCAGTTAAAATTCTGGAAGAGGATAAAAACTACGTCAAGGTCATCACCCAAAAAGGGACTGAAGGCTATATTCAGCGGCATTATGTCAGTGCAGCCCTACCTAAAAAGGTCCAGATCGAGCAACTGACAAAAAAGATAGCAACACTCCAACAACAACTTGAAACTCAGCAACAGAGTGTTCGTACTTTTCAGGATAAAACGAAAGATCAAAAAAATAGGACGACAGAACTTTCGGCACAATTAGATCAAGTCCAACTCGCTCTGAAGAAAAAAGAGGATGAATACCAGAGCTTGCTGAGCAAATCGGAAAATGTTGTCCATCTAAGTACTGAAAATGAACAGCTCATTGAAGAAAATAACCTATTAAATAGTGAACTGTTAGTCTTACGCGAAGAAAATCAGGCTTTTCACCGTTCCAACATGATTCAATGGTTTATGGCTGGAGCGGGTGTCTTCCTTGGTGGATGGATTATTGGCAAAATTTCCCGAAAAAGACAGCGCCGCTACTAAATTTTCTGCCAAAAAAATCTAAAGGGAGTTACTTCCTGTATTAATAATCAACTCCACCTTTAATTTACCCAGATATGAATTCAATTTCAGGACTGCCAAGAGTACTATTTAAAAGAGTGGTATCTGATCAACATTCTTGCAAACTAAATGACATTGGCACCGTACCTGCTTAACTTAGCACACCAACACTATCAGGAGAAAATCATCATGGGAACACAACCAGTTGTTAAAATGGAGACCAATAAAGGAACGATTGTCATCGAACTCAATGCCGAGAAAGCTCCCATCAGCACTGAAAATTTTCTGAATTATGCCCGTGATGGGTTTTACCAGCAGACAATTTTCCACCGGGTCATTCCTAACTTTATGATTCAGGGTGGTGGGTTTACTGCTGAAATGGGACAAAAAAAGACCCGGGCTGAAATTAAGAATGAAGCGGACAATGGTCTCAAAAATTCACGAGGTTCGCTGGCTATGGCACGGACCCAAGTAGTAGATAGCGCCAGCAGTCAATTTTTTATAAATCTGGCAGATAACGATTTTCTCAATCACCAGGGGAAAACCCCTACGGGCTATGGCTATGCAGTTTTTGGCCAGGTCATTGATGGAATGGATATCGTTGATGAAATCGCCAAAGTTAATACGGGAAACAATGGTCATCACCAGGATGTTCCGACCGAAGCAATTGTTATCATGAATGTTACAATTGAAGAGGCGACCGATACTGAGTGATGGCAGTTCGTGACTTTTTGAATCCAACAGACACGAAACAGCAACACAACACCCTGCGGCTTCCTGCTGAATGGGAACCGCAGGAGGCAATTCTGTTAGCCTGGCCCCATCAGAACACAGACTGGTTACCAACCCTTGATCAAGTTACGGAAGTTTATACTGAATTAATTCGGCAGATCAGCCGTTTTGAAACAGTTATTATTATTGCTCCGGAACTCAATCCGGTTCGTGCGGCCCTGCAAAAAATCGATATCGACTCTTCCCGAATCATTCTCCGGCAGATTGACACCAACGATACCTGGATTCGTGATTTCGGACCATTAACCGTTTACGCTGGCAATCAACCGGTATTACTAGATTTTACCTTTAACGGCTGGGGTTCAAAGTTCCCAGCAGACAAAGACAATCGTGCAACCAGATCTCTCTATGAGACAAATCTATTCAAAAAAAAAGAGATATTTTCCAGTGATCTGATTCTGGAGGGTGGCAGCCTGGAGAGTGATGGTTCAGGGACATTATTGACAACAACAGCATGCCTGCTCAATAAAAACCGCAACCCACACCTGTCACAAGGGGAACTTGAAGTAGAACTCTCCAACTTGTTTGGTTTTCATCATTTTCTTTGGCTCGAGCATGGCTGGCTGGCTGGCGATGATACCGATTCACATATCGATACCCTGGCACGGCTTACTCCGAACGATACAATTCTCTATATCAAGTGCAACGACAGCGACGATGAACATTATCCAGCACTGCAAAAGATGGAAACCCAACTCCAGCAATTCAGAACCAGGGAAGGGCAACCCTTTCGTCTCATTTCTCTGCCAATGCCACAGCCCTGTTATGATGGAACGGATCGACTCCCGGCATCTTACGCTAATTTTCTCATTATCAATCAGGCGGTTCTGGTTCCAACTTACAATGACCCAGCCGATTCCCTGGCGTTAAAAATTCTGGGAGACGTCTTCCCGAATCTCGAAATCATCGGTATTGATTGTCGTTCACTGATCAAACAACATGGCTCTCTCCACTGCATCACCATGCAACTACCACAAGGAGTTCTGCAATGAATCTGCTGAAGGTTGGACTGGTACAACAGAGTTGCATGAGAGATCCAACAGAAAATATCGAAAAGAGTTGTCAACAGATCCATTTGGCAGCAACACAAGGGGCCAAACTGGTAATTTTACCAGAGCTACACAGTAGTCACTATTTTTGTCAAACTGAGGATATTGCCAATTTCGACCTGGCAGAAAAAATCCCGGGAGAGACAACACAGGTTTTTTCTCAACTGGCAAAAAAACTGGGGATTGTTCTGGTGATCTCTCTATTTGAAAAACGTGCGGCAGGAATATATCACAATACTGCTGTGGTGCTGGAGAAGAACGGTAGTATCGCAGGAACCTATCGGAAAATGCATATTCCAGACGATCCCGGCTACCACGAAAAGTTTTACTTTACCCCGGGTGACCGTGGTTTCAACCCAATCAATACTTCAGTTGGAAAATTGGGAATTCTGATCTGTTGGGATCAATGGTACCCGGAAGCCGCCCGGATGATGGCACTGGCAGGAGCAGAAATCATCATTTATCCAACCGCTATCGGTTATGACCCAAGCGATGAAGCATTGGAGCAACGACGTCAATTAAGTGCGTGGATGACGGTACAGCAGGGACACGCCATTGCCAATGGCCTCCCGGTCATCAGTGTCAATCGGGTTGGATTTGAAGCCGATCCAAGTCAGACCACCCCCGGGATCGTTTTTTGGGGAAGCAGTTTCGTTGCCGGGCCTCAAGGAGAAATCCTCGGCCAGGCGAGTGCAAAAGAGGAAGAGCTTTTAGCTGTCGATATTGATCTCAACCAAACTGAGAAGGTTCGGCAAATCTGGCCATTTTTCCGTGACCGCCGCATTGATCAATATCAGGAGTTACTCAAACGCTTCCGTGATTGACACCCAACAAAAAGAGGGCAAGCCCTAACGGACCTGCCCTCATCAGTCACTATCAAAAACAACCTAAAGTCCGGCACGAGACCGAAGAGAATCAGCCCGGTCGGTACATTCCCAGGTGAAGTCAGGTAATTCCCGTCCAAAATGACCATAGGCCGCGGTCTGACGATAAATGGGGCGCAGCAGATCCAGTTGTTGGATAATAGCCGCAGGACGCATGTCAAATTCATCCCGGACGATCTGGGCAATCTGATCTGATGGTATTTTCCCGGTACCAAAACTGTTAACCATGACAGAAACCGGTTCCGCAACCCCGATAGCATAAGCGAGCTGGACTTCACACTTGCTGGCCAATCCGGCTGAAACTATATTTTTAGCAATATAACGGGCCATATAAGAGGCACTCCGGTCAACCTTTGACGGATCTTTGCCACTGAAAGCACCGCCCCCATGGGACCCCTGACCGCCATAGGTATCGACAATAATCTTACGGCCGGTCAAACCACAATCTCCCATCGGGCCACCGACAACAAAACGCCCCGTCGGGTTGATCAGGTAACGGGTTTTATCATCCAGCAGATCAAGGGGCAGAATAGGTCGGATAACCTCCTCGATAACCGCTTCTTTCAAATTTTCATAGCTGACATCCGGGCCATGTTGAGTTGAGATAACCACCGTATCGATCCGGGTTGGCTGATCATCAATGTATTGAATTGACACCTGCGATTTACTATCTGGACGCAAAAAATCAAGTTTGTTACTTTTGCGCACTGCTGCCAGCTTCTGGGTTAATTTATGGGCAAGAGTGATCGGCATTGGCATCAATTCAGGGGTCTCGTTACAGGCAAAACCAAACATAAGACCTTGATCTCCAGCACCTTGCTCAGTGAACAGTCCCTCCCCTTCACTGACTCCCTGAGAAATATCAGGAGACTGCTGATCTATTGAAGTCAGCACCGCACAGGTTTTATAATCAAAGCCGATAGCTGAATCGTTGTAGCCAATCTCTTTAATCGTCTGCCTGACAATCGCTGGCAAATCAGCATAAGCGGTCGTGGTAATTTCCCCGGCAATCATAGCCATACCGGTCGTCACCAGTGTCTCACAGGCAACGCGGGCTTTTGGATCTTGCATCAGAATTGCATCAAGTACGGCATCAGAAATCTGATCAGCAACTTTATCTGGGTGCCCCTCTCCGACGGACTCTGAGGTAAATAGAAAATCGGTCATTGACATCAGTATTTATCCCTTTCTTTATCTATTCTAAATAGTTACAAGTTATATCAATGGTTGTGAGAAAAGGTCGGGCAATCTGCTGCCCATTTCATTTTCAATAGCATTAGACACATCTTTACTGGTCGACAGTAACAATAATTGCTCAACCAAAAGCTCTCCATCTTTCTTGGAAACCTGTCGCAACACCCGTTTCACCCGTGGCACACAGGCAGGATTCATGGAGAGCTCATCAAAGCCAAGGCCAACCAGAACCAGAGTATAAAGGGGTTCACCGGCCATTTCTCCACAAATACAAACTTCAATATCAGCAGCATTCGCTGCGACACAAGTTGCCTTCAGAGCACGCAGGATCGCAGGATGAAGCGGATCGTAGAGGTAAGCAACATGTTCGTTGCCGCGATCAACAGCAAGAAAATATTGAATCAGATCATTGGTCCCAATGGAGAAGAAATCGACCTCTTTCGCCAGAAGGGAGGCTATCATAACGGCTGATGGCGTTTCAATCATGATCCCAATAGAAAAGTCGGGGTCGTAATCTATTCCCTCCAGGTCCAATTGAGCTTGAATATCATAGAGGATCTTCTTACAGGCTCTGATCTCTGCGACCCCACTGATCATTGGAAACAGAATCCGCACTAGACCACAACTGGACGCTCTCAATATGGCCCGTATCTGAATCCTGAACAACTGCTCCTCCCGCAGGGAGAAACGGATAGCCCGCAAACCCATTGCCGGATTATCTTCATCCGCCAAATTCAATTCGGGAACAAATTTATCACCACCGATATCAAGGGTCCTGATTGTCACCGGAGCACCTTCTGCCTGATGAAGAATTTTGCAGTAAGCCTGATATTGTTCATCTTCGTCAGGTGGTTCACTTCGGCCAAGGTAGAGAAATTCGGTTCGATAGAGACCAATCCCTTCAGCAGCATGCTTTTTCGCCTGTTCCACATCGCTGGCAATCTCCAGATTGGCACGTAAGGGAATAGAGACCTGATCTGTCGTAACAGAGGGGAGATCGAAATAATCATCCAGCTCTCGCTCCAGATAATCATAAGCCTGCTTGCGCTGCAGATATTCCTTAAACGTCTCTGTCGAAGGGTTAAGAATAACAACCCCATTGGAACCATCAATAACAACTGGCATTCTTTCAGACACCAGGGAAGTAATTGACTCTAAACCAACAACCGCCGGAATATCCAATGACCGTGCTAAAATAGCCGTATGCGACGTTCGGCCTCCCTTGTCAGTCATAAATCCAAGGATTTTAGAGCGATCAAGTTGCATCGTTTCTGCCGGGGATAAATCATGCGCGACCACCAACGATTTACGACCGATATTACCAATAGTCCGCTCGCCAACCCCGGTTAATATCCGGAGGAGACGCTCTCCCACTGCGTCAACATCAGAGTGTCTTTCTCTTAAATATTCATCATCAATATTATCAAAGAGAGCACGAAGCTG
>Ga0256827_10001209_pt1 | contig 16419 bp, 19 predicted proteins | sample CV84metaG_FD_185977 | JGI IMG/M metagenome (GOLD analysis project Ga0256827, IMG submission 185977) | Hydrothermal vent microbial communities from East Pacific Rise, Pacific Ocean - CV84 | ecosystem: Environmental > Aquatic > Marine > Hydrothermal vents | place: Pacific Ocean: East Pacific Rise... | reverse complement strand
TGTCTTGTATGTTACACCAGAATCAGTTAATAAAGTAACATTGGTTAGAACTGATCCTGATAATGATATATTTACAGAGGTCGGTTTATCTGATATAATTGGACTAACACATATATCAGGTGTTGTTGATTTTAATTATATGAATTATGACTGGCAACTATTAAAAAGTTATTCTAGTGATAATTTAAAACCAGAAGTAATAGAATTTATTAAAACAAAGAAAAAAGATTTGCATGATAATAGTATTGCTAACTCATTAGACATACTATTTGGAGATAAACGATATAATACTACATTACAAGGAACATATCCTCAAGATGATTATTATGATTCATCATTAGTACCTGGGTTATTTCTATCTGGAGTAATTGATACTAATAATACAGCTTGGTTACCATTATTAGATAGTATGGTTAGTGTTGCACCTGAGTTATATAATTATTCATATGGCAACCCAATATACGGATTCCCATTTAACTGGTATTTTAAATCAAAGAAAAGAACGGTAACATTCAATGAAGCGTTCGCACATATACCAGGTTGGTATAGACCAAACTCTAGTCAAGTTAGTTATGATAGGAATGTTAATATCAATGCTATCAAACAAACATATCCTGAGTTTTATATTAATGGTATTAAATTTTATAAAATATATGAGTATGCAAGAAATGCTAAACTTACTATGACTAATATGAGTTTATATACATATCAAACTAAACCATTAAATGATATTGGTGTTAGTGATTCTAACGATTACTATCCACATAATATGGTTTGGAATCATCATAGTGCTATTAAACATGAGTTGAAAGCTGATACTAATATTCCACACGATGAAGTAACTGGACTTTATTCATTATCAGGTATTATTAATTTACCTATTAAAGAACATGAAACATTTATAGATAGTTCAATTAAATTTGTTAAATATGATTTAGCTAATTTGTTTTTAACTGAGTCACAACAATATGATGTGGTTAATAATGGACCAGTTAGTGGTGTACTTATTGACTTTGCTAAAATGGAACATGACACTGAAGGTGTAGTTACACCAGTACATTATCAATACGGTATTAGTACTATAACTAACGATGCATCATTTTGGAAAGGTTTTATTATAGTTGATGATAATGCTGATATTACTATTAAACAATCAACTTATACATATGACGAAACTACTGCTGATGTTATAACAAAATATAAAATTTATGATGTTGATAATGATAAATTTATAACTGGAACTGATGATAGTTCCTCAGACTACAATATGATGAATGAGAACAAAGTAACAACTAATTTAAATAGGGGTATTTATGAGTTAGTTATACATTGCATAACAACAGATGACGGAGGTGCTCCAGCTAATAACTGGTCGCCAAATTCATCTGAATTTTTAGAAGTTATTGGAAATGCTAAAGTTGTTGCTAACGCTAATTCATTAAAAACTGTTTCATTAGAAACATTATTATATAGTACATCTTATGAAGATGACATGAGGTGTGCCATTATTGATGAATTAAATTATAGTTATATTGTAGTCAAAGAACCATCTAAGAATTTAGTACCAGGTTATTATTTTAACACTACAAAATCATCTTATATATTAGAAAAAGAACATATGATTGAAAACATAGGACACTATCATCGTAAAGAATTTGATGCACACGGTAATATACAATCATTTATAACTGGCTCAAAAGGTACTGATATTATAAGTGGTGTATATTCTATTGATTCATCATATGTAACTGATACTAAATGGAATCAAGGTGTAACATATCCTGCTGATTTTAAAAACTCAGACATGTCATTTTTATATCAACAACATTCTACATTTAATAGTGATATTAATGTGGATAGCTTAGATATTACAACTGGTAATACTGGTCACTTATTTTATAATACTGCTGAAAATATTCCATCGTTCTATTCTATTACGTATGGATTAATTGAAAATACTGATGTAGTATTAGATAAGTTTCTATATAAAATACAATTAACTAGTGAACATGAATCGTTATCACCGATGCTTAATAATGTTAAGTTCACTATGAATACTAACCTGGATGAATTATAATGAGAAAAAATTACCCATTAATATCTTACGAACTAAATGATAAGTTTCAAGATTTATATTATAAATTAACATACATCTTAGGTTATGATGATCAAGATGGAAATAGTACATATATAGGTGCCTTTGATATTATTGAACAAAAACTTAGAGGCGTTATATATAATGCTATACTACAATTAGATACTTCGAAAGAAAATCTAATACTAAATATAAATACAAACGAACCAATCCCATTATATACTGAGTGGGGAAGACTTATAACTATTAATGAATTAAGGAGAATGTAATAATGAATATAAACAATAATAAAACCTTATCCGTATATCCATATATAGAAGAGATAGGTTATTCAGATCCGATAAGTAGTGAGAAATTAAATAAACAATTTGAATCACTACGTGAATCTGTACTGCGTTCTATTATTAGAACTCAAGAAATAAATAGTACACTAGAAGTATATGAAGAAGCATTTAATGCTCAAGCTATATCGTTAGGTAATTACTACAATAGTTTAACACGTAAACTAAATGATACTATGTATCACGCATATGTTACATCCCATGATAGTAATATTAAATATAAAAATATAAATTATGATACAGCATATGGTTATACTACGTTAGGATTGACATCTAAGTATTCAAAGATACCTAGAAATGAAGGATACAATGGGAAAGTTTCACCTGATGTTAAAATATTTATTAATGGTACTGAGCAAACATTTGATACAGCACCATTTAAAGCATTAGATGGTTCGCTAAAAACAGTATGGTTTAAACAGTATGCACCTAATACTGATATTGAGTTTGAAATAGTGTTACCGCAAACATTAACTAAGAGATTTAATTATATTGAAATTAATCCATTTCCTATTTTTAGTTATAAAATAAATGAAATATTTTATCAAAATTTATATGGTGTTGATGTTGAAATAACTAATCAAATAGTTGGAACATTTAATCCACTATCATCTGAAAAATGTACACCCTTAAAAATATATGTTTCACCTAAAGAATTTAATGGTGTTATTAAAATTAAAGCTACTACTGATTCATTAGGTTATTTTGGTTTTAGTAATATAGATGTTGCGTTTATGGATTTTAATAATACAACATCGGAATGTTATATGTTGTTTCAAGAACTATTAAATATAACTAATTCAGTCACATTAACATTGCATGATGTTAATTTAGGTTATTATTTTGATGCACCAAACGCTGAAGCTTTACTTAAAGGTTCAACTCCAGTATTAGATGTTAGTTTAGTAGTTGCGAGAACTGTTATTAATCCAGATGGATCAACTACAATCAATCCACTAAAAGAAATCAAATTAGATATAGCTGATGGTAAAGTTATTGAATTACATAATGCAACCGTTACTGTTAATTCTAGTGATAGATTATATTTACATGTTAAGTTTACAGAACACAACATGACTACTCCAGTAATACGGGGTGCCAAACTAAGATATAAAAGGAGTTAATTATGTCTGTTGATTCAATATCGTATTTAAATACACGAATAGCTACATTAGAAAATACAGTTGTAGCATTGACTGCTAGAATTAATGCATTAGAACATCAATTACCAAAGTATGCTACACATGGTCAGTTGAAAACATCTGAAGCTAATACTAAAAATATTATTAATCAAAATTCAATTGTTATTAATGATATTCAGCAACAATTGCAAACAATATCAATCCCTAGTGATACTAAATATTATTTAAGTAACACAGAGATTGAAGATTTTAGAACAAATTACCAACGCCTGTTAGCTATGATGACAGACGCTGATAATATGTACAAAGCATTAATTGCTTATACTGTTCAAAACACTACGCCATAACTACACCATCGTCTTTAAGACATGTTTCTTTGTAGTTACAGAAAGAGCAAAGCATATCACCTATTGGTTCATGTTTCTTAAAATGTTTATTATATTTTAATTTAGAAATAAGACCGCAGTGGTATTGCTTTTCTACTTCTTCATCTGTATAGATTAAACTATAAGTTTTAGGTGGAAGTACTGGTGGCTCAGAGCGAGCATAGTCATACACTTCATCAAATCTAGCCATTACATCGTCTAGACTAAACTTAAGCTCAGCAAGACGTGCCTGTTGCTTATCAGCAGCTGTTGGATGAGTAGCTAATACATCAAACCCATCTACGTTTTGTAAATGTACAGTTTCAAATACTTTTCCTGCTTCATCTATCGGTGTTATGATTGCATAACCTTCTGGGTCAATGTCTACTTTAAAATACATAGTACACCCAGTTGCTCTATCAACATATAATAAATATACTTCTTCAACAGTACGTTCTTCTTTGTCGTTACAAAGTACAGGTCCAAGCATTGACTTACGTTTGTAATGCATAGCTTGTATTAAATTCTTAGCGGCAGGTAATGGAAAGTTCTTAGCGTCACCGAATACGGTTGCTACTTTATAAGATGATATAGATTTGATTTCAATACCAATATATTTTCCGTCCTCTAATATCATTAAGTCCATCTTACCAGAAGTGATTACTTTATTTCTAGTTTTCTCTGATACATATTCCATTCTAATTTGATCATCAACATACATACCTTTACGTTTAAAGTCTGTAATAAGTTTGTCTTCATACATGATACCAGAATCACAAATATTACGTACTCTAACCGACATAGGGTTAGTTGTATCTTGTCCCATGAATCTATAGAACAATGAGCGCTGACACTCACCTATACATATACCGCCACCTAAGTCTGCTGTGCCTTCACTGGCCCATATAACATTCTGTACACGGTACAGTGGCGCTCTATCATTTGTTACTGCATCTACTTTGTCTGAAAATAGTTTGTTTATAAACATATTGTTTCTCCTTTATGTACTAATATTATACCACATAAATCAGATATGTCAATACTAAATCGTAAACTGTTCTATAAAAAGTTATGAACATGTTTTCAACACCTTATACTTTCAACAAGTTATCAACAACTGTTAATAGTTTCAACAGTTATCAACACCTTTATATATAAAGTATTATATATATATTATATAATACTATTATTACTTACAGTAATAATAGATATAATATAGAAAAGTTCTTGACATATAACAGATGAGTGGTATAATAATATTGTTAGAAAAAAAGGAATTGAATATGGCGTACAATGATTTGTTAAAAGATTACAGATGGATTAATATATCTAGTCTAGTTAAAGAGCGAGACGGGTTTAGATGTCGTCTATGTAACTCTCATGATAACTTACAAGTTCATCATAGAAAGTATAGTGGTAAGCCATGGCAAGCACCACTAAATGATTTAGTTACTCTATGTGAGACTTGTCATAGTAATTTCCATGAGTATAAAAATAAAATTAAAGCAAAGAAAAAAGCTAAGGCTAGTAAGAAGACAGCTACTAAACTCAGTGTATTTAAGAAAGATGTTAAACACTTTATCTTATTCTTAGAAGAACTTGACTTTAAATTATTTAGTACAACTAAAATATCTAGTGTATATAAAACTAAACTTGCTACGATAACTGTCTATAACTCTGGCTCGATAGTAATTAATAAATATAAAAAAGGTTATAAAGATATTATAGGTCAGTTCCATAAATGGCATAACCCTGTGTTACTGTAAGGAATTAATATGTTAAATTTAAGATTAGTTAATCATAAAATAAATGTTAAAGCAAACGTTCCAGTATATGATAATAGACTTAGTGATTTTAATGTTTATATATCTGGTGGTGGTAGTCATTATAGAGTTGATAAATTTAGTTTAGTAAATAACAGAGAAGAACGAGTGTATGATGATATATATAGAAAAATATCTTCAGTAATAGAAATACAAGTATCAGTTACTACATTATCTGAATCACAATGGTACGCACACTGTGCATCTAATAATATGAAGATTATTATTATGCAAGGTAATAGTATATATCAGACATTTGAAGATGTTAAAATAATAAACATTGGTATTGACCCAATAGAAATGACTTATGTTTGTACTTTTTCAATTTAATAGTTGACAAATAAAATAAATGTGGTATAATATATGTATGAATTAAACAAGAGGAGTTGATATGAGTATCAATTTTAAGAAGCTTACAGAAACAATGCCCCATAAGATTAAAGTACAGACTGCGAATGAGTGGAATTGTAATTGCGTAGCATACGTAGATGCTAGACAAGTTCAAGATAAACTTGATGATGTAGTTGGACCAAACAACTGGCAAACTAAATATGAAACAATTGGAAATCAACTGTTTTGTCATCTAGGTATTTGGGATAATGATAAGAGTGAATGGGTTTGGAAATCAGACACAGGTACAGAGTCTATGGCTGAGAAAGAAAAGGGTATGGTATCTGATGCTTTTAAAAGAGCGGCAGTACAATGGGGAGTTGGACGTTTCCTTTATTCACTTGGTATTAAGAAGACTAAGTCAATGAAAGATAACCGTGGTAAATGGGTTCCTGCTGATAGTAATGGGAAACGCATTTGGGATCTGACTAAACACTTTAAGTCAGATGCTAAGGTTGATAGTGTTGCTAATGAAGTTCAACAGAAGGTCGCTAACGCTACACCTGCGGTTGACCCTAACAAGACTGACTCAACTACGCCTAACGGACGTTATGATGCATCTAAGGGTGGCTCTAATGTGAAGTATGTTAAATCAAACATTAGTGATTCTACTATGAGTCGTATTACTGAACTCAATCGTGATGGTAAGACAGGTAAAGCAGTATTAGTTGATTACATTGCTAAATATAATGAAGCAAATGATACTAAGTTATCTGCTACTGATCTGACAAGTGATGATGTTTTAATTAAAATTCTAGATTTTATAGATAGCGTACCGCCATCTAATATTTAAATAATTATTTGAAAAAATAATGAGTAGAAGGTAACCTTAATTGGTTACCTTTTATTTTATAAATATTGTGCTTTGTATATTGACATATATAGAAAGTGTGGTATAATATATGTATAAATAAATACAATCTAAAGGATTTAAAAATGAACAACAGTAATAACCTATCAGTGATTAGAGAGTTAAGAGCAAAGTTACCAGAGTATTTAGCATCGCAACATGTTGCTATAAATAGTGCAGGTTTCTTTTCGTGTATACATCCCGACCATCCAGACCATAATCCTTCTGCGTCTATTAACAGAGGTAACGGACAGTTTGAAGGACAAGTGTTCCATTGTTTTAGTGGTGTGGGTCATGATGGTAATATTTTTACAGCGGCTCACTGGTTAGAGGGAATGCCTTTGGTTGGTGCCGAGTTTTGGGACGTGACTATTAAGACTCTTGCTGAGCGGTTTAATATTGCGTATTCTCCAATGGAGATATCAGAGGATCAGAAACGTAGATACCAAGCGTTGAGAGCTATATCGGATGCGACTAAGATTATCCATAGAATGGTTCGTAATGGCGATAATGAATTAAAGGTTAACCATATTGGCATAAAGCATTTGATAGAGAGAGGGATAACGGAAGAGAGTATAGATAAATTTAATATTGGTATACTTACTTCTAAATCTGCCTTTAACGAGTCTATAGAAAAGTTAGGACATACTGATAAAGAGTTCTTAGCTTCAAAGGGTCTTCAACATCATTCGTTATTAAATCGTGATGGATTTGTAATACCTATTAATGATATTAATGGTAGACCTGTCGGATTTGTTGGTAGAAACTGTAAGTTAGATGCTAACGAGCATGCTACTAGAAAGTATTCTAACAGCCCTAATAGTGATGTGTATAAAAAGGGAGAGATACTTTTTGGCTATGATAAAGTTAAGCGTCTTAGTGGACCTATCTATATTGTTGAAGGATATCTTGATGCTATCTACTTACAACAAGTTGGTCTTGATAAGACTGTTGCATTAGGTTCTACTACTATAACTGATTTCCATGCCGAAAAAGTATTGTATGATAATGAGAATGAGATCATTCTCTGTTTAGATGCTGATAACGGTGGCTACGAGGGAACTAAACTTGCTATTGAGCGTTTGGCTCCATTCAAGAAGTTTACTATAACAATTATAGACCTCCCAACTGATTACGACCCCGACTCTTATGTTAGAGAGTTTGGTTTGAAATCATTCTTAGCGTTGCCACAGTTGAGTCCTTTTGCTTGGTCATTACAACACGCAGAGTATAGTAATGATATGCTTAGTGTTGCTAAGAAGATCATCCCTACCATTGCGGCTGAGGAGAGTTCAGTTGAACGTCTTAGTATGATACATGAGTTATCAAACTACACTGCTATTGATGAAGTTGAAATCAAAAAGGATGTGGACTTACTTGTTAATAAAAAGGATGATAAATATTTAGATGAGTTATCTAATATTAGTAATTTCTTACAAGTAAAACTTAACCGTGCTGTACCATCAGAAACAAAAGGTATTCTTACTAATGCTCTTAATAAGTTGATGACTATTGAAGAGAAGTATGACACAGTTAAGGATATGAAGATACAATTCAGAGATCGTTTAAAGTTATTACGTACTGACATTGTATCGGGTAATTATGAATATGGTTTGATTGCTCCACGACATCAGAACATTGAAAAAGCATTGAATGGTATTCCATTCAAAGAAAGATTGATGTACTTCGGAGGACGTGGTAGTGCAGGTAAGACAGCATTCATGACATCATTAGCCCTAGATTTAATAGAAGCAAATCCAGATTTGGCTTTATTCTATATGTCTATTGATGATAGTTTAGACTTCTTAACTACTAAGATGTTAGCAGTTAGAAGTGGATTGCCTACTACTGAAATTCAAAACTATAAGAACCTATCTGCTGAGAAAAAAGGTAGAGTAGATGATGCTTATAGATTTGTAGAACAGATGTCTGCTCGTATGACAATTGCTGATTCAACAGATGGTAATTCAATTGAAACAGTTGAAAATCATTTAAGATGGATGACAAAAGAGTTTCCTAATATGAAACATGTATTAGTTTTAGATAACTTTCACAAGTTACAGATGGATAGTGGTGGTGGGCAGAAGCGTGATGCTATTAGTGATGCTTCGTCACAACTTAAAGATTTAGCAGTTAAGTACAAGGTATGCATTATGGCTAGTGTTGAGTTACGTAAACTTACTAACGAGACTGATAGACCTACTCGTCAAGACATGCAGGGTTCTAACAAACTTGATTATGATGCTGATGTAGTATGTATGGTTCACAATGACTATCAAGTTAATCGTACTACCCATGTCATTCATGAGAAAGAAGTTGATGGTAAGATGGTAGTTATGCCTTGGGTTGAGATTAACATTGTTAAGAATAAATTAACAGGTCAACTTAAAGAGTGTGTATTTAAATACAATGCTGTTAATATGCAATTTGAAGAAGGCGATATACATACCTTCAATCAATTACGGAGTCAAGGTACTACTAGAAAGATGAGTTTCTAGTATGGTATCATCACGCACATTTTCAGAACGAGTATATAATTGTAGTAAATTTAAAGAGGAGAATAATTATGCAAAAATTATTAAGCGTATTACCATGGAAGCTTTTGATCAATATATCAACGATGGCAAGAATAGTTCAGACAATAGTTTCTTTGGCTTTCTCTGTGAAAAACTTGTATCAAACACAGCGAAGCTTAGTAAAGTATTAAAAATAGATAAAGAAGACGTTGAGGATGTGTTAATTAAATATGCTGAAAACATTAGTGCATTCAATACACGTTTTACTTTTATTAATAATACTACTACCGATTATATATATAGATATAAAATTAATGGTAGTATAATAGGACAGACAATAATAAATGGTGTAACATATAATATAGATATCAGTTTCAGTAATGCGACTGATACATTTTATGAGATGTATTATTATAAGTTAAACTTTTATCTATATAATGAAACATATAACTATAGTAACGATAGTATCGTATACATAGCGTCCAATGACACCATGTATATTATTAAATATGACAAAGATGACTATACTATAAACAAAGGTTTTTTAGATTACAACATTAAATCAAGAGCAGTGCGTCCTGGTCATCAGTGTATATACTGTTCAGTTAAAAACTGTAAACCATTATTAATATCTAATATTGATAGGTTTATAACATAAGGAGAATAAGATGAGTATTGAAATTAAAACAACAAATGGTAAGACATTTGGTTTTGCAGATACGGAAGATGGAAACGACTTTGTGATTATTGATGGTAAGAAAACATTAGTATCAGAACTATATCAAGATGCTGAGTTGATGAAAGAATTTAATGACGAAATTAAGTCTTCATCAATTGAGTTAACGAATGAATAGTGACATAATAAATAATATTAATTTAGATTTATTACCTGATAATGTTCAGAACGCTATGTTGTTAGAGTTTAAACAATTAAGTTTAGATAAGCAATATATCATATATGCTAGAATAGTACACGGTGTATTATTCAAGTGTCAACGTATTGATTTGTTTAAAATCAATAATAAATCGGCAAGTAAGTTATATGATGAGTATATTAATAGTGTTAAGATACGGATTGAAAATGAATCTTAGATTACTAGTGTATAAGAAATTAAAAAATTATAGTAAAATAGTTTTAATATCTACACCGAGTGGTAATAGTAAACTATACTATAATTGGATACAAAAAGACATAAACATTTAACAAAGGTTAATACATGTCAAAGAGAGTTCTGATAATATCAGACAGCATATTCAGACAAACTGGATATTCTACCGTAGCAAATAAAATCATAGAAAATTTAGATGACTCATATGTAGTTGCGCAATTAGGCCTATCACATAGACCAGTTGATTACGCAGCTCATAAAACACAAATACATTATTATTCACCATTGTTAAAACATAAAGAATGTTGTAATTCTGATGTATTGTTTGAGTATTATAATCCAGATACTAATAAGTTAGTACATATAAACCCAATTAATGCTAAACATAATATAACAGATGATCATTGTTTCAAAGGCGTAGCAAATGCGTCAGATCCTTATGCATTTGAATCAGCGTATTATGTTATTAATCATTTTAAAGCAGATATAGTTATAGCCATAAATGATATTTGGGGTATGTATAAATTAGCTTATTTAAAAAATAGATATAAGTTTAAATTAATTTCATATTTAGCTATTGATAGTGAATGTTTTCCACCAATGATTAAAAATAACGAAGAAAATATTAACACGTTAGATTATATATCTAAAGTTGATAAGTTAATTGTATTTACAGAGTGGGCTAAAACAACAATAAATAAAACTGCAAAAATTATTCGTAATAAAGAGTTTGATAATATAGATGTAATAAATCATGGTGTAGATTTAAATGAATTTAATAATATAGCTGATAAACGTACTATTGTTAAAAATTTATTTAACTTAGATTCTGATACACATTTCATAATAGGTTCAGTTAATCGAAATCAACCACGTAAACGATTAGATGCTATTTTTCAAATTCTTAGAATATTAATAGATAAATATGAAAAATCTAATGGTAAACGATTTATGGTACATATGCACTGTGCTATAAATGATTCACATGGTTGGGATTTACAATGGTTATCAAACTATTATAATGTTCAAGATAGATTAATATTAGATGCAAATTTAAAACCAGGTATTGGTGTATCAACTGAATTATTAAATATTATTATGAATAGTTATGATGTACATTTAGTTCCTACTAATTCAGAGGGCTGGGGTCTATCTATTTTAGAAACTATGGCTTGTGGTATACCTAATGTGATTAGTGACTACTCAGCGCATGGTGACTGGGCTAAAGATCATGCTTTAACTATTAAATTAAGTGCAAAAATACATGAACCAATAACTAATCATATAAAAGGTATCATAGATATTGAACATGCGGCTAAGCAAATCAATTTATTATATTCCAATAATAGAGTATATACATCTATTAAAAATGAATCATTAAAATTAGCAGACAAATTACAATGGGGTAATGTGTGTAAACATTGGAATAAATTATTATTAAACACAGACATATCGGACTTATCTGAAAATAGATATGATACAATAAAATTTAGTTCTAATTTAATAATGTTTCCATCTAATCCATTAACTAAAGAATTTATAATAGAGGAAGTGTAGGTGTAATATGAAGATCAAAAATTATATTAAGTTTAATATTGATGATATTAAATCCGAATTAATAAGAATGCATCCAAAGGATGGTGATGTATTTATTTTAAATATAGACACAGATGACGTTGAATACATTTATAGTACTGAGATGTCTGAAAACATTACAAATATTAGTGAGATTATTACTGATATAGTTGGTTTTGAAATGCCAGTATTAGTTTTTGGTAATAATATTAATATGTCATTGTTACCTAAAAAGGAATTAATTAAACTATTAACTGATGACATATTAGAAAGTGTTATAACTAAATTAGATGATGAAAGTGTATATTTAGTTGATTTAATTGAAGAAGATGAAGAAGAAGACGAAAACGAAGACATTAGTGTTAGTAATAAAACTAAGTCAAATGATAGCACACAAGATTTAATTGACATTTTTGATTAGGAATATAAATGAAAATTGTAGTTAGAGGTACATTTAATCAATCTGGATTTGGCGTGGCAACTATTGGTTTATTAAAAGCATTATATAAAACTGATAATGAAATTAAATTCATACAAGTGAATAAAGATGACACACATCAGTCGTCTAATGTAACGGATGATACGACTAGTTTTATAAAAAGTATTCGTATTAATCATTCATCTGAATTTATAAAAGGTGCAGTTTGTATTGACATCGGTGCACTATCATTTGGTTATAATATGCCACAATTAAATGGAGTAGTATGTAATATTTTATATACTACTACTGAAACAACACTAATTAACAAACCGTATGTTAAAATGTTTAATAATAAATATGATATGATTTGGACTGCTAGTAAATTTAATGTTGCTACATTATTTAGTTCAGGTATAACTATTCCAATTAAATTAGTACCACACATAATTGATGTTGATAAATTTAATCCATCATTAAAGCCATATAAAATAAAAAATAAAAAATCATTTAATTATATTGTGAATGTTGATTTTTCATATAGAAAAGGTTTACATATTTTATTACAAGCATGGTTAAAAGCATTTAGTGCAGATGACGATGTCGCATTAATTATTAAGATTGTTGATTTTGATTTTAAAGATGCAGATAGAGCATTGAATGCTATAGGTGATTTATTAATGCATTATGATTATACTAAAGATAATCATGCGCCTATTTTATTAATACCTCATATGATAGATGAAGAATACTTACCAAATCTATATGTAACAGGAGATATATATGTTGCACCAACATTAGGTGAAGGTTTTGGTTTACCAATAGCTGAAGCTATGGCTTGTGGTATTCCTACTATTACATCTAATTGTAGTGCTCCATCTGAATATGTAACAGATAAAAATGGATTCCTTATACATTTAAATGAAGATAATATTATACAATCAATTAGTGATAAAAGTTTATTATTACGAGACCCAAACTATAGAGGTAGATTTATATATGACATAGATATGTCATCATTAATTACACAATTACAGAAGTCATTTAAACTTAGTAAATCTAAATTAAATGAAATTGGCAATATAGCACGTACTGATATTATTAATATGTTTTCAGAAGATACAGTAATTAAGATATTAACACAAGTATTACAGGAGTTATAATGGATATTAATATCATAGGTAGTATAAATAAGGTCGGATTCGGAACACATACAACTAATATGATTAAAGCATTAACGCAATTAGGTCATAATGTTGCATTTAGATCAATACATCAACTTGAAAATATATATATACCTAATTATATTGAAGATTGTATTGCTAAAGATTTCAATGCTGAAACTCCAACTATTTATATTGACCATGTTAATCATGTACCTAAATTAAAACGTAATGATATAATTATATTTATGGTTTTTGAAACTAATAAAGTTGCATCGCATCAAATAAAAATATTAAACAGTTATTCTAAATTTGTTATAACAACAACTAATGATCATAAAAAAATTTTAATTGAATGCGGTGTTACAAAAGATATATATGTTATACCAGAAGGTGTTGATCATAATTTATACAACACTAATATTGTTGAAAAATTAATTGATACTAACAATTATACTTATATACTGTTAGGTAAAAACGAGAAGCGTAAAAATACAAATAAAGTTATTGCATCATTTCTAGAAACGATGCAATATAAAAACGTATCATTAATATGTCATACATTTAATTTTAATAAACCTAATGCCAAACAATACTTAGATTATAATGTAGTTGAACTTGGATATAAATTAATAGAAGATACTGATACATATTTTAAATTTTATAATAGTTTTTCATATATTTATTTAGTTAAACCAGGATTAACAGATGATCAAATGAAACAATTATATATGTCAGCTAATGTAGCAATAGCTTACAGTAGTGGTGAGGGTTGGGGTTTACCACCTCTTGAAGCTATGGCGTGTGGTGTGCCAACGATAATATCAAATGTGTTAGGTCACAATGCTTTTATTAAAAACATACCTATATATGACGAACTTATAGTTGAACCAATAGCTATGCAATTAGCTAAAGATGATCTATATTTTAATGGAACGATGGGGTTATGGTGTAAGTTATCAAGTACTGAATTAAATAGATTATTTAATTACACTTATGATAATGAGATTGGTTTGTATAAATCAACAGAGCTATCAGAATACTATGGCGTAACGTTCAATTGGTTAAATGCATCACAACAACTTATTAACATTCTATAAAGGAATAACTTATGGGAAAAATGACTATCGAAGAATCAATTCAAAACTCGCATGTTGAAGTTCATTATAATGAAAAAACAATTAGAGTTAACAGTAAGCAATATCACATACAATTACAAGGTAAGATTACCTGTCCTATCTTAAACCAAAAGGTATCATCGTTAACATGTAGTAAAATCATGGAACAAAAAGATTGGCCACGTAATGTTGATTGTAATATTTGTGATAGAGCTAATTGTAAAATTTATAAATCTATAAATAAGAATAAAAAAAAGTATGATAAAAATACCAAACCAAAAAAAGTTAATTAAATTAGCTGAGAAATTGTTTACAGGTTATTCATCTAAACAAGAATTGCTTAATGAGATGCACCAGATAGGTGTGTCTCGTTATGAGTGTATGGTGTTTGAATTGATATTACTTGGTAAAGATTTAGATAGGATACAACATGTTTTACTATTTACTAATAGTACATATAATAATATATTATTAGAATTAGAGCAAACATTAACATCATATAAATCTATGGTAAAAACATATAGAAAACAACAGGAACGATTAAATAAATTAAAGGGGAAATAAATCCCCCTTTAATTAGTCAATGTTATTAGTTATTTGTATTAATTTAGCAATATCGTCATCAGATAGTTGCTTTATAAATTGTATTTCATCTAAGTTATAAGGTCTATCATAACCTATACCAAATCGCATATTAATTAAATCAATTATATCATCCTCTAAATATTTAACTTGTGAACTAATAACTGATTTAAATAATAATATTGATTCATATGAATCAAATGATTTAATATCATCAAAATTATTAGTTGTAAAGCTAGTATCAGAAGAAGATGAATTTAATTCAATAAGATTTAATAGTTGTATAATTATTAAAGTTGTTACGTTAATATCTTTACGTTCCAATAATGCAATCTTAATATCTAACACACTAGGTTCAAACCCTTCGTTCTCCATTAACAATACATCTTTAATTTCAACTATATGTTTTATATATTTAGCAATATTTCTATTAACAGAAATAACTTTGTTACTTTTTTTAATGTAATCAATAATACATTTGCGAACATAAAAGAAAGCGAAGGTAGTAAAGTTTACTTTACGATCTGGATCAAACCTATCTACTGCTTCAACTATACCTATCTGTGCTTGTTGAAACAAGTCATCTATAATAGAGCTATCATTTATTTTTTTACAATAAGCAATAGCATACTTCATCGCAAACCCACCATTAGAAATAATAATAGTATCTCTAAGCGCATTATACTTATCAGTATTTAAAGGTAACTGTTCTCGCATTAATCTTAACTGTTTAAATCTATTAAGATTTTCAGCCCTAGATGGTAATGGATAATTTTTAATATATTTATTTAACTGCCGTCTTAATTTAGTATAACTATCCATATTAACCAAGCCTCTCAATACAATTACCTTTTTTACCATTACGAATAAACATATCTACAAATTTTTTATCAGGATCTATTACAAATTCAACAGCATTATATAGACTTGAA
>Ga0256827_10001208_pt1 | contig 16434 bp, 14 predicted proteins | sample CV84metaG_FD_185977 | JGI IMG/M metagenome (GOLD analysis project Ga0256827, IMG submission 185977) | Hydrothermal vent microbial communities from East Pacific Rise, Pacific Ocean - CV84 | ecosystem: Environmental > Aquatic > Marine > Hydrothermal vents | place: Pacific Ocean: East Pacific Rise... | reverse complement strand
AAGGCTATCTACTCCTGGATACAGATCTCATGCTTGAACATGTGTGCTATTGTCTGGTAGAGTACGATCAGTGTCATCAGTGAGGCGACACCCATCATCGTATAGGAGAGATAGAGTGAGAAGCTGTCATGCATCTTGTGATACATGACCATAGCAGCAATCGCCATGGATGCGAGTGGGAAAATAAATGCCCACCAAGAGATAAAAAATTTCAAGCCCAAGAACTGTCTAAACATAAATGCTAGCATAAAGGTAAAGAAGAGTGCGATCGAGAAAAGAAAATGTGCAAACATATCAATAGTGTGATAGAGTTTGAAGTAGGCGATAAATGCCACAGCCGGTGGTGCAAGCATGATAAAGAGTGTAGGGAGAAACTTCTGCGCAAGCTGATGATGAAAGATGATACGATTCATAATCACTGCTAGAAAAATGATCCAAAAGAAAAGCCCAATGCTGAAGTAGTATATGAGTACCATTTTGGATGCAAGACCCACACCTGCTACAGGGATAAGTACGTTACCTACAATAGGAATGAACCATGCAGGGTTGGAGTGAGCGATCTCTTGGTTGTGACCGATCCAAAAAGTGATGGTATAGAGGGTCATATAGGTGTGCATTGCAGTACCTATATACCAAAACCATGCACCCATAGTGTGGTACTCTGGTCTGGTGATAATCGCCAGCATGAGCATGGAGATAGAGATGGCAGAGAAGAAGTTGAGTCGTACAGGGTGCTTCCACTCATTCATGACGGCTTTTGGATAGCGTAGCAGCTTGATGATATAGATCAGTGAAATGATGGCAAAGAGCCCTAGAGCAATATACATCATGTATTGTCCTATTACATGAGGAAATCCAATGAATTCTGCTGCTTTTTGATAGGCGATAGTGAGCCCGCTGATACCCATGACGATGGCAAACATCATGATAGGGTAAAACTTGAGTCTGTTGAGTTCGATTCTTTCTGGTTGTCCGTCCATGGAATAAATCCTTTTATATAAGTTATAGTGATAAATCTTATCACATTTGGTAATAAAAAATGAATGGTAGCAAAAGAAAGCTTAAATTGGAGGTATCCTCTCCGAATTGGAGAGAATCTGCGGTGTTTTTAGAGAGATATGCCTCTGATAACAAAGTAGATCAGTGCTGAAAGCATGGCAGCTGCAGGCACAGTAATAAGCCATGCGGCAATGATTTTTTTAACAGCATCACGCTTGACATACTTTTTCTTTTTGGCTGATTTGAGTTTTTTCTTAGCTGTTTTGAGGTGATCTTCCTCCTCGTCAATCATTCTATAAAGCTCTACGATACGCTCATAATCTGATTTCTCCTTGCTCTCCAGTGCCTGCATGTCACTAAGTTCACTATTGAGTGCCTTGAGCTGTTTTCTTTCATCGGTCAGCTTCTCCTCTCTGCGTTCGATCTTCTCCTCCATGGTGGTGGAGTCCAGATACTCTCTGAGAAAACCTACCCCGAAGATACCACCCACGGCGATATGGGTAGAGCTGACAGGAAGTCCGAGCTGTGAAGCGATAATCACGGTAATCGCAGCTGCCATTGCGACAGAGAAGGCACGCATCTGATCGAGCTCTGTGATCTCTGAACCGACTGTTTTGATCAGCTTGGGCCCGTAGAGTGCCAGTCCCACGGCGATACCCAGTGCACCGACGCCCATCACCCAGATAGGGATGCCGGCTTTGGAAGAGATACCACCGCTGAGTACCGCATCATTGATCGCAGCCAGAGGCCCAATGGCATTGGCGACATCGTTGGCACCATGAGCAAAACTCAATAGTGCTGCAGCGAAGATTAAGGGCACAGTAAAGAGTGCATTGACGCCTGCTCTACTGTTCTCCATCAGTCCAGCTTTTCTGCCTATGACAGATTTAACAATGATGTAAACGATTGCCGCAACCAGCAGTCCAAAGAGTGCTGCTACCACAAAAGAGGGCTTTTTATCATGGGGCAAAAAGGAGAGTAAGGCAACGATCTTTGGCCAGATCTTTTTGAGACCTTTGAGGGTCAGGTAGGTGACAAATGCCCAAGACATGATTGCTACAAAGATCGGTACCCATTTGCTTGCTGCAGTAATCTTGTCCTCTTTGTAGACAATGGTTTTTTTGATAGAGAGCAGAAAGATCGCAGCAATGATGCCGCCAAGCACAGGTGAGATGATCCATGAAGCAGCAATCTTTCCCATGGTTCCCCAGGCGACGATCCCAAAACCTGCAGAGGCGATCCCTGCACCCATGACACCACCGACGATCGAGTGTGTGGTAGAGACGGGCGCTTTGACATAGGTGGCAAAGTTGAGCCAGAGTGCGGCTGCCAGCAGGGCTGCCATCATCGCCCAGATGAAGGCGTTGGTATCCCCACCGAACATGGAGATATCAATGATACCTTTTTTGATCGTTTTGACCACTTCTCCACCGGCAATAAAGGCACCACCTGCTTCGAAGACAGCAGCAATGATGATAGCCCCACCCATGGTGAGAGCCTTGGAACCGACGGCAGGTCCTACGTTGTTGGCAACATCGTTGGCACCGATGTTCATCGCCATGTAGGCACCAAAAAGTGCTGCGATAGAAAGGAAGATACTGTTGGGAACTCCACCGGATGTAGAAGAGCTGTAGAGGAGTACTGCAACCACAAAAAGCAGTGCAAAACCCAGTCTTACAAAATCAAATCTACTTCCCTTGATCGCCTCTTTTTCCATCTTTTTGATCGTTTGTATTTCCATACGGAGAACCCTTTGTTTTGATAGTGAAATTATATCCCTATTTCTCTTAGTCGGATAAGTGAAATAGACAAAAAATAGTAAAATAATCAAAACCATTATTAATAATCATCTACTATAATAAGTGTATCACTTTTTTGGGGAGAAAGAATGTCTAAACCAAAGATATTATTGCTGGAAGACGATGCCAATCTCAATGAGACGATCTGTGAGTATCTGGAAGAGCAGGGCTATAGGGTAGAGAGTACCTATGAAGGCTATGAGGCGCAGGACAGGCTCTATGAGGAGCATTTTGATCTGCTGCTTCTGGATGTGAACATACCGGGTATAGACGGGTTTGAAGTACTCAAAAGTGCCAGAGATCAGGGCGTAAAAGCACCGGCGATCTATATCACTTCATTGGACAGCGTAGATGATCTGGAGCAGGGGTTTGAGAGTGGATGTGATGATTATATTCGTAAGCCTTTCGCACTCAAAGAGCTTCTGATCCGAGTTGAGACACTGCTCAAAAGGAATTTTTATCATGAAGAGAGGGAGTTTATAGAGATCGATGATGGGGTCGCATATGATATCAAAAACAGCACGCTTTTAGTAGAGAAAGAACCGTATCAGTTGGGGATGAAAGAGTCGAAGCTGCTCAAACTTTTCCTTCAATCTTCAGAAGAGGTGCTTTCCCATGAGAGGATATTTGAAGTGCTCTGGAGTTATGACGAAGAGGCGAGTGATGCCTCGTTGAGAACCTATATAAAGAATCTGCGTAAGATCATTGGAAAGGACAGGATTGTCAGTATCAAAAAACAGGGCTACCGATACGCATCTAAACAGTGAGACCAAGGCGCGTAGGCGTTTTCTGCTGCTTTATGTGATCTTTGTCCTACTCTTGACCGGCCTGTTGGGCTACTTCTACTATCGTTCCCAGGAGCAGCTCATGTTCTCTCACCAGAGGATACGTATGATGGAGTATGCCTCCACACAGGCGAGAAGACTCAAGCAGCTACATCGTCACTATCCCCAAGAGAAACGATATCCCAGAGATGAACGATTTGAAAGTGCAATCTATGACCTGGAGTATCAGAAGATTTTTTCGACACTCAAGGGAGCGCAGGTAAGTTTGGATGAAGTGATCTACCATAGCGGAGAGAAGATACACCTGGTCAAAATACTGGATGACTACTACCTGGGAGCAAAGTATCTGGTGATAGAGGTGCCGGAGGATAAAACCTGGTATAACGATATTGTCCATAAAATACTGCTCTTTCTTTTGCCTCTCTTTATACTTTTTATGCTTTTGGGACTGTATCTCTCTCGCCTGTTTGTCAGACCCATGCGCAACTCAATCATGCTTCTGGATCGATTTATCAAAGACACTACACATGAGTTGAATACACCGCTGAGTGCAATCCTGGCCAACATAGAGATGATGGACAGAAAGAGCATGAGTAGCACCAATACCAAAAAACTCAACCGTATAGAGATCGGTGCCAGAACCGTATCCACACTTTATGAAGATCTTAAGTTTTTGACGTTGGAGCGTGGCAAGCCTATCGAAGACATGCATCTGGATCTGTTGCCTGTGATCAAAAACAGACTGGAGTATTTTTCGCTTCAGATGCAATCCAAGCAGATTGTATTACACAAAGAGCTGGTGCCCTCCTCTATGCATGCAGACAGACGCCTGATCACCAGAGTCATAGACAATCTACTCTCCAATGCAATCAAGTATAACAAAAGAGGAGGGATTGTTGATGTTACGCTGGAGCCGGGTCTCCTGATCATCGCAGACAGCGGTGTCGGTATCCCCAAAGAAAAGTTGGGCAGTATCTTTGAGCGCTATAGCAGGTTTAGTGACAGTGAAGGAGGGTTTGGCATAGGGCTCAATATCGTCAAGAAGATCATTGACCATTACGGAATGGAGATCGTGGTAGAGTCCAAGCTGGGTCGAGGCACTAAGGTAATACTTCGCTGGAGTAAAATATGAATCAAAAAATAAGAAAAAGCATAAAAACAAATCTGCTGCTCATTTTTGTGTGTATCCTGCCTGTGAGTGCAGACAATGCTTTTGAGCAACATTGTGTGCCATGTCACATTCGGATGGATATCTCTTTGCAGAGGACATTTATGAATGCATTGCTGGTGTATGGCGGACGAGAGAATATGAAAGAAGGGCTGGCATACTATCTTCGTAACCCGCGCAAGGATACCTCTGTGATGGATGAGGATTATATACGTAAGAATGGAATCAAAACCCCTATAAAGATAGAGAGAGCAGTGTTGTATGAAGCACTGGAGCAGTATTGGCAAAAATACACAGTGATGAAAAAATTATATTGATTTTCTCCAATTTCACGATAAATTCACTTTGGCATGCTATAATTCTTCTGTATCAATACTAAAATACAAGGAGAATGATATGAAAAAAGTTGCAATCGCAATGCTATTTGCAGGAAGTACACTATTGATGGCTGATGGAGCTGCGCTCTACGCTAAATGTGCAGGATGCCACGGTAAAGATGGTAAAACAAAGGCACTTGGCAAGTCTGATCCAATCGCAGGTTTGGCTGCAGATGTATTGGTCAAAGACCTTGAAGGCTACAAAGCCGGCACTACCAACAAACATGGTATGGGTGGCGTAATGAAAGGTCAGGTAGCGACCTACTCTGCTGACGATATCAAAGCAGTGGCTGCATATATCAACGGTTTGAAGTAATCTGCTTCTCCGGTATCGCCTTGGGCGGTACCACTTTTCCTCTACTCCTCTTATCTTTAAAATCTATTTTGTTACAATCTTCTACTACATACTAGCGGAGCTTACATTATTCTACAGCTATTTCAGGATTTTTATCGGCGATTTCCTTTTCTTGGGATGGAACAGGCAATTGAGTATTTTTCTCTCTATGGTGGAGTAGATTCTCGATTGGAGCTTGATCTGTTTGAAGATATCACACTTTCTGCAGAGATACATTTTGTACAACAGTTTGCTAGAACCGAGCGTGTACTTGACCCCTCTTATGTGTCCGAGACACCATATCGGGAGATTCTTACTGCTGGGGCACGGGGCGATGGAAGACTGTCCAATGTGTACAGAAGAGCCAGAATGGGTGAGGGTGCAGGCGCAGAGATCGTGGATACTCTGGTGGGACTGGGTATCCTCTCTTTTGAGAACTCCAGACAGGCACCATTGAGATCCCACCCCAAGCATAGCCTGAAAAAGCACCTCAGGCACTACCGTATCGAGCCAAAAGTACGTTTTTTCAAACCATTCTATCGCTTTTGGTTCGGATTTGTTGCACCCTATCGAGAAGAGCTCCAAAGAGGGAATAGTCTTGCCTTTATGGCGTATTTTCAGGCGCATAAGGAGCGAAACTATTCGTTGCTTTTTGAGCAGCTTTCTATCCTGCTTCTTGCGTGGTACTTTCAGGATCATGACCCTATACTCAGTCAAGGCAGTTTTTGGGATCACCACAGCGAATTTGATCTGCTTTCTGTCAGTACAGGAGGAAAGATCATTCTGGGGGAGTGCAAATACACCTCTCGTCCTGTCACCAAAAAAGAGCTGACCAAACTCAAGGAGAAGGCACGGCAGTCAGGTATCAAAGTGGATAGCTATGCACTTTTCTCCAAAAGTGGCTTTTCTAATGAGTTGCTGGGGCACCGGGATGAAGGGCTTTTGCTGTTTGATCTTGAGGATTTTAAACAGTTACTTTCTGTCTGAGCGTTTCTTTCTAATATTTTTCAAATGATCCTGATAATTTTCTGTAAAATCGTGGGTACCCTTGCTGTTTCTCATAAAGTAGAGATACTTGGTTTGTGCAGGGTTGATAGCGGCTTTGATAGCATCTATGGAGACGGCACAGACAGGATAGTCCGGAAGTCCTCGGTGCTTGTAGGTGTTGTAGGTGCTGGTGTCACCCTTGATACGCTTGGGAGTGACTTTGATGTGGGAGTATTCTCCATAGTTGAGGGTGCCATCCATCTGTAGGCGCATATTCTTCTGAAGCCTGTTGTAGATGACAGAGGCGACAAGCGGCATCTCTTTTTTGCTGGCAGCCTCTTTCTGAATGATAGAGGCTACAGTGAGCATCCGGTTCCAGCCTGCTTTGTCCCAGCGGTCACTCTGTGCGATAGAGAGTTTTTTGTAGACATTGGTGCTGTATTTAAGGAGGTAGCGGATAACTCCCTTCTCTTTCAGTGTGCTGGGAACATGATAACTCTCTGCCAAGATGCCTGCTTCCTTGAAAGTACTGAGTGCCTGATAGTGCTGCATCAGTTTTGTTTCATTGAGGTCGAGCTGTTTGGCAAGCTGTCGTAGAAAGATCACGGTGGTCTCCCCCGGAAGCAGGGTGACTTTGTGAAAACTGCTTTGTGCCGAGGTGAGACGGATCAAAAAGTCCAATCGATGCAGCTTTTTTCTGCCCAGATAGACCCAGCCATGCTGTGGTTTTCCGATGGCGACCATGAGATACTTGTCAATACTGCCGACATCATACCCTTTTTGAGATAGCTGTGTTATAATGCCAGAGATTGTAGCAGGCTTGAGGTGAATATTTTTCTCCCCCTCGACTGGAATAGAGAGATAAAAAAGAAGTCCAATGAGTGTAAAAAGAACAATATTCGCTATCCATCCGATGATACGCAACTTACTTCTCCTTCTTCCTCTGCTTGCTATTTTGCTACTCTATTTTCTTCAAGAGGGCATTTCGGTCGATTCCTTAAAAATTGGCCAGTTCAAGATGCAGGGATTATACCTAAAACTGGATAATAAACTTACCTTAAAGATCGAAAAGCTGGAGATTCCCAAAGAGGACAGCAAGGGAGATCTGAACACTATAGATAGACATCTTAGAGAGATCAAAAGAGTACTTACTTTCTTTGAATACATTGAACTTGGCAGCGTGAGATTTACCAATGATACCTACCGTATCATCTATGCGGATGATACGATCTATGTCGATAGCAATGCCTATGAGATCGCAGGAATGATCACACCGCAAAAGGGTGGTATGATAGCCAAACTCCCGCTGATCCACATCAAAAAGCAGCAGCTGATACTACAAGGAGAGATGAGCTATGGCTATCGCTCTGAAAGAGTGACATTCAAGGGTGTTTATGAGATAGCCGGCATCAAAGGTGAAGCACATCTGCAGATACAGGATCATAAGGTAACTTTTCTTTTGAACAGTCAAGAGACGAAGCATATCAGTCAGATGCTGGATATGTTTGAGATACCAGAGGGAACCAGAGTCTGGATCGATAAGAAAGTGCAGGCAAAACGATACCGTTTACGCTCTTTTCGGGGTAGTGGCACTATCGGCAAAGAGGGCTTTGTACCGGATTTTCAAACGATGCATGCCGAGGCGGTGCTTCAGGATGTGATGATCCGGTTTGAAGATACGCTAAAGCCGGTGCTTGCCAAAAAAGTCACTATACGATTTCATGATGATCGTCTGGATTTTGACCTTGATACGCCTCGTTACCATAAAAAAGATATGACAGGCAGTCAGGTGGCACTGCTTAATCTGACAGGAAAGGAGCACGCGCGTCTGCTTTTGAAACTGAAGTTCCACACTTTGTACGATAAAGAGATCGATAAGATATTGGGTGCCTATGATGTCAACATTCCCTTGCAGCAAAAAAAAGGAAAGATGCGTGCAACCATCGATTTGGATGTAGATCTGGATACGGTAGAAACAAAAGTCGAGGGGAGGGTTTTTGTCTCAAAGAACAGCGTGATCTTATTGAGTGGTGTACCTCTACATCTGGGTGGAGGAGAGATCACGTTTACACGTAACCGTGTGGCGCTTTGGTCTGTGCCGCTCTATGAAAGCTGGTTTGGCGGGGTAGTCAATGGCTTTATCAATCTCTCTACACAAAAAGCCAAATTTAAAGTAGATATCAAGCGGCTTTTGTTGGGTACAAAAGGGGAGAGCTCGGTACAAATTCGGAATAAAAAAAAGGTACCCTTGCTGCTCTCCTACAAAGACCGTATAGAATTTGCGTTTCCCAGTTACCATCTGAAAATAGAGGCGCTTAAAAAAGGAGGTATCAAGATCATCAATAAAGATATCAAACCGCTACTTCCTTTTATTAAAAATTTGCCACTGAAACTCAGCAGCGGAAAATTTACACTGGGTACACGAGACTACAAAAACTATGCTTTTTCAGGAAAGGCAACATGGAAGAGAAGCTACCTCTATAAGAAGGGAGGATATATCTCAACAGTGCCTTTTGAAGGGGGCTATAAAAACAATACGCTGAAGTTGAACGCGCTCAATGGGAACCTTGCCTATGACAGTAAGAAATCTCTGATACAGATTAAAAATATCAATATAGATGCCAAAAAAATGCTGGCACTCTATGCGGGTAAAAAAGGAAAAGCACTAAAAAAACTTCAGGTCAAAGGCAGAAACAGTATGATCCGATATGGAAAATATGTACTGCTGACAGATGCCTTTGAACTCAGTGTTAGCGGTAAAAATACCACATTCACTGCCACCAAAGATGGAGATAGGGTACGCATAGAGAAAAATGGAAATAGTTTGGTGGTACATGCGAATCAGATCAAAGACAAGATGCTTAAAGCACTGATTCACTTTAACGGTCTGCATGGCGGAAGGTATTCTCTGGAGTTGCTGGGGAATCTCAAAGGAGAGCTTAGAGGGGTGATTGATATCAAAGGCGGCGCTATAGAGAGCTTCAAAGCCTACAATGACCTGATCGCACTTTTCAACACGATACCGGCGTTGGTGACGCTCTCTGATCCAGGATTCAGTCAAAAAGGTTATGTGGTGCGCAGCGGAAAGATTGAATTTAGGATACTCTCGGACAAAGTGGTCTTTGACAAGATCTATATTGATGGCAAGTCCTCTACTATTGCAGGCAAGGGTACAGTGGCACTTGAGAGTGGAAAGCTCAATATAGATCTGGCGGTGCGCACTGCCAGAGAAGTAGGAAAAGTACTTGGAAGCCTGCCATTGGTCGGATATATTCTGTTTGGCAAAGACAAAAGTATCACTACCGGGGTCAAGATCGTCGGCACGCTGGATAATCCTGAAGCGAAAACACATCCTGTACAGGAAGCACTGCTCTATCCACTTGAGCTGATCAAGCGGACGATCACTTCTCCGGCACATATCATCAACCAATAGACCCTCTTACAATTTCTTCACAATCTTTGTGCATACTGTCACTGTGACTTACCAAAAGTGACAGTGAAAAGTTTCATATACAAAGGAGAAATGATGAAAAAAGGAAAAATCAGTTTAACGCTTATTGCTACATTGATCACAGCCTCAATAGTGCCATTGGCTGCTTCCAGCTTGGCAGAACTCAGAGCAGATTATGCCCATAAGGGGCAAAGACAGCATCTAACCCAAAAGAAGCACAGAGCGATGCGCACAATGAGAGAGAGGCAAAGAACCTCTGACAGAAAAGTACTGAGAAAAGGGAGTGTCAAAAGCAAAGCAGCAGAGATGCGGGTAATACAGAAAAGAAAGCTTTCCCATGCCAAAAAAGTACAACGACGTATCGACAGAAAGCTCCATAGAAAGTATGCCAAAAGACGTAACTTCAGGACAGTAAGAGACTTCAGAAGAGCGCATGGACATAGCGCAGACAGAAGAAGCAAACGAACGATGAGACAGATCGCACCTTCAAAGAGAAAAGCCTTTTCAAGAGACCATAGACGACAGAACAGACGCTATGGAACGCAAGGAAGATCTCATGCGTGGCATAGCAATGATTATGACACACAGAGAGAGGAGGGGTATGGATTTTATGAGAGCTGGGAGCCGAGACATACAGAGCGGGGATATCGCCATACACGTAGAAACTGGTACCTGAGCTACCTCTATGAGAGAGCCTCTTTTTATGACAGACATGGGTACAAGTATGGGTACTTTAGCCGTAGAGGTTTTATGTTTGAAGATGAATTCTACCGCTATGACAGACAGTATACCTATAGGGATCGGTTGAGAGGAAGAGGGCTTTTTGAGCGAAGATACTATCGCCCCTACTACAGTCAATTTGGTGACTTTTTTGCTGAAATGAATAGGGGAGGGTCATACTTCTACGCCGAGCTTGACTTTTAACGTGTCAGGAGCCTGTCGACGTATGTTTGATGGGCTGGAAATATAGATGTTTTATTCATTCCTCAATACATTGAGTGGGTCGGTAGAGGCAGCTTTTTTGGCAGGATAAAGGGCGGAGAGCATAACGATGACAGAAGCGCCGAGGATAATCAGCCCAAAGTCGCTCAAAGGTAGATCTACAGGAAGTTTGCTACTGCCGTAGACATCTTCAGGGAGCGTAATGATATCAAAGGTACGCAGTGCCCACATACCGAGCAGACCCAATATCGTACCACTCAGTATGCCGATAGAGCCAATCAGCAATCCCAATCTATAAAAAATAGTCCGTATCTCTCTCTGTGTGGCACCCAGTGTACGCATCAGAGCGATCTCGCTACGCCTGCTCATGACGGTCATCAGCAGAGAGGAGATGATGTTGAGTGAGGCAATAAGGATGATAAAGAGCAGTACCAGGAAGTAAACCTTCTTCTCCATCTCCATCGCGGTAAAGAAGTTACCATTTTGTTGCCACCAGCCTTCGATGCCTGCATCGTCCGGCAGGATGGCTTTGATCTTGCCGATCATCTCCATAGGTTTATCACTGTAGATGTGTATACCGTCATACTTCTCTTTGTCTCGCTTGAGTAGGCTTTGTAGTGCCTGATGGGTGGTGTAGATGATCCCTTTGTCGTAAGCCTGTAAACCAGAATCAAAGATACTGTTGATCAAAAAGCGTTTTTGTAGCGGCATGGTAGCAAAACCGACAGCTTGCTGCTCTGAAAAGTATAGTAGGAGTTTTTCGCCTGCTTTTGCACCCATATCCACAGAAAGTGTATCTCCAATGACAATACTGTATTTGCTGCTATCTTTACTGTTTTTGATGGCTTTGGCAAAGACTTTGTTGATGGCTGCTTCTTGAGCAAAATTCACACCATACACCATGCTTCCCTGTATCCCATGTTCATTTTTACTGATGACTTGCGTGGTGTAGTAGGGGCTAAGTTTGAGTGTGGGAAAATGTGTCTGAATCTTTTGGACAACTGTATGCGCTATACCTTCGCTATAGGAGACCACGGTGAGGGGATAATTCATCACAAAGAGCCGTTCTTTGAACTCTTTTTGGATACCGTTGGTGATACCCAGTGCAATCATCATCACCATCACCCCCGCAGCAATGCCCAAAAAGGCCATCACTGCTGAGATGAAAATAAAGGGATTGTCTTTGTCATACTTTAGATAGTGCCTGACTATTTTTCGTATGAAGCGCTTGCTGTAAGAGGGTGCCATTAGGCGAGAAGTCCTTTTTTGGGTCCGCTTCTTCCGCAGCAGTGCTTGTATTTTTTCCCACTGCCGCAAGGACAGGGTTCGTTACGCTTTGGCTTTTTATCTGCAACATAGGGTTGGTGAGTGCTTTGTGTCTCATGCTCTTCCTGTTGTTGCAGGTTGTCTACCATATCATTCTCATCGATCTCAAGCTCATCTCTCATACGTTCAAGTTCTTCCATCTCCTCTTCGGGTGCTTCAAAGTTGAACTGGATATTGTAGAGGATCTTGGTGGCATCAAACTTGATACGCTCCACCAATTGCTCAAAGAGTCTGTAGCTCTCCTGTTTGTACTCGGTGAGTGGATCTTTCTGATTGTAGCCTCGCAGTCCAATACCTGTCTTGAGGACATCCATCTCATACAGATGGTCTCTCCAGAGTGGATCGAGGATCTGGAGGTGCAGCATACTCTCGATCTCTTGGCGCTGCTCAGGAACGAAAAGGGACATCTTCTCTTCGTAGGCTTTCTCCAGTATCTTCAGGGTCTCCTTTTTGATCTCATGAGGCTCTTTCTCTTTGAGTATTTCCTGGTCGACAGTGATGTCGATATATTTTTGGATCAGATCAGTGAATTTTGTCAGATCAAAGTCTTCGCTAGGGGCACCTTCGTAGATCTCTGCCTCGGCAAGCAACATTTCCACGAAAGTAGTACGGTTCTCTTTGATCTTATTTCCGATATCAAACTCTGGATCAAGCATTTGGTTTCTGAAGGCATAGATCGCTTTTCTCTGATGGTTGGCCACGTCATCATATTCAAGAATATGCTTACGAGACTCATAGTGCATGGCTTCAACCTTTTTTTGTGCTTTCTCCACACTTCTGGTGACGAGTTTTGAGTCGATATATTCGCCTCGTTCGACGCCAAGGCGATTCATGATGTTGCGGATCTTGTCTCCACCAAAGATACGTAGCAGGTTGTCATCCAGACTGAGGAAGAACTGGCTCTCTCCCGGGTCACCCTGTCGTCCGGATCGTCCTCTGAGCTGATTGTCTATACGGCGACTTTCGTGTCTCTCTGTTCCCAGGATGAAGAGTCCACCCAGTGCGATGACCTCGTCATTGATCTTGATGTCGACCCCTCGTCCTGCCATATTGGTCGCAACGGTAACCGCACCTTTGGCACCGGCATTTTCGATGATGCTTGCTTCTCTCTCATGGTTTTTTGCATTGAGGATGTCGTGTGGCACCTTCTCTTTGGAGAGAAAGTTGTGCAGGAGTTCACTCTTCTCGATAGAGGCAGTACCGATGAGGACAGGTTGCCCTTTTTTGTGGAGTTCTTTGACCTTTTTGGCAACAGCTTCGAGCTTCTCTTCTTCGGTGTTGTAGATCAGGTCGTTTCTATCGATCCTCTCTACAGGGACATTGGTAGGGATAGAGACGACCTCCAGTCCGTAGATCTGAGAAAACTCTGTGGCCTCAGTCTGTGCTGTACCGGTCATACCTGCAAGCTTGTTGTACATTCTAAAGTAGTTTTGGTAGGTGATGTCTGCCAGTGTCTGTGACTCTTCCTGTATGGTAACACCCTCTTTGGCTTCGAGTGCCTGATGGAGCCCTTCGCTGTAGCGTCGTCCTTCGGAGAGTCGTCCTGTAAATTCATCGACGATGACTACTTCGTCATTGCGTACCACATAGTCTACATCTTTTTCAAAAATATATCTGGACTTGAGCGCTTGGTCAAGATGGTGGGAAAGAATAGCATTGTCCAGATCATAAAGATTCTCAACACCAAAGAGCTCTTGTGCTTTTTCTAGACCCTGCTCAGTCATGATGATGACTCTGTCCTTTTCATCTACGACAAAGTCACCTGTCATCTGTTTGGATTCACCTGGTTTCGCAGGCAGTTCTTCCCCTCGGATCATCTGCTGGGCGATCTCATCTGCCTGCTGGTAAAAGTTCTGATCTCTTTGTGTCGGGCCGGAGATGATGAGAGGGGTTCTCGCTTCATCGATCAGGATTGAGTCCACTTCATCCACAATGACATAGTTGTGCTCTCTCTGTACTTTTTCTTCGGCACGCACCTTCATGTTGTCACGCAGGTAGTCAAAACCATACTCATTGTTGGTACCGTATGTGACATCAGCGTCATACTGTGCCTTCCGCTCCATCTCATCATTGATCTCAGAGACGATACAGCCTGTGCTATATCCTAGGAAATCATAGAGTACACCCATATCTTTTGCATCTCTGCTGGCAAGGTAGTCATTGACTGTGACAACATGTACACCGTTGCCTGTCATGGCATTGAGTACCACGGCCAGTGTTGCGACAAGGGTTTTTCCCTCTCCGGTCTTCATCTCAGCGATATTGCCTTCATGCAGTACCATACCTCCGACGAGCTGCACATCAAAGTGACGCATCCCCAGGACACGTTTACTCACTTCTCTGGTGATAGCAAAAGAATCATTGAGCACTGCATCCAGACTCTTCTCTCCTGTATTGACTGCCTCTCTCAGTAGATTGAATGCTTCTTTGAGTTCCTCATCACTCATCGGTTCATAGGTACTCTCCAGAGCATTGATCGCTTTGGCACGCTTGAGATATTTTTTGACCAGCCTATCATTGGCTGTTCCGAATATTTTTGTTATATTTATCATTGTTAGGTCATCCACATAATTAAAATTGCAGTTAGTGTATCAAAATTTTGCGTAAAAGCTGTTGATGTGGGCTATTTAATGGGCTGCTTTTCCAAATATCTGCCCGTTAGTGTTTTTTTGGTAGAATCATTATAAAAAATAAGGAAAAATATTGAGATTTATTATTGTTTCTATGATAGTCATTGCTGCTGCCGTAGCAGGGGGGATTCAGGTACCTGTTGGTTTTTCAGCACATTTTACACAGAAAATTACAAGCCCGAAGAAAAAAGTGATCAAGTACAGTGGTACCATACTGCTCAACAGTTCAGGTGCCTTAAAATGGAGCTATAAAAAGCCTACACGCAAAGAGGTGTGCAGTGATGCGAAACACTTTACGATAGTGGATCATGACCTCGAACAGGTCTCTTTCCATGAACTGAGACAGGCATTGAGTCTCACTTCTATCCTGAAAAAAGCACGGCACCACAAAGACAATCTCTATGTGGCTACCTATCAAAATGTACTATATACCTTTGCTTTGGATAAAAAAGGGCAGATAAGCCAGATCGCCTACAAAGATACACTGGACAATGTGGTCAATGTTCATTTTCAGCATATGCGATACAGAAGTAAGCCGAATCTCAAGCGCACGATGCAGTGTCCGTATCCACAGTCTTACGATATTATCAGAGGGTAGTGCGGTATGGGGGGAATAGCATTTTTGGATAATATCAATATGTTGGTGCTTGCCAGTATCGTTGCGGTAGTGCTGCTGGCCTTTGTCTTGGTGGTGATCGTTTTTTCTGTCAGGCTTAGATCTTGGCAGGAGAGAAATCGAGAGCTTAAAGCGACTATTGAAGAGCAGACAGAAAAGATAGCTTTACTGGATGAGAGCCTGAACGAAGTCAGAGTACTTAATGCCTCTCAACTGCAGGAGTTGGGGCAGCAGGAGGAGATAAAAGAGAAGCTCAAAGAGGAGATCACAAAGCTTGAAAATCAGCTCAAAGAGGCACAAGAGAGGATAGAGAAGTATAGTACTGAGGTCATGGCACTGGAAAAGAGTAAGAGTGAACTGGGTGCAAACTTTGCCAATGCCAAAGAGATGGCAGAAAAGTTGGAAGAGGCGTTGGTACATGCCAGTAAACGCAATGAGTTTTGGGTGGAGCAGATGGCAGAGGTCAGAACCAAGTATGATGCACTGAAGCTGAAGGTGAGATAGCAGATGCAACTGCAACTGGAGAGGTTTGGCAACATAGATGATCAGTTGCGTACCGAGATGGAGAGATATGGACATGTGGTCTCTTTTGATAAACATGAGGTGCTGTTTGATTGTGATGATGCCTTGGACTACTTCTATATTTTTCTTGACGGAAAGGTCAAGATATCACAGATGAATCTGAACAATGGCAAGGAGCAGACTATCTATCTCATGAGTCGAGGGGACATGTATGATACTGTCACTCTGCTGGATGGTAGAGTACACGAGGTCTTGGTGGAGATACTGGAAGAGGGGAGTGCCCTGAAGGTGCCCATAGGAAAAGCCAGAGAGTGGATGTATGACTATCCGGCATTCGGAGAGATCATACTCAAATATGTTGCCACTCAGTTGCGAAAAGTAGAAGAGCTGGCAACAGATCTGACGCTCTTTGACACCCAGGAGCGACTGATCAAGCTCATATTGCAGAGTATGGAGACCAAAGATAAAGAGGGTAAAAATATCCTCGACGGACTCTCT
>Ga0256827_10001207_pt1 | contig 16445 bp, 15 predicted proteins | sample CV84metaG_FD_185977 | JGI IMG/M metagenome (GOLD analysis project Ga0256827, IMG submission 185977) | Hydrothermal vent microbial communities from East Pacific Rise, Pacific Ocean - CV84 | ecosystem: Environmental > Aquatic > Marine > Hydrothermal vents | place: Pacific Ocean: East Pacific Rise... | reverse complement strand
TTTTGGACACTTTTTTTTGCATAAAATTAAAAGTTTTAATAATATAAGTATATTTACTATACTTATTCTCTAATTTAAAGCAAATTACATACTATTACAGCACACAATTTTGTCCTTTAGCCCTATTTTTGAAATATGTTTTTTATAAGCAGAATTTTCTAATTCTTCTTTTAATTTTTCAGTTTTTTCATAAGTATAATTATCTCCTATATATATTTTTCAATTCCAATATTTATTGGATCTATTTTCTCATTCTAAAAAAATAAAAGATAATTTTTGTTTTATTTTTTTCTCATTTTCTCAAATATAATATATTTTTTCTATTTTATCATTTCAATTAATTTCATCACAACTTTCAAGTTCATAACTTATTTTTAATGTATTTCAATTTAAAAATGAAATTTTTGGAATAGATTTAAATAATTTTATTTTAACATTAGAAGAATTACTAATATAAATAACTCAGTTTTTTTCAATTGTTTTTAATCTTTTTTTACTTATATCAAAATAATGATGATTATCATATGTATGTCATCCATTATCTAAATAATATCCTGTAGTTGAATGGTCTCAGTCACCATAATTAGTTCTAGCATAAAGAAAAAAATTGTCAGTATATTTATATTTTAAATATATTGAGCTTAGATTATCTATTGATAATTCATCAATTTCAATTCAATCTTTTAGTAAATAATAATTATTATTATTTTTAGCTATAATAAAAAAATGTTTTTTATTATTTGAGAATTTAATATCATAAAAATCAATATTATCATATTTTTGTTCAATTCAGTTTGTTACAATAAAATCTTTTCAATCTCTTTGTGCAAAAAAGACAAATTGTTTTTTAGTATTATTTTCATCAAAATAATACATTCTATAAATTTCTTCATATTTATTACTTATTTTTCAATTTCTTAAAATTGCTTTTTTTCAATCTATATTTATTTTTAATGCTGATTCTGTTCAATCTTTTGATTTTTCATAAAAAGTGTAAAAATATTTTTTTCAATTTAATTTTCATTTGAATTTATAAAATCCATCTCATCACTTAGTATATTTAAAATTTTCTTTATATTTCTTTTTATCATCTTCTTTTATTAAATCAAATTCTTCAATTTCTTTTCCATTTACTATAAAAATAGTTTTTCAATTTCTTTTTCATTCAAAAAAATAATCATTATTTGCTCAAACTCGTAGAGTTTCTATCATATTTTCATCATATTCTTTACTTTCTTTTCAAGCAATTTTTAATACCCATTTTCAATTTCTATTAATACTAAAAACATCATTATTGTTAATTTGATAACCCCCATCAGGCTTAGCATCCCAATCAGAGAATAGACCTATTATTTCATTTTCTTGAGTTTTGAAAATTTCATTTAAATCTTTTAATATAGAAGTACTTCAATCATCATTTTTATTGATAATATAACAATAACTACTATTGTATTTACAATTTCTAATAAAAAAAGCATTTTTAAATATCTTACCTGAATAATAAACAGATCTTATTTGATTATTAAAAATTGAATAAATATAATTTTTTCAATTATTAATTAATTTAAATCAAAATATTGAATCATATTCATCAGATTTTTTTTTCAGTTTTCAACAATAAAAAATTTATCATCTTTTTCAGCTACATAAACTAATTTTTCTCAAATATATTGAAGATTACTTATATAATCATATCATTCACTTTTTTTTCAATCTTGTATTATAAAATATTTTCCATTTTCTCTTACTGTAGAATAAAAACTTTCTCAACTTGGAGAATAAATGTTTATTCAAGAAAAATTAGATATTATATTTTCAACTTTTTTTCAGTTTTCTATTGTATAAATTGAACCTACTTCATACTTATAACTTTCATTATTTTCTAAAAAATTAAATTTGATTTCTCATCTATTTAATTTTTCTTTTTCTAATAATATTTTTTCTGTTATTTTTGTTGTAGATAATTTTTCATCACCAATAAGTACATTTTTATAAAAATCTTTTTCAAGATTAGCAAAAGTTGTATTTACTAATAGCAATGTTAGTACAAAAGCTAGAATTACTTTATTTTTCATATGTTTTTTATTTTAGTTAGTATTTTAATTCCAAATTACTTGGAAAAACCATTTTTTCTTCTACAGTTTTAACTATTTCTATCTGAGTATTTCAGATAGATTTTAAATATTCTACAACCTCTTTAACTAATTTATCAGGAGCAGATGCTCAACTTGATATTCAAATATTCAAAGACAAAGGGCTAAAGCCCTCTGTTGACAAAATATTTATATCTATTTCTTTATAACTATCAATTAAAATAGATTTTATATTTAATTTTTCTCAAATTTGTTTTAGTTTATTTGAATTACTAGAATTTTGTGAACCAACAATTATTAATAAATCTAAATTTTTTTCACTTATTTTTTTAACTGCTTCTTGTCTATTTGTAGTTGCAAAACAAATATCTTTTACCTTTGGTAATTCTATATTTGGAAATTTATTTCATACATTTTCTATTAATATTTTTGTATCATCAATAGAAAGAGTTGTTTGAGTAAGAAGAGCAATTTTTTTATTTTTTATTTTAATATTTTCTAAATCTTCTAGACTTCAAACAATATGTATTTTGTTTTTATCTTCTTCCTTTACTCATTCAGCCTCTTGATGTCCTTTTTTTCAAATATAGATTATATCATATCATTTTTCTAAAAATATTTTAGCTTCATTGTGAACTTTTATCACTAATGGACAACTTGCATCAATATATTTAATATTTTTATTTTGTACTTTTTTCATAAATTCAGGTCCTACTCAATGAGCAGAGAATACCATAATACTATTTTCTGGTATATTTTCTAATTTTTCACCAAAAATTATTCATTTTTTTTCATAATAATTTATTATAAATTTATTATGAATAATCTCATGATTCACATAAATTGGAACAGGGAATTGTTCAAGAGTTTTATCCAAGATTTTTATTGCCCTATGTACACCAGCACAATATCATCTCAACTCAGCAAGGTATATTTTTATATCCATTATTTTACTTTTTTTGAAATATTTTTCATATTATAAAAAATAAAAAAATATTTGCAATTTTAATTGAAATATGAGATAATGGAAGAAATAATTAATAAAAATACTAAAATGAATTCAAAAAATTGACATAATCTAAATGAAGAATTAAATAATGGAGATAGATTAAACAATGATTGAGATTTAAAATATCTTAAATCATTATTAGAAGGAAATGATAAAATAATTCTTAGAAGAGTTCATAAGGTTTTTAGAGATTTATCAGACAATGGTGATTTGATTTTTTTAAGTTTCATATTAAAAATTAGTGAACCAGAAAATATAGAATTTTATGATAAATTTTTAAATAATAAATGATTTTGAAAAGAATCATTAGATAAAGTTATATGATATGTAACTGATAATATTGATATTATTTTAGAAAATAAGAAAAAAATAAAATCTGAGAGCAAAAATAAAATAAAACCTGAAACTAAAAATAAAATAAGAAGTAACAAAAAAAAAGAAAAAAAAGAAGCTTCATTTGAAATAGAAAAAGTTAGAAAACTTTCAAAATCATCTTTTGTTTTTGATTTAAAAAAAGAATGACTAAAAAAAAGAATTTGATTTTTATCTTTTAGAGAAATTAAAAATAATATTTATTATATAGATGGTTTTTCAGTTGATGATGATCTTAAAAGACAATGATTAGGAGGAAAATTAATGGAAGAATTTAAAAATTATCTATGAGATAATTGAATGTGATTCTTAAATGATCATACTAATAATTATTGAATAAATTCACCTTATGAAAAGTATTGATGGAATAAAGAAAAATTTATCCCTGAATTAGTTAAAAGAAAAGTTTATTACTTTTGAAATGATACTAAAGGAAAAAAAATAGAATTAAAATGAGTTACTAAAAAGTTTTATAATATTAAATAAATAAATTATGTGAGCAGAAGAAATAAAATATCCAAATCAAAAATATATTAATTTTGTAAAAATATTATCTGATGAATTTAAAGAAACTTTTCAAGAATTAATAAAAATATTTGATAATTTATAATTAGATATCGATAAAGATATAAATCTTATAGAAATTATTTGAAGGTGGCAAATAGATGAAATTTCTTTTCAAAACTTTAAGTCTAAAAATCCTAATATAAGTTCTAAATTAGATGAATTATTAGAAGAACTTGAAGAAGAAGATATATCTTTATCAATTTCTTTATACAAAGCTAAAGCTAATGATACCTTAGGTGAAACTCATTCAGATACAGATAGATTTAATATGTTAGATAACTAAAAAATAATAAAGTAAAAATGTTAGAAAATAATATAAATAACTATAATGATCTTTTATTTCATGAATACAGGCCAGTTAATTTAATTGTATGAAAAAACAAAAATAAAATAAATTGAATTCTAACTCAAGACTTCTATTTAAATTGATGGATGAAAAATTATACAATAACAGAAGAATTTGATTGAGAAAAATGAGAAATTATTATTGATAATAATACAGATAATTTATCAAATTATGCTATTTTATCTTTTTTTATAACTTCTGAGAATAATTTTTTTATTAGAAATTTAGAAAATAATACAAAAACAATTTGATTATGAGTTTTTTTAATAAATAAATTAAAGAAAAAATTAAAAGATGAACAAACAATAGAATTAATTGATACTGCTAAAAATAAAAAATGAAAAAGAAATAACTCATATTATAAAAAACAATGATTTGAAGAAGGATTTTTCATATCAAAATACACAAAATCAAAAAAACATTCAAAATATTCTTTTTTAAAATTATTTCATTTTTTATTAAAATATATAAAAAGCTAAATTTAGCTTTTATTTTTTTGCTTTATTTTTTGTTTACATATAATGGTGAAAATTTATTATTAATTATTGAAATATGCAAATAGGTATTGTTGGGTTACCAAATGTTGGGAAGAGTACATTATTTAATGCTTTGACAAAAAATTATTCTGCTGATGCACAAAATTTTCCATTTTGTACAATTGAACCAAATACTGGTATTGTAGTTGTAAATGACCCAAGATTAGAACAAATTAGAGAAGTAATTGGTTGAGAAAAAATCGTTACTGCTAATTGTGAATTTATTGATATTGCTGGTATTGTTGAAGGAGCGAGTAAATGAGAAGGGCTTTGAAATAAGTTTTTGGCTAATATAAGACAAGCTGATGCTATCTTACAAGTTGTAAGAGTTTTTGAAGATGGTGATATTATTCATGTAAATGGTAAAGTTGACCCAAAATTTGATATTGAAGTAATTAATGCAGAATTAATTATGGCTGATATTGAGACAGTTGAAAAAAGATTATTATGAGATAGAAAAAAAGCTAAATCTGATAAAAAAATGCAAATTATAGTAGAATGATTTGATAAAATATTAAAAGAATTAAACGAATGAACTTTAGTTTCAAATATGTGATTATCAGAAGAAGAATTAAATTCTATTTATGATTTACATTTACTTACAAATAAAAAATTTGTTTATGCTTGTAATGTGAGTGAAGAAATGATGGACACTCCAGAAGCAGAATTGCAAAAAATATTAGGACTTGATGAAAATCAAACTGTAATTGCTATTTGTGCAAAATTAGAATCAGATATGGTTGAAATGGAAGAATCTGAAAAAAATGAATTTTTAGAAGAAATGGGATTAAAAACTACAGGACTTGATGACTTAATCAAAGCAAGTTATGATGCACTTGGTTTAATGTACTATTTCACAGCTTGAGTTCAAGAAGTTAGAGCTTGGACAATTCATAAAGGTGATTCTGCACCAAAAGCTGCTTGAGCAATTCATAGTGATTTTGAAAAAGGTTTTATAAAAGCTGATAAAGTTAATTGGAAAGATTTAGTTGAAAATGGAGGATGGTCTGGAGCAAGAGAAACTTGAAAAGTGAGTTTAGAATGAAAAGAATATATTGTAGCAGATTGAGATGTATTGTTATTTAAATTTGCTAACTAAAAAATAAAACAAGATTAATTCTTGTTTTTTTGTTTGCAAAAATTGCAGTTTTAAATACACTCTTATAGTTAAATATTTTAAATTAAAATTATAAAAAATGACAAATAAAAAGGAAACTAAAAAACCTTATGAAATTAAGGATAAAAATAAAAAAAATAATATTAAAGATAATAATAAAAAAGATAAAAAACCAGAAAAAAAAGGTTTTATGTCTTTTGTTACTTTAATAATTATTGCAGTAATTATTGCTAGTTTATTACCTTATTTAAAAGATAAAGAACAATTTAATGATATTGAAAAAGTTTGATTAGAACAACTTGAGCAAAATTATAAAGATTGAAAATATTCTGAAATTCTTTTGGAATGAAATAAAGCAATTGCTACTTATACTTGAGCAAAAGTTTTGGTAAATGGTATTGAAAAAATAAAAAGGGATATTGTAATATTACCAGCAAGAGATTCATTGAAAGATTTGGGATTAAGAAATTCTGATATAAAAACAACAATTAGAGTTAAAGATAATACAAGTGCAAAATTTTGGGCAGAAATTATGCCAACAATTTTAATGGTTATTTTAATATTAGTTGTTGCAATGTTTATTCTATGAAAAATGGGATGAATGATGAATAAAAACTTGAGTTTTTGAAAATCAAGAGCTAAGTTATTTGATAAAGATAAAGAAAAAGTTTTATTTAAAGATGTTGCAGGAGCAGATGAAGAAAAACAAGAATTAATGGAAATTGTTGATTTTTTAAAAAATCCAAAAAAATATAAAGATTTAGGTGCAAAAATTCCAAAAGGTACACTTTTAGTTTGACCTCCAGGTACAGGTAAAACACTTCTTGCTAGAGCTGTTGCAGGTGAATCAGATGTTCCATTTTTAAGTATTTCTGGTTCAGAATTTGTAGAAATGTTTGTTTGAGTTGGTGCTTCAAGAGTTAGGGATCTTTTTGAAAATGCTAAAAAAATGGCTCCTTGTATTATTTTTATTGATGAAATTGATGCAATTGGTAAAAAAAGATGACCAGGTAATGGTGGTTGACATGATGAAAGAGAACAAACTCTTAATCAAATTTTAACTGAAATGGATGGTTTTGATAATGATACAAATGTTATTGTTATGGGGGCTACAAATAGAGTTGATGTTTTAGATAAAGCATTACTTAGACCTGGTAGATTTGATAGAAAAATTACAGTTAATTTACCAAATTTATCAGACAGGGAAGAAATACTTCATGTTCATGCTAGAAATAAAAAATTAGAAGAAAATGTTGATTTTAAATCACTTGCAAGTAAAACAGTTGGTTTTAGTTGAGCTGATATGTGAAATTTACTAAATGAAGCAGCTATAATTACTGCTAGAAATAATGAAAAAATAATTTCTGAAGCAAGAATTACAGAAGCATTTGAAAGAATTGTTATGTGAATTTCAAAAAAATCTCAAGTAATGAATGAACAAGAGAAAAAAATTACAGCTTATCATGAAGTTGGTCATGCTTTAGTTGGAAAATTACTACCAAATCCAGATCCAGTTCATAAAATAAGTATTGTTTCAAGAGGTTGAGCATTATGAGTAACTTGGTTTTTACCAGAAAGAGATACACTTCTTACTACAAAAGCTAAATATATTGATGAATTAGCAGTATTGTATGGTGGTAGAGCAGCTGAAGAAATATTTTTTGGAAAAGATAATATTACAACTTGAGCAAGTAATGATATAGAAAGAGCAACAAAAATTGCTAGAAATATGGTTACTAGATTTGGTATGTTTGAAGACATTTGAGCAGAAAACTTTGCTTGAGAAATTGATTCATATTCTCAAACTTGAGTTCAACCATTTGTTAGTCCAGAAACTATTAAAAAAATTGATGCAAAAGTAAAAGAAGTTTTACAGAAAGCTTATTTAGTTGCAATTGATTTAATTAATAAAAATAAAGATTTACACATAAAAATTTCAAAAGATTTATTAGAAAAAGAAGAAATAAATAAGTGAGAATTTGAAAAATATTTTGTTTAAAAAAACACAAAAAGACCGGTCTCAAAATACTAATTTAAGTTACTTGAGACCGGTCTTAAAATTTATAATTTAAAATAAAAAATATGCATGAAATAATAAATTATATTGTAAATATTGCTGAACAATTTTGATATACTTGAATCTTTATAATGATGGTTTTAGAATCTAGTTTTTTCCCTTTTCCAAGTGAAGTAGCAATGATTCCTGCTGGATATTTAGCAGCTACTGACCAGATGAACTTTTGATTAGCATTACTTGTTTGAACTTTTGGTGCATTGGTTTGAGCAACTATAAATTATGTATTATGATTTTATTTATGAGAAAAAGTTATCAAAAAACTAATTCATAAATTTTGAAAATATGTTTTTATAAAAGAAAAACATTATGAAAAATCAGAAAAATATTTTTTAAATCATTGAATTATAACTATTTTTTTAGCAAGATTTATAACAGTTATTAGACAATTAATTTCATTACCAGCTTGAGTTTTTAGAATAAATTTTGTTAAATTCTTTGTCTATACATGACTTTGAGCTTGATTATGGAACTTAGCTTTAATGACTATCTGATATATTGCTTGAGAAAACAAGGAATTAATTTCAAAATATTCTATGGAATTATTATTTGGTTGAATTTTTATGATAGTATTTATTTGAGGAGCATACTATTTTATAAGAAAAAAATATTACTGTATTAAAGATTAATTATGTTAGACAAAACAAGAAAACTTCAAGAAAAAAATATTTGAGAATTTACTTTTGATGAAATTCTAGAATTACAAAAAGTCTTAGAATATCATTCTAATCTTTATTACAATAAAGATATTTCAGAAATTTCTGATAAAGAATATGATGATTTATTAAAAAAACTAGAAAAATTAGAGCAAAAATTTTCTAGTATTTTTCTTGATAAAAAAATAGAAAAAAAGTCTAATAAAATTTGAGCAGAATTAATAGAATCAACTTTTAAAAAAGTTAAACATTCAAGGCCAATGATTAGTCTCTGAAATACCTATAATGAAGAAGATTTAAGAGATTTTGATGAAAGAGTTTATAAAAATATAGAGAATTCTGTAGGGTCTGCAGGCCTGCAGACCCTACAGAACTTAATCAATTATACTCTAGAATTTAAATTTGATGGATTATGAGTAGAATTAATTTATGATGATTGAAAATTAATCCAAGCAATTACAAGAGGGAATTGAGTTGAATGAGAAGATGTTACTCAAAATATTTTTCAAATAAAAAATATTCCAAAAATAATTGATTATAAAAAATATCTAGAAATTAGAGGGGAAGTGGTAATGCCTATTTCAAGTTTTGATAAATTAAATAAAGAAGCTTTAAAATTAGGAGAAAAAGTTTTCTCTAATCCAAGAAATGCTGCAAGTTGAAGTTTAAGGATGAAAGATAATAGAATTACAAAAAAAAGAGATTTAGCATTTTTTGCTTATGATTTAGCAAGCCCTCACTCATTCTCTCCCAAGGGGAGAGAGGTTTTATTTGATGAATTTTCTTATTATCAAGAAATTAAAAATTTAGAAAAATTAGGTTTTAATATTTCTAGTTATTTTAAAAAATGTGAAAATATATGAGAAGTTATTGATAAAATTCATAATTTCTCAAAAAATAAATTAAATATAGATTTTGAAATTGATGGACTTGTTCTAAAAATAAATAATAGAGATTTATGGGAGGAAATTTGATTTACTCAACATCATCCAAAATATGCAATTGCATATAAATTTCCAGCAGAAATTCTAACTACAGATATTTTATCAGTTGTTCATCAAGTTTGAAGAACTTGAACAATTACTCCAGTAGCTAATCTTGAACCAATAAATATTGGTTGAGCAATAATAAGAAGAGCAACACTTCACAATTATGAAGAATGTGAAAAATTACAAGTTGGAGTAGGGGATAGTGTTTTTATAAAAAGAGCAGGGGAAGTTATTCCAAAGATAATTTGAGTAGCAAGCCCTCACCTAACCTCTCCCAAGGAGAGAGGGATAATAAGAGCACCAATAATATGTCCAAGTTGTTGTACACAAATTTTAAAAGATGAAGAAAAGGTTAGATATTACTGCCCAAACACTGATAAATGTTTTGAACAACAAAAATATAGGCTTATCTATGCTGTTTGAAAACAAGGTTTAAATATTGATTGATTTTGAAAAGCTCAAGTTGAATTATTTTTAAAATTATGAATTATTTCAGATTTATATTCAATTTTTAAATTGGAAGAAAAAAAAGAAGAAATATTAGAGTTAGAATGATTTCAAGAAAAATCAGTAAATAATTTATTAGAAGCTATTAGTGATAAAAAAGATATTTCTATCACAACTTTATTAATTGCCTTAGCTATATCTTGAGTTGGTAAAAAAACAGCACAAGAATTATCTAAATTATTTACCTCTAGTGATGATTTATTAGATTTTAGCTATAATATTGAGGAAATAGAAAAATTAGATGATATATGACCAGAAATAGCTAAAAATATGGTAGGATTTTTTATAGATTCTAAAAATAAAGAGTTATTAAAAAATCTATTAAATATTTTGAACATAGAATTTTACAAAGAAAAAATCATAGAAAATAAAGATAATATATTTTTCAGAAAAAAAGTATGTATAACTTGAAGTTTCTGAGAAATTAAAAGACCTGATTTAATTAAGCAATTAGAAGAAGTATGATGAAATTTTGTAACATCAGTTTCTAAAAATACAGATTTTTTAGTTGCTTGAGAAAAAGCCTGAAGTAAATTAAAAAAAGCTGAAGAATTATGAATTAAAGTTTTAAATTTGACAGAATTTTTAGAAGAAAAAGATTAAAAAAACTATAGAAAATTAATTTTCTATAGTTTTTTTAATCTTTCATTATTTCACTCCCACTAATTAACTTAGAAGCTCTTCATTCTAAATCTTCATTTAGATAAATAAGTTTAGAATTTTCTTTTCAACCAATTGTTCATAGTGTTTCAATTCTTGATGAATCAAGTAGGAATGCTAGAACTTTCTCTGCATTTAGAGAATCATCTGTCATTTTAATTAAATCTACTGATTCTTTAAATCATTCTGCAATTTTCATTCTTTGTCCTGCCATTCATTCTCACAACAAAATTTTACTTTCTTTTTCAGCTTCTGCTTCTTTTACTTGCATAATTTTTTTAGCTTCAGCTTCATTAAGAGCAGCTTCTTTGAATTTTTCAGTTTCTACAATTTTATTCATAGCAGACATTACTGAATGTTCTAATTTCACATCTCTTACTTGAATAGAATCAAGTGTAAAACCAAAAGTAGATAACTTTTCTCTAAGTCTAATTTCAATAGCTTCACCAATTTCTTCTCTTTTTGCAAAAATATTTTTATGAGTAAAACTAACTATCATAGCCCTTAATTGCTCATCAATTGTTGCTCTCATCATAGTTCTTGGATCATCAATTTCATAAATTGATTTAAAAATATTTCAATTTCTGGTATTGTTATTATCATCTTTTACATAATAAATAACATTTAAACCAATATAAGCTGTTACATTATCTTGTGTAACTCATTCAACTTCAACAGGGAAGTTTCTTCTATACAATACTTGTTCCTTTGTAGTTTCTACAATTGGTATAATAAAATTAAGTCCTGCTCTTAATACTCTATTAAATTTACCAAAGTTTTCAACAGCTTTAACTGTATTCGGTTGTACTATTCTTACAGATAATATTATTAAAATAATATCAATAACTATACTTCAAATTAAAAAACTTTCTCACATTATTACTCCAAAAATTGGCAATAATATAATTATAAAAGGCATTAACATTTTCAACATATTTTTTTGTGTTATAAAATAATATTTTAATTATATATTAATTTAGTTTTCTAACAAATCTTTTTCATCTAAAAAAATGTTTTCTAATATTTTAAAGTTATTTTTTATATTTCATTTATTAACTTCTTTAATATAATTTCTATAAAAATCTCTTGAAGTATATTTTTTATTTAAATTATAAATTCAAACAACATTTGAATAATCATTTTTATTTGCTAATAAAAGAGAATACTGTTTATTATTTAATTGAGATACAATATTTTTATGCATTTTTTTGTAAGTATATTCTTCTTGTTCAAAATTTGCCATATTTATTGAAATAGTTCATTTTTCTGATAAAATATTAGAACATTTATAGAAAAACTCTTTAGTAATCAGATTATTTGGAATTTTAGAATTTCATCAATAACAATCTATTAGAATAGAGTCAAAATTTATATTATTCTCAGAAATTAATTTTTCAATAAATAATCCTGCATCTGAAATAAATAAATTATTAGTTTTTATTAACATTATTTCTTTAGATATTTTTAACATAGCTTCATCTATATCTACTCAAATTATTTCAATATTTTGAATATGATCTTCTAAAAATTTAATATATGTTCAACCTCAAAATCAGAGTATTAAAATTTTTTTGGGTATATTGTTGATAAAATTTCATAAGAGTGATTTATTAATATATTCAGAGTAAGTTTCATTATTTTTTATATCATACCATGAATAAATCACTTTTTCTCAAAAATCAGTAGTGATAGTTACAACTATTTCTCATTCAATATTATCAACTTCAATTGGATGAATATAAAAATCTGAATTGAACTTTTTTTGCATAATCTATTTGTTTTTTAAAATATTTTTTTTATAATAAAGATAATTTTATTTAAAACAAGATTTTTTTAAATAAATTTTGACAATAATAATAATGGAGTAATATAATGGAAATACTTTAATATAATATAATAATCTTTATAATGGAAAACTTGTTTTTTTTAAGAATCGAAATAATAATTTTTACTATTTCATTATGATATTCAACATATTACCTTTTTTATAAATTAAAAAATTTTTCTTTTAAAAATGAAAGAAAAACAAATAATTTAATTGAAAAATCTGATAAAAAAGATAATAAAATAAAAGAATTAATAGAAGAAACAAAATTTGAAATAGATGAAGAAATTAATTTAAAAACAGAAGATAAAGCAAAAATTTCAGAATTATTAAGAAGACAAACAATACACTATAAAAGATGAGAATATGAAAAAGCAAAATCTTTTATAGTAGAATGACTTGCATTAGATAAAAACAATAAACAACTAAATTTAGAATTAGCTAATATATATAATAAACAACTTGATTACACTAAATCAGAATTTATATATAGAGAGTTAATTGAAACACAAAAAGAGGATTTTGATTTACTAAAAAAACTTTGATTTATTTTAGCTTTACAGAAAAAATATAAAGATTCAATTAGAGTATACAAAGAAGCACTAGAAAAAAAACCAAATGATAATTGAATAGTAGATATTTTATCAGATTTAACATTTGAAGTAGAAGATTTTGAGTGATCTATAAAATTTGCAAAAAAAACACTAAAAGATAAGCCAAGAGATTTAGAAAAAATACAACTAATTGCATATTCTTTTGATAATCTAAAAGATAGTAAAAATGCATTAGAATATTATAATAAAATACTAGAATTACAACCATATAATACTAAAATAATAGATAGAGCAAAAGTACTTGAATCTAATTTAAATACTAAATAAAATTTATGTTAAAAATACCTCCACATAGTATAGAAGCTGAACAATCAGTATTATGAAGTGTGTTAATTGATAAGGATTGTTTTATTACAATCTGAGAAATATTAAATCCAGAAGACTTTTATAGTGATGCAAATGTAATTATTTTTGAGGTAATGGTAGGTTTATATAAATTAAATAAGCCTATTGATTTAATTACAGTAAAAGAAAAATTAGATGATAATAAGATGCTTGAAAAAGTTTGATGAATAATATATTTAAGTGAATTGACTGAAATTGTTCCAACTACTTCAAATATTTTTGAATATGCACAAATTGTAAAAAATAAATCAGTTTTAAGAAAATTATTAAAAGCTTGAAATGAAATATTAGCTCTTTGATATAATGAAAATGAACCCCTACCAAAATTATTAGAAAAAGCTGAAAAACATATTTTTGAAGTAACACAAACTTTTATAAGAAATAAATTAGTTCATATTAATGAAATTCTTACATGAAGATATGAAGAATTTGCTGAAATTCATGATGATCCGAGTATTATAGAAAAACATAGGTTGCAACTTTGATTTTCTGGACTTGATGAAAAATTATGATTAAAAGGTTGAGATATGGTTATATTAGCAGCTAGACCTTCAATGTGAAAAACTGCTCTTGCTCTTAATATAGCTCAAAATGTTTGATTTCAATGAAAAAATGTTGCAATATTTTCACTTGAAATGTCAAAAGAGCAATTAACAGATAGAATGATAGCAAGTGCAATGGAGATAAACTCTTGGAAATTAGCAAAATGAGAACTTGAAGATCATGAATTTGCAAAGATAGGGGAGGCAATGGAAATGTTATCTTGAGCAAATATCTATATAGATGATACAGCTGGTTGAAATCTATGAGATTTAAAATCAAAATGTAGAAGATTACAAATGGAAAATTGATTAGATATGATTATTATTGATTATCTTCAACTAATGACAAATTGAAATTCTATGAATAGAGTTCAAGAGGTTTCAGAAATTTCAAGATGAATTAAAGAACTTGCAAGGGAATTAAATATTCCTATAATTGCTCTTTCTCAATTATCAAGAACATTAGAATCAAGACCAGATAAAAGACCTATAATGTCAGATTTAAGAGAATCAGGTTCTATAGAACAAGATGCAGATATAATTATGATGTTATATAGGGAAGAATATTATGATGAATTTACTGATAGAAAATGAGTTACAGATATTTTGATTAGAAAAAATAGAAATTGACCAATTTGAAATACAGAATTAATGTTTCAGAAAAATAATCAAAAATTTATTCAAATTGAAAGAAATATGAATAATGAATTTTCAGAAGAGTAATACAAATTACTCTTTTTTAGTTTCAATTATTGCTTAACATAATATAACTTATGTTAAGTAATGGTTTTTAATTTTTTATAATAAAGTAGTCATTCTTATTAAACTACTTTTTCTAAAAAAACTTAATATTAATATATTAAGTTTTTTTATTTAATTCAAAATAATTCTACTTTTTCTTTTTTTCATTTTAATTCTTTTTCTCAAACTTTTTCAATTTTAAAATTATTCTTATTCCTAATTAAATTAAAAGTTTTTTTAGAAAATAAAATCCATTCTTTTTCAATTCTTGATGCTATATTATTTAATTTTGATTTTTCACTATTTATTTTTATAATATTCTGTTTTTAAATTCTTTATAAGTAATATTGTTATTTTTCCAATAATTAAATAATTTTTCTATATTTTTTCAGTTTTCTAATTCAAATCAATTTTTTGAAATATCTATATATTTTGTAATATTTTCTAGAGATTTTTGTAATAATTTTTCTCTAATACTTTTATTAATATAAATATTCTTATTAATTCACATAAGAAACTTAAAATATCATATATTTTTAAACCAATTCTCAATATTTAATGTTCAGTTATTATAATTCCCTATTTCTAAAGCCATTCAAAAGTCTCAATAATATAAAAAATATTCAAAATCTTCTCATATTGTATGTATATCTAAATCTGCCATAATAATTGCATATTTATTCCTATTTGTTCATCTATTTTTAAAAACTGTTCAAATTATTGCTTTTCTAATAATTGAATTATCAATTCCAGTATATTCATACTTTTCTTCAAATTCTTCAATAGCATTTAAAGCTATATCTAAAGATCTAAATTCATCTAAATCTTCTGCCATTCAAGTATGTCCAGCATCATGAAAAAGTCCTGCAATAAATAAAGATTTTATTTCAATAATATTAAAATCCTCTGGAGATAGTAATTCTAAAGCTTTTCCTGCTACAGTTAATGCATGTAAAAAATTATGATAAGGTACTTTTTCATCATAATATTTTTTTATACTTAATAATTGTTTTTTAGTTATAAAAGAAGAATCTGCTAATTCATCAATTAATATTGTTTCTTCCCTACTTTTATAGATGACTTTTTTATTGTTTTGCATAATTTATTATTTATTTTATATATTTTATCATATAAATTATTTTTTGACAAATATTAGTTAATTAATATAATAGTTTTAATTAAATCTTAAATAAGGCAAAATGTTCCTAGCACAACTTGTTACCATTACAACTAAAACTTCTATTATAAAATAGTTTTATTTTTTGTGCTTATGAAAAACTTTTGCAAAAAAAAACTTCTATTTTTATAAAATAGAAGTTTTTTTATAAAAAAATATAATTTAATTAAAATTATGCAAAAATTAAAACAATTAGTTAAAATTTCATCTAAAGAAAATTTTTATAAATTAAGAGATTTATGAGAAATAAGGTGTAATTCTATAGATAAATTTTT
>Ga0256827_10001206_pt1 | contig 16448 bp, 19 predicted proteins | sample CV84metaG_FD_185977 | JGI IMG/M metagenome (GOLD analysis project Ga0256827, IMG submission 185977) | Hydrothermal vent microbial communities from East Pacific Rise, Pacific Ocean - CV84 | ecosystem: Environmental > Aquatic > Marine > Hydrothermal vents | place: Pacific Ocean: East Pacific Rise... | reverse complement strand
CATCGATACCTGAAGAAGTTCCATTTCTTCAGGATCAATGCGATTACTTATCGTTATCGGTGTTCTTTTGGCTATGACTATCTCTAATCTGCTTACAATTCCTATAGTTCAACCACATAAATGCGACCTTTACTACAGAAACTACAAGTGCCAATGCTGAAATAAATTCCATAATGCACCCTATATTCTAGATTTTTACCACCCACATATAAATGCCAAGCCCAAACCCTAAATAGAACAAAAGTAAAAACACTACCCCAAGTTTAAAAGGGTACATAAAAGAATAGTATAAATTTTAAAAAGATAATGAGAATATGGCATATTGACATATTTTTTATGAGATAGTCAATTTACCTATTAGATATCATCCCTATCCCAACGCTCTGGGTCTAAAAAGGTATCATCATGGATATGTTTAAAAGAGGCTTTAAACATTTTAAAGGCATCTTTATTGTTAGCCTCTATCTCTGCTAGCCATGCTTTTGTACTTGCTCGTGCATGAGGCATTTTTACATCTTTAAGCATAGCAGGGCAAGCCTCATCACCTATAATCTGTAAATTGTTCTCTACCGCAAAATCACGCAACTGTCGTTCACGTACTTGTATGAGTGGACGTATAAGGTGAACCCCTCGGCTTGTCTTGTAGATGGGAGCTAAGGCTCTCATACTTCCATTGTAAAACATATTCATAAAAAAGCTCTCTACTGTGTCATCAAAGTGATGCCCAAGGGCTATTTTATTAAACCCATGTTCTTCTGCAAAACTATAGAGTGCTCCTCTTCTCATACGCGAAAAGTAGCTACAAAATGAAGAGTTTTCTCTTATGGCATCTTGAGAGACATCAAAGATATTGGTATCGTACACTGTATGCTTTATCTCATACTCTTCACAGTGTTTGGTAAGGAACTCATAATGCTCATCTGGCATACCATATTTAATAGTACACGCCTCAAACTCAAAACGAAAGGGTGCATGACGTTGCACATGCTTAAGTGCATGAATAAGTGAAAGAGAATCTTTACCACCACTCAGTCCCACAAGTACCTTGTCACCCTCACCTACGAGTTTAAACTCTGCATTGGTCTTACCAATAACCTTGAGTAGTTTCTTACTCATAGGAATGGTTTTGACTTTAGAGCGTCTTTGGTTATCTTGTTCTGTACTCATCTAATCACCTCTTATCTAATCACACGATAGTGTGTCTTCTCGTTCCGAACACCCTTGAAAGCAGAGCGATTTGAGAGGAACGACGCTTTTTTTGCTTCGTTTTTTCTAAAAAAAATGAAGAGAACAACAACGCCACAATCCAAATAAATGGAAATATAATATATTAATTTATTCTTTTATCGCAGCTACCATAGAAAGTATGAAGTCTGCACTAATTTTAGCAGAACTCTCAAGGAATTCATCAAAATTAAAACTAGCATCCATATCAGCACTATCACTTATGGCTCTAAGTATAAAAAATGGTACATCCAGAGCAGAACAAACTACCGCTACAGAAGCACCTTCCATCTCTAAAGCATCTGCTTTAAATTCAGTTCCTATCCAGTCTTTACGTTCAGCATTTGCTACAAATTGGTCACCTGTAGCTATGACACCCTCTTTCAGTGTAAGCCCTTTAGAAGCAGCCACTTCTTTAGCAATATTTCTAAGACTCACATCAGTAGGAATACACACTTCACCCTCAGGTACATACCCATAAGGATGCCCAAATGCAGTAATGTCCAAGTCATGCTGACAAAGCCCATCTGCAATGATAAGATCACCAATTTTTAACTCATCACTTATCGCCCCAGCCACACCAGAAAAAAGCAGAGTATCACAAGTAAATTTCTCTATAAGCATGGTAGCCGTAAGCGTAGCAAAAACCTTACCTATCTTAGAGTAAGCCACCACCACATCTTTTCCATTGTAAGACCCCTCATAGTACGTGTTCGCACCATAAATAGTTTTTTTTATATTGTCTAACTTAGCAACAATAGGCTCCACCTCTTCAAGCATCGCCCCCATAATAGCTATCTTCATTCAAATTCTCCATCATTAAATCACGCAACGCGTGTCTTGTTGTGGCGAACGCCCTTGAAAGCAATAGCGATTCAAGAGCCACAACGATTTTTTGTTTCGTTTTTTCTAAAAAAATGAAAAGAGAAACAACACCACAGTTAAACTAAAAGGCAATTAAATAAACAAAAGAACCTTTTAAAAAAAAACTATAAAGCTTTTATAGCTTCAATAGTAGCCTCTAAAGAAGCCATGTCATTCACATTAAAATGAGGCTTCTTCGTAGCCTTACGATTCAACCCTTTAAGTACATTTCCATTCCCAAACTCAATATAACAATCAACCTCATCATCAATATTAGCCATAGAGTGCTTGTAAAGTACAGGCTTCACCAGCTGTTGAGGAAGTAGTTCTAAAGCTTCTGCTTTTGTGTTATATGCCTTAGCAGTAACATTAGAGATAACAGGCGCGATAAAGTCATCTTTGAGCATCTCTTTAAGTTTTGCTTCTAGTGGAGCAGATGCAGACTCAAGCAGTGGACAGTGAGATGCTACTGACATATCAAGAAGCATGGCTCTTTTTGCTCCAGCTTCTTTTACCATAGGTGCTAAAAGTTCTAAATCTTTTTTGATACCCGCAATCACTATCTGCCCATCAGCATTATAGTTTACTGCCCACGTTTGTAAACCATTGTCTCTTTGAGTCGCACAGAGTTCTTCTACGGCTTCATCAGAAAGTCCTAAAGAGACCATCATCCCCACTTCTTGTTTAGAACAGGCTTCCGCCATAAGTTTACCTCGAAGATTTACAAGTTCTACTGCATCTACAGCATCTAGTGCACCAGCAGCTACAAGTGCAGTAAACTCACCAAGAGAGTGTCCCATAGTTAAAACTGGTTTGATACCAATAGCATCAGTAAAAAGTTTATGGGCGATAGCCCCTACTAGCAAAATAGCAGGTTGTGTAAACTCTGTTTGACCCAAATCATCATTCTCTTTAAAAAGAAGATTTTCAAAATCTATACCTGTTCTACTGCTAGCATCTGCTACCATTTGTTTGGCTACTTCTGAATTGTTAAAAAAATCTTCTCCCATCCCTACCGATTGAGATCCTTGACCTGGAAATAAAAATGCACATCTGATTGACATAGCTGTCCTTTTATAGTATAAAATAAGTATGACATTTTATCCAAAGGAGTTTAAGATGAGTCAAAAATATATTTGTACCGTATGTGAGTACATTTACGACCCAGCACTAGGTGACCCAGACAGTGGCATAATACCAGGGACTGCATTTGAAGATATACCTGATGATTGGGAGTGTCCAGATTGTGGTGTGAGTAAAGAAGATTTTGAAAAGTATGAGGGTTAAACAACCTTAGCTATACGTTTGACGAGTATTTCCCCATCAATGAGTGTCATTTTTTTGCCTTCTACAAAAGGGGAACACTCTCTTGTAAAACGACTGGTTGTAACAATATATGCTTCATCCACATTATACTCATGCATCAACCCATACATTTCACGTATCACTTTAATAGTCACTAGTGCATCATCATACCGTTTACATTGTACGATAGCAGAGATATTTTTCTTTGTAAATGATTTCTTTTGCATCCAAATATCTACCCCACCATCTGCACCTTTTTTTTCATTACCTTGAACATTCCACCCCTCTTTTACAAAGAGTTCCATCGTTAACAATTCAAAATCTTCCCAAGAAAGACGTTTTAATTTTTTTAGGGTTTTATTTTTAGTGAGTATGCTTTTTTGTTTAAAATAATAAAATATTTTTTGCAGATTATAAAGAAAAAGGACAAGAAAGAATAGTAATAGCCCTATGGATTGTATTTGTAAGAAAGTATAGGAATCCATATTAAATTAAGCATATAAAAAGCAAAGACAGACTCCTGTCGTTGCTGTATAGGTAGTAGACTCTTCTACTTCTTTACCTCTATCTCTTGAGTTTCTGTATCTGTTAGACCTTCTTTATCACTTACTATTAAAGTAATAGTGTGCTTTCCTTCTGATAATCCCTTAACCTCATATGTTTTCTTAGCTGAGTCCTGTAATGGAGTAGAGCCTTCTTTCCACTTATATTTTACAACACCCTTATCATCAGTACTTTTACTACCATCTAATATAATTTTAGAACCATTATTATCAAGTACTTTAATAACTGCTTTAGGTTTTTGATTAGGTTCTTTCCGTTCATCCGTACTGTTATCTTCAGGATTTTTCACCACAACAGAAATAAGGTCATTACCTGTTGCTCCATAGTTATCAACCACAATAAGCTCAATAAGATGTCTTCCTATAGCTAATTGTGCATCATAGGCAATACCTTGATGCTTTAATACACCAGCTTCTTTCCAATTGTAGCTAACAATTTCACCATCACTATCAGAACTTTCAATACCATCTAATAAAACCAATTCACCCACCTCTACAACACTAGATTGTACAGAAATTTTTGCTGTTGGTTTTACATTAGTATAAGCATCAATATTATCTACAATATCTTGTATCTCTTCTCTCGTATCAACATCTTCAGAACTTTTTGTTCTAATATATTGATTGGTTGCATTGATATCATCACTATCAATTTTTATACCTGCTTTTTTATATAGATCTAAATCAGGTACCTTTTTGGTATCATTACTATCCGCATATTCTGCTATCTTTTTCACCGCAGTTATTTGAGGATGCTCACCATAATCCCATGCATCACATGCCGAAAAAACCAATATTGCTAAACCAAGTAAAATATACTTCATTATATGATTCATCTTATACTCCTATAATAATTAATGGGACATTTTACTCCTATTAGATTAATAAATGGCTTATATTGAACATATTTATATGATATTAAAGATTAGATTTGTAAGAGAAAAGGAAAGTATAATTTGTGGTTATACTATTTATTATATACCCCATAAAAGGGTATATAAATGATTATTCATTAGATATTAGTGACAGCCACATCCCGTACCACAAGACTCACCTTCAGCAGCTCCACCTACAACACATGAAGAGATTTCATCAGCTGTAGCTTCTCTAGCACTGAGTACAGTTACAGAGAACATTAAATCTTTACCAGCAAGAGGATGATTGAAGTCTACTTTTACTTCTTTATCATCAAATGATTTTACCGTTACTTGTACAGTCTGACCATCTTCACCTTGACCATAAAGTGTCATACCTTCAGTCAAGTCTACACCTTCAAATTGCTCTTTAGGAAGTGTTTGCATTGCTTCTGGATTTACATCACCATATGCTTCTGCTGCTGGTACCATAATATCACCTGACTCACCTTCTGCCATACCTACTAATGCCTTTTCAAGACCAGGAATAATCTGACCTTTTCCCATAATAAATTCTAGTGGTTGTCCACCTTTGTTTGTATCCACAACATCTGTTGTTCCAGCTTCTTTTACTTCGTACTCTATACCTACAACACTATTTTCAGCTTTAATTGACATATCTATTCCTATTATTAAATTTGATGTTATTCTAGCTAAGGAAACTTATACAAACATTATAGTCCTGTCTTAGCTATCTAAGCATCCAAGTAATCTACATTAGTTTTAAAATAAAACAATGTTCAAATTGACAATTTTCAACATTTTTATGTTCACTTTTACAATTTTTTAATGCCAACTTTACAGAGCTATCTCTGTCTAAATGTTGTCCTGTATATATTTTACCGGAAAGCATTGAGGATGCACTACATCTATACACTTCAACAGCTTTTGCATTACTATGCTGTACTGTTATAGGATTTTTTTCTACTAGTTTATAACTGCTAGATGTATCTATACTTTCATTTATAGATTCTACATCAGCCTTTTTTTGAGTATGTATAGAAGTATCTGATTGAATGGTATCCGTTCTTTGCATCTCTGATACATTTTCAGGTGAATCACTATAACGTATTATTTCAGGTTTATCTTCAGTATCTACATAACTATTCACAGATTCTATTCTTGTTGCGCTTTTAGTCTTAGGTACTATATAAGACTTTGATTTTACAATCTTTTCTTTTTTAGCATGATGATATACTCTCTTATGTTTAGCCATAGCCTTCGATTTAGAGATTTTACGCTTCACAATTTTTTTATGCTTAAGATTTCTTTTTGTATCTTTTTTATATGCATGTCTCTTTTTATATCTTTTTCTCTTATTTAAAGGTTTAATAGCGTTGATAGGAGCATATCTTATATTTTCACCATATTTCATTTTATAATAATTTTTAATTAAATTTTCATTATGATAGTGATTGCTAACTGTTACTTTATAATTAGCCACTCCAATAAAACAATTTTTATATAAATCTCTAGATTCCAATTTATGAAGTAATGATTGGTAATTTCTATCATTTTTAAGTGCATGAACCATACTCTTCTTTGTCCTACAAACAAGGGCATTTTTTCTTAACTTCGCATTGATTCTCTTTTTTGATGTTTTTTTTCTAAATTTTAAACCACATGCATATTTTGCTGCTTTCTCAAAAGATTTAAAACTTTTATGCTTTGAAGCATAATATAAATTTTTACGTTTTTGAATAAAGGCTTTTCGATTGTTTTCACATTTAATAACTATTTTAGATGTCATACTTATTATATTGTAGTCCGATTTTTCTACTTCTCCACGCATAGATATAGCATGCAGTAGTGAACTAGATATAAATAATATCCCCCATATTAACAACATTTTTTTCATTTTAATTTTTCCCTTTTATTATGTCTCTTTTTTCAAAATTGATTTTAACATATTTATATATAGTTTTATACCTAATCAGGAACTATTAATATGTATTATTCTTTTTATTTATCTCGTTTCACCATTCCCATAAATCTTATATTTATATGTAGTAAGTTCACTTACACCCATTGGTCCTCTGGCATGAAGTTTATTCGTACTAATACCTACTTCTGCACCAAACCCAAATTCTCCTCCATCCGTAAATTGCGTAGAGGCATTGAGGTAAACACAGGCAGCATCAACACTGTTTAAAAAGTGTTCTGCTGTAGTGTAGTTCTCTGTGATGATAGCTTCAGAATGTTGAGAACCATACTGCTCTATGTGGGCTATGGCTCCTTCTACACCCTCTACGATTTTGATAGTCAAAATGTTATCTAAGTACTCTGTAGCATAGTCTTCATCACTTGCTTGATTGACAGCTATAATCGCATTTGTTTTTTCACAGCCTCTTACTTCTGTATCTTGTGCATCGTAAGCTTCTTTGATACGTGGAAGTATATCTTCGGCTATTGCCTCATCGATAAGTAAAGTTTCTAAAGCACCACATATACCCGTTCGACGACACTTCGCATTAATCATCACTGCCAATGCCTTTTCAAAATCTGCATCTTCATCTACATAGGTATGGCACAGACCTTTATCATGCTTCACTACTGGCACAGTGGCATTAGCAGAGACATACTTTATAAGAGCTTCTCCACCACGTGGTACTATAAGGTCTACATATTTATCTTGCTTAATAAGTTTGGCAACACCTTCTCGTGAAGAGTCTGGCAGTAATGCTATAGCATCTTCTGCTAAATCATGCGCTTTCAAGACATCTTGTAATACTTTTGCTATGGCTCTATTCGAATTTTCTGCTTCTTTACCACCTTTTAAAATAGCAACATTCCCAGATTTAAAGCATAGTGCCCCAACATCAGCAGTCACATTAGGACGTGACTCATATATTACTCCTATTACACCAATAGGTACAGATACTTTCTCTATTTTGAATCCAGCATCGGCATACCATCCATCGAGTACTCGTCCTACAGGTTCTTTAAGTCCTGCTATCTCTTCTATTGCAATAGCCATCCCCTCTATGCGGCTATCATCAAGCAACAGTCTGTCTTTTAATGCTAAGCTCAAATTATTTTGCTCTGCATGTGCCATATCTATACTATTTGCTTCTAGTATGCTAAATTTTTCACCTCTTAACTCTTGTGCCATAGCTTTTAGTATCTTATTTTTTTCATTACCTGATAGTGTAGAAAGTACCCTACTTGATGCTTTTGCTTTTTCCAAAAATGCTTCCATTATATTTATTCCTCAAAATTATTACTTTCATTTTAACAAAGTTATGCTAATAATGATATAATCTAAACTAATTAAACATAAGTGAGTAATCAATGAGAACAATCACATTTATAGGTAATGGCAATATGGGACTAAGTATTGCTAAAGGTCTTAAAGGTAAATACCACATAGAAATTGTTGGCAGAAATATGGATAATCTTAATCGTTTTGAAAAAGACCTTGGTACTAAAATAAATAAGTTTTTACTTAAAGATTTTGATATGACAAACAAGACTATAATCTTATGTGTAAAGCCTAGTAATGTTGAAGAAGTTAGTAAACTATTACATGGAAAACCTGAATTACTTATCTCTGTACTTGCAGGTGTCACTATTAAAATATTAAAAAAATATTTTAAATCAAAAGCTACTATACGAAGCATGCCAAATCTTGCAGCAAGTATTGCTAAATCTATGACGACACTAACCGGTGATGAAAAAGGCAAAAATGAAGCTACAGTTCTTTTAAATGCAGTAGGAGATACATTATGGCTAGAGAGTGAAAAAGAGATCGATATTGCTACTGCTCTTGCTGGTTCAGGACCTGCATACCTAGCACTTATTGCTGAAGCATTGGTTGATGGTGCAGTAAAACAAGGCTTAAAAAGAGAGGATGCAATCACTGCAATGAAAGGACTATTTTCAGGATTTGGTACACTTATTCAAGATATACATCCTGCGTTATTAAAAGATAATGTTATGAGCCCTGGTGGTACTACAGCTGCAGGATATAGTGCACTTGAAAAAGGAAATACTCGTGCATCATGTATTGATGCGATAGAAGCTGCATATACAAAAGCAAAAGAATTAGGGAATTGATACTAACGTTCTTTTCCCCACCGATTTTTATCTAAATAAATTTTTCTCAAATCTTCTTGCGCATAAGGCATATATGTATGTCGAGTTACCACTATTTTTGTTTTAGAATTAGACCATTTATATATCACAGGTACATCTTTAGGATCTATATGTATACACCCATGCGACATCCAGTTTACACTACCTTTATGTAGTGCATGACCGTAATGTGTAAATTTCATCATATAATCCATATTGTTAATACCGGATTCATCAGGAAAGTCCTTGGACATATAGTATCGTTTCTTCTGTATGATGGGGAATACTCCTGAAGGACTTCTAAATTCTGCTGTTCCAGAAGTAATAGAACCGCTCCACCAGACTGTTCCATCACTATCAACAGCATAAAAACGTCCATCACTCCCCTTCTCTCTAACAGAAACAACTATAAAATTTTGCCCACTTAAATCAACTGTTTTTTCATGCCCTGTTTTAAGATTAATCACTTTAAATACTGTTTTAGAAACAGGAACAAGTTCATGTTTGAGTTTTTTTACTATTTGTTCTTTATCACTACTAAAATCAAACCCCAAAAAAGCTTCAGCATTTACAGCAATGAGAAAAAAAAAGAATAGCCTAAATAATTGCATCTATAGAGTCTTTAATTTATCTTTCGCGATAGATGCAGTTTTTTTATCTGCATAATTTTCTATAATATTTTCATAAAATGTTCTTGCTTGTTCTTTTTCACCATTTTTCTGAAGTGAAATTGCTGTATGTAATAATAAAGTATCAATATATGATGCTTTATCATATAAACCTGCACTTTTTTTAAAATAGAAAATTGCATCTTCATACTTTTTTGTATAGTATGAAATCTCACCGAGATAATAATTAGATGCTGCAGGCTTATAACCTTTTGTATCCGTTATTACAAATCTTTTTTTAGCTTCATCATAACGTTGCTTCACAAATAACCTAACACCCTCACTATAAAGTTCTTTTACATTTTTACTTTCCAAGTTTGTTTTATTTGAATTATTTGTTATAGGTTGCTTTACTTCTGATTTACCACTTAGTATCGTTTGAAGTTCTTTTTTACTCACATAATTCACATTAATGTCATCAATCATTTTACCAAGTTCTTTTAATAAAACTGTATCATTTTGACTATTATTAGGAGCTTGTAATCCTTGACTATTCTTCAATTCATTTACTGTACTACTTAAGCCTTCTACAACACTCATTAATCCATCTATACGTTCATTTTGTTGTGTAATTTTTTGTCTTAATATTGTGATAGTTTTTTTGTTCTGAGCTATTATTTTATCTGTATTATAAAAACCATTATTTTTTCCATAAACAGATGGCTCTGCTATAGCGACAATATTCAGAAGAGATATAACAATTAATAGTTTACCTATATACATTATCTTCTATCCTAGTTAGCTAAACGAAGATCAACTCTTCTATTTTGTGCATAACATCCATCAGTTGGATTTACACATACAGGATTACTCTCACCAAAGCTTACGATGACCATACTCTGTGAATTCACACCTTGTGCTATCATATTATCTTTCACAGCTTTTGCACGTTTCAGTCCCAATGCATAATTATACTCATCAGTACCAAATTCATCACAATTACCTTCTATTTTTATTTTCGAACTGTTTTTAGAAGCTACATCACCATTTACTGTCATTCGTGTTCCCATAGAAGGGGATATTCCATATTCTCCAAATCCAAAATAGAGACTTTTAAATCCATTTGAACTACTATTTATATTTGAACCAGCATTTAAAACATCACTATTGCTTTCATTACTTGCTGTTGTTTGTCCATTTTTAGTATTTTCTTTACCATACGCATTTTCATCAATAGATACAGTTTTTTCTACAATTTGTGTTGCATCGTTTACATTATGCTGATCAATACCATCTGTATTTACTTTTGGTGTTTTCGAAGAACATCCATTTAAGAGTAATATCGATAAGGTTGCCGTTGCAAGTAGTGTATTTTTTATCATTTTCTTAATCCTTTATATAAATTACCAATCAATAGATTGAATTTTTCTCCCAGAAAGTGGGAATAGTATACTCTGATGGCTTATCAAATTAATATAACCAACTGATGAGCCACGACCTCTATGCTTTATAAACTGTATCACAGAACCATCAGTTGAAAATCTTGGGAACTGATTGGTACCTGTAGTTGTAATAGGACGTGTATTTGATCCTTTAGAAGAAGTAAGATATAAATTAAATTGATTTGAACCAAAACTTTTTTTACTCTCTCTACTAGAATAAACGATTTTATCCCTAAAAGCATCTACTGCATTATTATTTCGTCCATGATATACAACTTGTGAAACTGCAGCTGAGCCAATAGACTTTTTATATATGTTGGCATATCCTAGTCGATTAGAGACAAATACTATACGACTTTCATCATCAATATATTTACCATTCACATCAATACCATTAAACTTTGTTATTCTTTTTTTAACTTTATTTGCAACGTTAAATTCAAAGATATCTGCTTGACCATTCGGTGCCATTGTAAGTAATAATTTAGATCCATTTTTACTTACATCAGAACATACAAGCATACCTTCTGACATTGCAATTTTTTCTTTTTTTCCAGTATAAATATTAATTTTATACAAAGTAGGCATTAATCCACCATAAGCACTATAGTAAAAACTTTTTTGTGTACTATCTGCCCATTTAGGAAAAAGATTTAACCCACCTTTAATAATCACTTTTTTGTAGTTAAAGGTATAATCTGCTAAAAGTATTTCACTCTGTCTAGGTGTCGTATAGCGAGAAAAAAGAACATACCTATTTATCCATGATATATCAGGATATTTTAGTACATTATTGATATCGCTTACCGCCTTATGTGCTAAAAAAGGCATTTTATTTTTTGTTGGTATTGCATAACTTTTTTTAAAGATTTCCGTACCATCAGAAGCCTTTAAAAGACGTACCATAACTTTTGTACCTTTTTGTTGTGTTAAATGATACTGAAAGATATACTCTTTACTTTTTAGAGAAGGTGCTATAAAATTTGAATTTATATCACCTTTATTGTATTTGCTATCTGCTAAGAAATGTCCAGATATTTTAAAATCTGATAGTAATATTTTAAAAAATGTACTGTTTTGTGAAGGTGAGGTATCGACTATTGCTATACGAGAACGTTGTTCAACATCTTTTTCTATCTTAAGTGTCGCATCGACTGCATAACTATAAAGTGAAACCAATAAAAATAATAATAATTTCAACGTATGTTTCCTTATGTACTTTTTGTATATGAAACATTATATCAAGCATTCGTTAAATCTTCATTAATTAATATCAAAGAAGATTTATTTTAATTCGAAACTACTTTTTACATTATTTTTTACTAAATTTTTTGTAGTTTCATATCCTGAAGCTTGCTTTATACCTTGCATCTTTAAATTCATATCTGATGTATTTGTTGCATTAGCCAATGCAACTGATTTCGCAATTTTATTATTATTATAAAGTTCTAAGAGCGATTGATCAAACGTTTGTGTTCCATATATTTCTTTACCTTGTTCTAAACTTTCTAATATTTCATTATCTCTATTTTCAGCAATAAGTTCAGAGTTTCGTTGTGTTTTCAACATTACTTCTACCGCTGGAATCCTTTTACCATCTACCGTTTCAACTAAACGTTGAGAGACAATACCCTCCAATATAAAAGATAATGTCATACGAACACGTTCTTGTTCTTCTTTAGGAAACATACCTAATATTCTAGATATTGTCTCTTTTGCATCTAGTGTATGTAGTGTAGAAACAACTAAATGACCTGTATTTGCAGCATGCATCGCAATTTGTACTGTTTCAATATCACGTAACTCACCAATAAATATTATATCAATATCTTCTCTTAAAGCAGATTTCAAACCACTGGCAAAGGAATGTGTACTTGTACCAACTGATCGTTGAGAAATAAGACATTTTTCTTCTTTATGTAAGTACTCGACAGGATCTTCGATAGAGATAATATGCTTTCTCCTTGTTTTATTTATCCTATCAATAAAGGAGGCCATAGTTGTTGATTTACCTGCACCACTTGTCCCTGTAACAAGCACTAATCCATTATTTAAATCTGCTAATGTTTTCACAACACTTGGTATATGTAACTCATCTAAAGATAAAATATTTTGAGGTATCACACGAAAAACAGCACTTAATCCATTTACCTGATAAAAAAAGTTTACTCTAAAACGTTTATTTTTTTCCAATTCATATGCACAGTCAATCTCTTGATTTTTTACCAATGACTTATATTGAAACTCTGTTAAAACATTTTGTGCAATCTTTTCTACATCTTTTTGGCTAAGCCTATCTGCATGAATTGCATGTAGCTCACCTTCAATTCTCATATGAACATTTGAACCCGATTTAAAATGTAAATCACTTCCATTAATTTCTAATAATTTATATAAATAATCTTTAAACTTATGTTTCATACCAATATACCCCTTTGTACCTTCTAAATATAATCAAGTATAACTAGTACTATCTTACGATTGGTTTAGCATTAGGGAAGTCTACATTATTCTTTTGCTATAAACTCTACATTAAACTCATAACTTCGACCTGCATTGTGTTTACCTAAACCAATGCGCTGTAATTGCTTAAGAAAAGCTATTAATTCTTTATTAAATTTGATATTATTTGATTGTGTTTTTACCTCAAAATCGAACATTCCTGTAGGTTTTACAGATATTCTCACCACAGCCTTTTCACCTGCAAATTCACTTTGTGCTGGCCATGTTTCTAATAAAGATTGTACTTTTGAAAAATAAGCATTTTCAATACCTTTCTCTCTTCTTTTTTGTATTTTCATAGAATTATTAATTCGCTCATTTGCGCTTGATACTCTATTTTTAATTAGCTTAGATTTTTTCACATTTTGTTTAGAGATGGATTTATTCTTTTTTATTGGTTTAGATTTTGTTTTTATAGTAGAAAAAAGATCAGATGTTTTTTTTACTTTTTCTTTTATTGGTTTTTTTATAATTTTTCTTTTATTATTTACTTCTTTTTTCTTAATACTTTTCTTAATACTTTTCTTTATTATTTTTTCTTTTATTATTTTTTTCTTGGTATCTTTTTTTATTACTTTTTTTGGTTTAGTTTTAGGTTTTATTTTTTTATGAGAAATAGATTTTTGTTTTTTTTCTACTGTAGGTTTATCTTTTACGTTTACCTTACTTGGTTTACGCATATGTTCTTGTTTTGGTGCAGAAATAGTTACTTGTATACGATTATCATTTTTTTTAACATACTTTTTAGCTATCACTTCATCTTTTGTATTAAAATACAAAATAACCAAACTTATCAAAGTAAAATATATAACAAATGCTATTATACCTGTTATAAATTTATGAGAATTCTCTGTCATATTCTCACCTATTCAGTAATTAGCGATACTTTTTCAAAGCCTGCTGCTTTAACGCTTTTAAGCAAATACATTACATTTTTATATTGTAATACTTCGTCTGCACGTATATATACTTCTGAACTTTTATCATATTTTGATGCCATATTTAAAAAATCATCTGCAAAGGTATCCAGTCCATAAGTATCATTCTTGAGATATATTTTTTTATTTTTATCCATACGAATGGTAAGTGTTTTAGGTTTAGTTACTTTCACTGTTTTAGATCCCTGAGGAAGTTCAATTTGTTCTTGAAAAGTAATTGTAGGTGCAGTAACCATAAGTATAGCCATAAGTACAAGCATGACATCAACAAGAGGGGTAATGTTTAAGTCTGGACTATCATCCCAACTAAACATGGCTAGTCCTCATTTACTTGTGATAAAATAACTTCCGATTGAGAAGAAAGTAGTGAAGAGAGTTCATATGCCTTTCTCTTCAGTATAAGATGAAACGTATATGCGAATATAGCTACTGCAATACCAGCAGCAGTAGCTATAAGTGCTTCAGAAATAGCAGGAGCCACTACAGAGAGTGATGCACTAGATTGGGATCCTAATTTTGAAAATGTCTCTAATATCCCTATAACCGTACCAAAAAGACCAATAAATGGTGATGTAGATGCTATGATTGAGAGCCAGGTAAGTCCCTTTGTAGATACACGTATAGCATCAGATGATGCTGCCTCTAATATAGCTTTATTTGGTATAGTTACACGAGACAGATAAGTAAAAATAAGTGAATTACTAGCCACTGATTTTGACTGACCTGTATAAAGTGATTTAAGGGAATTAGCTTCAGATTTAATACGTGAATTTAACACATAAAGTCTATCTAAAAATATCCAAAAAGTAGCAATAAAATAGAGAGAGAGTCCAAAGAGCACAATTATAGTAATTGCACTACTTTGGCTGAAATAATTAAGAAGTATGTCCAAACTAAAAAGACTTTCCAATTTGTTCTACTTTTGCAACAGCTGCTGCAATAGCCGTATTTGATGCTTGTGTTTTTTCAAGTAACTCTTTAGCCTCAGCCAATGCTTTAGCTAAATCACTATCATCACCTGAGATTGCTACCGCACCATCTACGATACATGTTGTTTTTTCTTCATCTACTTTTACATACCCTGAATTAATAGCCACTGCTACCTCTTTAGAGTCTGCTCTTTCATAAACGATAACGCCAGTATCTAATAAAGATACCAAAGTAGCATGACCAGCTAAAACACCGAATTCACCCTCTGACCCTGGTAGGTTTACTTGTTTAACATCACCATCAAATATCACACCATTTGGTGTGATGATTTCTAGTTTCATGAGTTCCATAAATATCCTTTAAAGATGAGAACCAAGATTACTTAGCGTTAATCTTATCGTTTTTAGCAATTGCCTCATCCATATTTCCAACCATATAGAATGCTGCTTCATTCATATGGTCGTATTTACCTTCAAGAAGACCTTTAAATCCTTCGATTGTATCATCAAGAGTAACGTAAACACCTGGAGAACCAGTAAATACTTCAGCAACGTGGAAAGGCTGAGAAAGGTATTTTTCAATCTTTCTTGCTCTTTCAACAACAAGTTTGTCATCTTCTGAAAGCTCATCCATACCAAGAATCGCAATGATATCTTGAAGGTCTTTATACTTTTGAAGAATTTGCTGAACACCTGTTGCAATACCATAGTGCTCTTCACCAACGATTTGTGGATCAAGCATTCTTGATGTTGAATCAAGTGGATCAACCGCAGGGTAAATACCTTTTTCAGCAATAGATCTGTTAAGTACTGTTGTTGCATCTAAGTGAGCAAATACAGACGCTGGAGCCGGGTCAGTCAAATCATCCGCAGGAACATATACAGCTTGTACAGATGTAATTGAACCTTTTGTTGTTGATGTAATACGCTCTTGAAGTGCACCCATCTCTCTTGCTAGTGTTGGTTGGTAACCAACAGCTGAAGGGATACGTCCAAGAAGTGCAGACATTTCTGAACCTGATTGTGCAAATCTAAAGATATTATCGATAAACATAAGAACATCTAGTCCCATTTCATCTCTAAAG
>Ga0256827_10001205_pt1 | contig 16449 bp, 12 predicted proteins | sample CV84metaG_FD_185977 | JGI IMG/M metagenome (GOLD analysis project Ga0256827, IMG submission 185977) | Hydrothermal vent microbial communities from East Pacific Rise, Pacific Ocean - CV84 | ecosystem: Environmental > Aquatic > Marine > Hydrothermal vents | place: Pacific Ocean: East Pacific Rise... | reverse complement strand
GCCCAACAGATTCTAATATACTATATTTTGGAGGGATTAATACATATAAATCCATAGATGGAGGATATAATTGGCAAAATGTGAGTTGTTGGACTATGCATCCAAACTATAATACGAACGGAACTCAATTAGTTCATTCAGATAAACATTATTTTTCTTTTCACCCTTTAAAAAACAATACTTTGTATGAGTGTAATGATGGAGGTATATATAAAATAGAACTTCCTGACACTCTGTGGCAAGATATCACTAATAGTATCCAAATCAGCCAATTATATAGTATCTGCAATGCACAAACCGACACCAGTGCATTTACTGGTGGAAGACAAGATAATGGTTCTTTTGCTGTTTTAAATAATAATGAGTTTTTTCTTTATGGTGGAGATGGAATGAAAACTGAGATAGACTATTCTTCTGGTAACTATATTTACACATCTTATCAACATGGAGGAATAACTAAACATACAATATCTACGCAATCATATTATAGTATTTCAGATAGCATACCAGGTACACCTGAAGGATCATGGTTAACTCCTTATCTTTTAGATCCTGTAAATCCAATGAGTATTATTGCTGGTTATAAACAAGTATATAAATCTAATGACAGAGGTGATTCATGGACTAATATCTCAAATTTTCTTAATAATACTGTTCTTATAAGGTATTTAGATATTGCACCAACAAATACTAATTATATATATGTATCATTCTATAAAAAAATTCTTTTTACTCCTAATAATGGTAACTCTTGGCAAATAATTACAGGCTCATTGCCAATAAACTATAATATTAGTTCAATAAAAGTTGACCCAACAGATGAAAGCAAATTATATGTTACTAAATCAGGCTTTGCTGCTGATAAAAAAGTATTCTATACCACAGATAATGGTGCTAACTGGACAAATATTACAGGAAGTGGATTACCAAACTTACCAACCTATTGCATTGAAATAGATAAATCGAGTGGTGATATATATCTTGGTACAGACATAGGAGTTTATTTATTCAATAGTAGTGATACTTCATGGGCGAAATATGGAACAGCTCTGCCAAATGTAATATCTACAGATCTTGATATTCAGTATTCAGGATCATTCCTTAGAGTTGGAACATTTGGTCGTGGAGTATGGCAAATACCATTAAATACAACATACGTACCTACCTTAACAGCTTCTTTCTCTTCTAATGCAACCACTATTTGCAAGAATGAATGCATCAACTTTTATGACAATTCGGTTAATCCTGCCACATCATGGAATTGGACTTTTACAGGGGCAACTCCATCCTCTTCAACTCAACAGAATCCCACAAATATTTGCTATAGCGATACTGGAACTTTTAGTGTTTCTTTAACTGTAACAAATTCTATCAGCAATGATTCTAAAACAATTACAGATTACATAAAAGTAATGGATTGTACTTCTATTGATGAGGTTGATAAGAATAAATTTGTTAAAATATTTCCAAACCCTAATAATGGAAGCTTTAATATAGAAATGAGTGATAGAAAAGGTTTTAAGGAAGTAATTATATACAATCTATTGGGCGAAAAAGTATATAGAAATAGCAAATTGCAGGAAAAATATCAAATTACAGAGCTCCCAAAAGGAACATATATGGTTGAGGTTATATATTCTAATAAGAAAATAACAAAGAAAGTTTTGGTTATGTAGTTTTGGATGGAGTTGTGAATTATTTTCTTTTCCATTAGACAGGGAGCATTGAAATCATAGTTTTCCTTAAACACAATAATAATTTATTAAGCTACAGTTAAAATCTTTAATTTTGATAAAAATTAAATTATCAATTAATTTAAAGATTTTATATGCGAAGGTCAATTGTATTTCTTTACTTTATAATGAGTTTTGCCATTTTTATTAATGCACAAATAGATTCTACCCATATAGATTCTAATTTTACATTATATGATTTGAATAATAAAACCAATAATACAAAACTATCGTACGGTAATAAAGGAATTGAATTTCAATATAGTGATTCGTATTTGATGCAAGTACAATGGCGATTTCAATTTAGATTTCAAACATTTTCAGAAGATCCTAATTTTATTATTAACAATGCAGATGATATGGATGCTTCATTCAATCTACAAAGAGGAAGAATAAAAGTCGGTGGCTATACATATAAACCATTTATTAAATACTACCTAGAATTTGATTTTCCATCTGCATATCTATTAAATTGGCAATTTACAATTGATAAATTTAAGGCATTCCAAATAAAACTAGGTCAATGGAAAATAAAATATAATACAGAGAGGTATATTTCTTCAGGGAAGCAAGAGCTTATTGACAGATCAACTTCAAACTACTATTTTACTTTAGACAGACAGATTGGAGTCATGGTAAAGGGAGAATTATTTGAAGGCAAAGCTATTAGTAGCTCATATAATTTGGGATTATTTAATGGTAATGGACGAATGGCTCAGAATAATGATGGAAAGTTCCTGCTTTTTGCTCGTTATCAATTGAATTTCTCAAAAAAAGCCATAAAAATGTCTTATAGCGACATTGAAAGAGTACAGAAGCTTGAAGGATTTATAGCATTTTCATATGTTAGAAATCAAAGTGCATACACAAGGTTCTCAAGTAATGGAGGAGGACAATTACCTGGCTATAGTGAAAACAAAAAACTTAGATACCTGATAAATCAATACAATTTTGAAACAATGTTTAAATTCAAAGGACTATCGTTATCAAGTGAATATCACATTAAGAATATTGATGACAAAGAAACCAATCAATTATCTCAATTAAGTGGAGGCACGGTAATGGCGGGTTACTTTTTCAATGAATTGGTAAATTTTATCCCCAAACAACTAGAAATGGTTATTAGATATGCTCAAGTCAGTAATAACACATTCTTTGATGATGATATTTATGAATATAATATTGGACTAAATTGGTTTTTCAAAGGTCATTTAAATAAACTTACAGCAGACTTCACTTTTCTTGAAAATAAAGATTTTGTTAGCGCAAATGATAATTATCGTTTTAGGTTACAATGGGATGTTTCATTCTAAAAAGTATTAATAAAATAAAGAAATTGTTAATAAGTATGCATTATACCACTTAAGCATAAACTTAATTTTGCCCCTACAAAATAGCATTACATATAGATGATTATATTTAATAATAAAGGATTTCTTAACAATAAATACCTATTGGTAATTTTATTACTAATCAGCACTTATTCATCATATTCTCAAACTTTAATTAAAGGTCAGAAGCCAGATCACTTATTTGCGAAATACTGTATTAAATTTCACAATTACTATGACGGTCTTCATGAATATCAAGCACTTTTAAAACTCCACCCAGATAATGACTTATACCGTTGGGGAGTTGGTTATTGTCATTTGCATTTAAACAAAGATAAATCAAAGGCAATACCTTATTTTAATAAGATATTATCAAAGGAGAATGCTGATCAAAAAGTTTGGTACGATTTAGGACATGCATATTTAGTTACTAATATGCTTGATAGTGCAGAAATTGCATTTAAAAAATATACATCTTCTCTTAAAGATTATGATGACGACAAGCATGATGTAAGTGCGAAACGCATGATAGAGATGATTGAGAATGCAAGAAAAGCATTTAAGGAGCCTATCAATGTGAGTATAACTAATGTTGGTAAATATATAAATACAGAGTTCCCTGAATTCAGCCCATATGTAAATTCAAATGAGAAGCTTATGGTTTACAGCTCCCAAAACATGCGAAATAGCGGTAGATTTAGACATGAAGATGGGTATTATGCTTCTGACATATACTATTCGTATTTTAAGTTTGGCAAATGGAAGAAAAAGAAAAGATTTTCATCTATTATTAATACATCAAGTATAGAAATTAATAATTACCTATCGTATAATGCTGCACATATGGTGGTATATAGAGTTGATTTATTGGCTAAGAAAAAACAATATTTTATTTATACCAAAAGAGGGAAAAGTTATGGAAACCCAAAGGAAATATTAATTGATGGATTAGATATGTTCTATGTAAAATCATTAATGATTTCTCCAGATAATAAATGGTTAATTATTTCATCACCAACCACAAGAAAAGGATCCAAAGACTTAGACTTATTCTACTCAAAGCGAAGTCCAGAAGGCTTTTGGATGCCTCCAGTAGCATTTGATTCTACTGTAAATAGTAATTACGACGATGCTCACCCCTATTTTAATCCACAATCAAATAATTTATATTTTGCATCTAAAGGTCATAATAGTATTGGTGGATATGATATTTTTAGATGTAATCTATCATTTGAGAACGACTCTATACAAGTTAGTAATACTGAAAACATTGGGTATCCTGTAAACACAACTATGGATAATACAACTATAAGCTTCAATCATAGTGGTAGGTATGCATATATTTCTGCTTTACGTCCAAATGGTTTTGGAGATTTAGATATTTACAGAGTTGTATTTGAAAACAAACAACCACTCTATTCCTATATTCATGGAAACATTTTCGACAAAGACTCTACTGATATATTAACTTATTTAGAAAATGTTAATAATCATATTGACACTCTTAATTTTCCTATTAATCATGAATTTAAAAGGATATTGAAGAAAACTAAAGATAGTGTAAAAGCCTATCAATATTTGAGTAAAAACAAGATTCCTTATGAGAAACTGGACATGAGCATTACTGCTTATGATGAGAAAACTAACAAAAAAGTAGGTAAGTTCATTGCTCAAGAGAAAACAGGTAGATACGTAGTAATACTACCTCCTGGTGATTATAGATTAGTATTCTCAAGAAAAGATTTTGAAGATAGATTTGAGCACATCAAAATTCAAGATTTCGATACAAGAAATCAAGATATTGAAATGCAAATTGTTATGCGACAGAAATAGTATTAAAATGCACACTATAAGTAAAAATAAGCAATACTATAAATTCTGCTTTTATGGGTTCCTTAAAAACCTAAGATTCTTTGATGCATTCTTCATCCTTTTTCTAATTGAAAAAGGATTATCGTTTACCGAGATAGGAAGTTTATATGCTATAAGAGAGATATTTATAAATGTTTTTGAAATTCCATCAGGAATAATTGCTGACACTTATGGTAGAAAAAACTCTCTAATTACCTCCTTCTTCGCCTATATTATTTCCTTTTATATATTCTATACTTCATATAACTTCTGGATTTTCATACTAGCATTTATATTTTATGGTATAGGTGATGCTTTCAGAACGGGTACTCATAAAGGAATGATAATGGACTACCTGAAATTGAATAATTGGAGTAATCAAAAAATACAATACTACGGTCATACTCGCTCCTGTTCACAGAAAGGCTCTGCTATTTCTTCTCTTCTAGCTGGATTGATAGTATTTTATAGCGGCTCATATCAAAGTATATTCCTATACTCAATTATACCATATATCTTCAATCTTATTCTTATTTTTAGTTATCCTAAAGAACTTAATTTCTCAAGCAAAAAGAAAAGTGACAAGAATAAGATAGCTACAACATTTCTTTCTTTCTTCAAAACAATAAAACAACCAAATGTATTAAGAATAATAAATACATCTGCTGTACATTCTGCATATTTACAGTCTGTTAAAGACTACATACAACCTCTTATGGTAAATGTAGCAATCATTCTTCCCTTTATGCTAAATATTGATGCTGATAAAAAAAATGGCCTGGTAATAGGGATTATCTATTTCTTAATATATATAGCAAACTCTCGAGCTTCAAAGATTGCTTCTAAATATTCAAATTTTAAGAATGGAAGAATCTCCTACTACACCCTTCTATTTGGGTTCTCATTTGGATTACTTACTGGCCTTTTCTTTTATTACAATTTATGGGTATTATCTCTATTAACATTTGTTGGAATATTCTTAGTAGAGAATATACGTAAACCAATACTTACAGGTTTTATTTCCGACAATGTTTCCAATGATATACTAACTTCCGTTATTTCTGCACAATCGCAGCTAAAAACTATTATTACAGCAACCTTAGCCTTTACTTTTGGAGTAATTGCAGACAATTTTGGAATTGGGATTTCAATAGCTGTAGTATCTGTTATTCTACTATTTATATCATTAATATTAAATATTTTTAGCAATAACTATAATTTTCATCACATTATCAACAAATAAAAGATGAAAACTTAGCTTTATGAGTTTTCTATACATTTCATTATGTACTATTTTTATTCTCTAAAGTTAAAAGACTATGGAAAAAGTACATTTTATTGCAATTGGTGGGAGCGCAATGCATAATCTTGCAATTGCATTACACCTTAAAGGATATGAGATTAGTGGTTCTGATGATGAAATATTTGAGCCATCAAAAGGAAGACTAAACAAATATGGATTATTACCTAAAAAAGAAGGTTGGAATGCAGAAGTTATTACTAATGAACTTGATGCTATAATTCTTGGCATGCATGCTAGAGAAGATAATCCAGAATTATTAAAAGCTCAAGAGTTGGGTTTAAAAATATATTCCTATCCAGAGTTCTTATACGAACAATCAAAGGATAAAAAGCGAATTGTAATTGGAGGCAGCCACGGCAAAACTACTGTTACATCCATGATTCTACATGTTATGCAGTATCATAATATAGAATGCGACTATATGGTTGGTGCTAAGCTTGATGGTTTTGAAGTAATGGTAAAACTTACTGATACCGCTAAATATATGGTTATTGAAGGTGATGAATATTTAACTTCTCCCATTGATCGTAGGCCTAAATTCCATCTTTATATGCCAAACATAGCAATTCTAACAGGTATAGCTTGGGATCATATCAATGTATTCCCAACTTTTAAAAACTATGTTTATCAGTTTCAAAAATTCATAGAATTAATAGATAAAAAAGGAGCACTAATTTATTGCAAAGAAGACAATGAATTGGATAAATTAGCAAAGAATACTGCAATTGACTTACCTAAAATTGCATATGGAATTCCTAAAAACTATATCGATAATAATGGAATTACTCATATTACCGAAGATGGTGATGATAATGCTTTAAAAATATTTGGAGATCATAATCTAATGAACCTTAATGGTGCTAGATTGGTTTGCGAGCAAATTGGAATATCAAAAGATGATTTCTATGATGCAATTAAGAGTTTTAATGGTGCTTCTAACCGACTTGAGCTCATAGCAGAGAACAATAATACTAAAGTATTTAAAGACTTTGCTCATAGTCCATCAAAACTAACTGCCACTACCAATGCCGTTAAACAGCAGTTTAAGAATAAGAAACTAGTTGCCTGCATGGAATTACATACTTTTAGCTCTCTTAGTTCTGAATTTTTATCGCATTATGCTGGTGCAATGGACTTGGCAGATACAGCTATCGTATATTTTAGCAAACATGCTATTGAACATAAAAAACTTGAAATGATAAGCCCAGAACAAGTAAAAGAAGGCTTTGCAAGAGAAGATTTATTGGTATTTACAGAATCTAATGAATTACAGAACTATCTCAAATCAATTGATTATTCCGACAAAAATCTACTAATAATGACATCTGGAAATCTTGACGGAGTTGATTTAAAAGCTTTTGGAGAAGATATTTGTAGTTTATAAGTTCAAATTAATTTGATATAACAAAGCCCATTAATCGAACGATTAATGGGCTTTGTTATTTTTGTCGTAATTGTTAAAAACTAAGCTAATCCAGTAAATCCCATAAAAGCAAGTGCAAGAATACCACCAACAATAAGAGCTGAAGGAATTCCTCTCATACCTGCAGGTACTTCCATTCTATCAAGGTGCTCTCTAATACCTGAGAAAAGCACCATTGCCAAACCAAAACCAATTGAAGTTGCCATTGCAAATACAACGCCTTCCATTAGATTGAAGTCTTTTTGAATAGTTAAAATTGCAACTCCAAGAACAGCACAGTTAGTAGTAATTAAAGGTAAGAAAATACCCAATGCTTGATATAAAGCAGGAGAAACCTTCTTGAGAATAATTTCCACCATTTGCACTAAAGCCGCAATTACTAAAATAAAAGTTATTGTTTGAAGAAATTCAATATGAAATGGCACTAAAATATAATTTTGCAATAACCACGTTACTATTGTTGCTATTGTAATTACAAACATTACAGCACCACTCATTCCCACAGAGGTAGAAACTTTTCCAGAAACACCCAAGAAAGGACAAACACCAAGAAACTGTGCTAATACAACGTTATTTACAAATATTGCCGCTATTATTATTACTATATATTCCATAATATTATATTATTTGTTTGTTGTTCTATATTTGTAGTTTTTTGTTACAACAACAAGAAACAATGAATTAAGAACACTCAACATTATTTATTTATTAATTTTTCTAACTAATGCAATTAAATAACCTAAAACTATAAATGCTCCTGGAGCTAGTACAAATACAATCATTGTAATTGGACTACCTTTGGCATCGGTAGGGAAAATATGCAAAGGAAAACCAAATATGGCTCCAGAGCCAAGAATTTCTCTAATTCCTCCTAATATAGTTAATGCAAAAGCAAAACCTAAACCCATACCAAGACCATCAATAATAGATGCTAAAGGAGTGTTTTTAGAAGCAAAAGCTTCAGCTCTACCTAGTACAATACAGTTTACAACAATAAGAGGAATAAATAATCCCAACTGAGCGTGTAAAGCTTGAAGATAACCTTGCATCAATAAATCTACAACAGTAACAAAAGATGCAATAATTACAATAAAAGCAGGAATACGTACCTTGTCTGGAATAAAATTCTTAACAGAAGAAACAACAAGATTAGACATTGCCAAAACAAATGTTGTAGCTAGTCCCATCCCCAAACCATTTATGGCAGAAGTAGTTACACCAAGAGTAGGACACATTCCTAACAATAAAACGAATACCGGATTTTCTTTGATAAATCCTTTGGTAAAATTATTTAACATATCACTCATTACTTAATCCCTCCTTTTGATTTTAATGCATCATAAGCTCTTTGTGTAGCATCGCAAAATGCACGAGAACTAATAGTTGCTGCTGTAATAGCATCTACATCACCACCATCTTTGGTTACTTTCAACTTATATGATGCTGGATTTTTACCTTTAAACTGAACAGAAAAATCACTTTTCTTAATATCCATTTTATCTCCCAAACCTGGAGTTTCCTTATGGTCTAATACGGCAGTATTTAAAATTACTCCACTTGGATCAAATCCAATCATTAGATTAAATCTTCCTCCGAAACCTTTATCTGTATATGTTTCAATAGCAATACCAACTAATTCTTCACCTTTATAAGCCTCATAAAAAGTTACAGAGTCTTTACCAGTTGCAGGCATTACCTTATAAGTTTTAAGATTATCGAAAGCAGGAACTACATATCCAATGGCTGCTTCAAGTTTCTTTTTCTTAGCTGCTGCAATTACATCATAAGTTTGAGTATAAACAAAGCCAAGTACAGCACCTGCAACAACCACTATAATAAGTAGTCTCACAAGCATATTTACAAAATTAGATTCTGGTTTCTTACCCATTGCTAACCTCCTCTCCAAAACGTTTTGGTTTAAATAAATTATTAAGATGTGGCACTACAGCATTCATAAGAAGTATTGCAAATGAAACGCCCTCTGGATATGCCCCCCAAACTCTAATTATTATTGTCAGAATACCAACACCAGCACCAAATATCAACTGTCCTTTTGGCGTCATCGGTGATGTTACCATATCAGTAGCCATAAAAAAGACACCTAACATTAAACCTCCTGTTACAAGATGAAAAAGAGGATTAACATATTGCTCTGGATTGATAAGCCAAAGTATTCCTGAAAAAACAATTACAGAACCAAGGAAACTAACAGGAATGTGCCAAGTAATGATTTTACGGTAAAGCATATAAATACCTCCTATTAATAGTAAGAATGCAGAAACCTCACCAAGAGAACCACCATTCTGTCCCATAAACATTTCAGTATAACTTGGAACTTGATTCATTAAATCTGCCATTGGTTCGCCATTCTTAATTCCTTCTTTCACTATTCCCAAAGGAGTAGCTCCAGTAACAGCATCTAAAACCATAGGAAACTTACCAACTACAGGCCAAGAAGTCATTTGAACTGGAAAAGAAATAAGTAAAAACACCCTTCCTACAAGAGCAGGATTAAAAGGATTTTTACCAAGACCTCCAAAAGACATTTTTGCAACACCTATAGCAACTAAAGCTCCTATTACAATAATCCAAACTGGAAGATTTGAAGGAACATTGAATGCCAATAAAAGTCCGGTTATTGCAGCAGAACCATCCATTAATTGTGGGGGCTGCTTTAAAATAAACTTAGTAATTAAATATTCAAAAAGCATTGCAGAGCCTACTGCTACTAGTGTTACTTTTATTGCACCTATTCCAAAATAAAAGAATGAGGCCAACATTGCTGGCAACATAGCAATTACGACTCCCCACATTAGCTTTTTAACGCTAAGACCTCCATGTACATGCGGTGATCCTGATACGGTTAGTAATCCCATTGTATTTATTGTTTATTTGTTTATCTGTTTATTTGGTTATTTGTAATGTTGGTTATAGTTTCGAATAAACGATTAAACAAATAACCAACTCAACATATTACTTTTTGCTTCTATTTCTAATCATAAAACCAACATTAGATTTTCCAAGTCGGATATTATCAAGTAATGGACGACCAGAAGGACATGTGTAAACACAAGATCCGCATTCTATACAATCCATTATTCTTTCGTCTTCACATTGTTCGTTCTCTCCTTGGCGAGCAATAATTGAAAGCAAATGAGGCTCTAATCCCATTGGACAAACTGTAGTACACTTTCCACAGCGAATACAATTCATAATAGGAACTCTTTTTGCTTTTTCATTCTCAATTAATAAAATACCTGAAGTACCTTTAGTAACAGGAGCATCAAGAGTAACTAAAGCTTTTCCCATCATAGGTCCACCATTAATTATCTTACCTGTAGCATCCATACTGCAATCTGATTTCTCAATTAACTCAGTAATTGGAGTACCAATTCTTACTTTATAATTAGAAGGTTTTCCAACAGGCTTTCCTGTAACAGTTACTACTCTTTCAATAAGAGGTTTATTTTTCTGAACAGCTTCGTAAATAGCATAAGCAGTTCCAACATTATTAACCACACAACCTACTTCTATTGGAAGTTTTCCTGATGGTACTTGACGTATTAATGCATCAATCAATTGTTTCTCACCACCTTGAGGATATTGTACTTTAAGAGGTTTTATGCTAATACCTGGATAATTTGCTGCAAGTTTCTCCAAATTAGCAATTGCATCAGGCTTATTATTCTCAATACCAATTATAGCTTTATCAGTCTTAAGAGCTTTCATCATAATGGAAACACCAATAAGCATCTCCTCCCCTTTTTCCAACATAATTCTATGGTCAGAAGTAAGATAAGGCTCACACTCAACACCATTAATAATAAGGTAATCAACTGTTTTACCTTGAGGCACCATATATTTTACGTGAGAAGGGAAAGTTGCTCCACCCATTCCAACAATACCCATTTCGTGAATTCGCTTAACAATTTCAGATTCGCTAAGTTTTATTTCCTTCACTAAATCATCTGAACGATCAATATTCTCAAGCCATTCGTCTCCTTCTACGTTAATCACCACAGACTCCTTACGAAATCCTGTAGAATCAACACGAGGTTCAATTTTGAAAACTTTACCTGAAACTGGAGAATGAATATCAGCAGAAATAAAAGCCTCGCCTTTGGCAAGCAACTGACCTACTTTTACCATTTCTCCACGTTTTACCTGAACTTTAGCGGGAACACCAAGATGCTGAGCCAAAGGCACAACAGCCTGCTTTGGTATAGCAAACTCCTCAATAGCTGCCGATGCCGACATCTTATTTTCAGGAGGGTGAATTCCACCTATCTTAAAAGTTAATAATCCCATTTCGATTATATTTTATGTATTTCTATATCTTATTTGTTATCACCTTCAGTCTTAGCCTCAGCCTCAACCTTTGCCTCAGCCTCAACCTTTGCCTCAGCCTTAGCCTCAACCTTTACCTCAGTCTTAGCCTCAACCTTCTTCTCAACCTTAGCCTTTACCTTAGTTTCATCCTTAGGTGGTTTTGGTTTTCTAGGCTTAAAATGAATCTCATGAATTGCATCAGTAGGACAAACTTCCACACATTTACGACAAAGAGTACATTTATCATAGTCGATATATGCAAGGAAATTGTTTACATGAACTGCATCAAAATTACAAACCTTAACACAAGCTTTACAACCAATACATGCTACAGAGCAATTTAGTTTTGCAAGAGGACCTTTCTCCTCATTAACACAAGAAACAAAAATTCGTTTTTCTTTAGGACCTCTATTTCTTAGTTCAAGAATATCTCTTGGACAAGCAGCAACACAAGCACCACAAGCAATACAGTTTTCTTTTACAACTGGAAGATTAGTCTCAGGATCCATATACATGGCATCGAAATCGCAGGCATCAACACACTCACCACCACCAAGACAACCGAATGAGCAACCACCAGTACCAGCAGTTAGATTAGTTGTAAACGAACAAGTTTGATCACCATCGTAATCAAATTTAGGAATTGAATTCTTAATAGAACCATTACATCTCAGAACTGCAATTTGAGGTTTTTTCTCTTCAGCTTCTAAACCAAGAATTGGAGCAAGACCTTTCATTAAGTCATTACCACCAACAGGACAAAAGAAACCTTCCATAGTTCCAGCTTTAACCAATCCCTCAGCAAAAGCTCTACAACCTGCAAAACCACAACCACCACAATTAGCTCCAGGAAGAGCTTCATCAACAATGTCGATTTTAGGATCTTCTATTACTTTGAATTTTTGGGCAACAAAATAAAGAATTACCGCTGCAGCTCCACCAATGGCAGCCATCACCCAAATTGCATTTATTATTGAAATATCCACTGTATTTAATATTTAAATTATCAATCCGTTTACAAGCTGCAAAAGTAAAAACAACAAGCATTCATTACTAATAATTAGCATAAAATATTTTTACGCTTAAGTAGCTTCATATCAAGCATATACAAGTTCAAGATATAGGGCAAAATATCAATAATTACAGCTATAATACTGATACTTCAATACTTATGATACTATTTAGAACTTATCTAAATTTCATTTATCTTATAGCAACACATATATTCAAGCATACAATACTAATATACTGCTATTTACATAACTGCAAAAACAAAATAATAATAAAATAATAGAAAAATAATGAGAGGAATTACCTAATTCTAAAGTCAAAGACCTCTTTTTGGCGATGCCTTGTTATAAATAATACAGCGTAATATGGAATTAGCATAGCAAGAGCAACAAGACCGGCTATTCCTTGATTTTCAGTAATATTTACCATAATTATCAAACTAATAAACATTACAAGAAAGGGATAAATATAGCCAAGCATAACAGCTTTTAAACCAACCGATTGACTAAGTACAATTATTACAGATTCTCCAACCTTATACTCCTTACCTTCTGGGATTCTTACGTTTATTATTTTTTCTTCCATATCAGAAGCACTACAACTACTTTTCGAAGAACAAGAAACACAACTTGCCGAAGATACAATTCTTACATTTAATACACCATCATCGATGCTTTGTATTGCTCCAATATGTGATATTTCTGTTTCCTTTAATGTTTTCATAAGGTTAAATAATTTGCCGCGAAAGTAATAAAATTTCATTCATAGCTTTAATTTGATAGAGATATTATCATTTTATTTCCTTAAAATTCTGTGAATGTCTGTCAAATCAGCGTTATCCGTGTTCTATCCTTAATAAAACAAACTTCCAACTTGATAAACAATAAAAGCAGCTACCCAAGCTATAGAAGTTGTATAAAGCATTGCAAATATTGCCCATTTCCATTCTCCTGATTCTTTCTTAATAATTGCAATGGTAGCAACACATGGAAAGTAAAATAATACAAATAATAAAAAACCTAAGGCTACTGGTGGAGTATATATTTTCTGTCCTAATTTGGGCCCAGAGGTATAAGTTGCGTTTTGTAGTTTTGTCACTAACGACTGCGAAGACTCAGCATCAGGATCGGTTTGGTAAAGCACTCCCATAGTAGAAACCACAATCTCTTTTGCAGCCATTCCACTAACAAGGCTCACTCCTATTCTCCAATCGAAACCCAATGGTCTAATTACTGGCTCTACAAAATGACCAAGTTTTCCGATATATGATTTCTCTTGACGTTCTGATTCTTTATCATAGTTTAATTGATGAATTTGGGTATTAATAATACTGTCTGCAAGTGCATTATTTTGTGCATTCAATTGCTGAGTTAATTCTGTTCTTTCAGCTTCGTAATTACGTTCATAATCAATTTCTCTAGGAAAATAGCCCAAAGCCCACATAATGAGAGAAGCAATAAGGATAATTCCTGCCATTTTCTTAAGATACATATATGCTTTAAACCACATGTGCTTAACTATAGAAAGTCCTGTAGGCACACGATAAGGTGGCAGTTCCATTACAAATGGAAGTTCTTTGGCTTTTAAAAGAGTATTTTTAAAAATATAAGCGACAATACCAGCCATTGCAATACCTAAAGTGTAAATAAAGAATAATGTTGTACCAGGGTGATCAGGAAAAAATGCACTTATAATTAGTACATAAACAGGCAAACGAGCACTACACGACATAAATGGATTAATAAGCATAGTAACCAATCTATCGTTTCTACCTTCAATAGTACGAGTAGCCATTATTGCTGGCACATTACAACCAAAACCCATTAAAAGAGGAATAAAAGAACGACCGTGAAGCCCAACTCTGTGCATTATCTTATCCACAATAAAAGCCACCCGAGCCATATAGCCAGTATCTTCCATTATAGATATAAAGAAAAATAGTATCAATATATTTGGCAAGAAACTTATTACACTTCCAACACCTCCAATTACTCCATCTACTAATAAGTCACGAACAATGCCAGCTGGCATCAATGAAGAAACAAAATCACTTAATAAACCTACCCCTCCTTCAATCCATTGCTGAGGATAACTTCCTATAAAAAAAGTCGCTTGAAACATTATCCACATCAAGAAGATAAAGAAAGGAAAGCTATAAATCTTATCTGTAATAATATTATCAATCATTCGAGTAAACTCACGTCTATCAAATTTATTACCAGGCTTATATGTTTCTTTTAAAGCTCCATGAATAAAACCATATTTAGCATCAGTAATAGCAGATTCTGCATTCTCTTTAAAGTAATTTTTAATTCTAGCAGCTCTATCTTTTACAAGTTCTTTTATTTCAAACTCGTTATAACAGACCTTAATTTTCTCAAAGGCATCTTTATCACCCTCTAAAAGCTTAATTGCAAGAAAACGTGATGAAATTTTATCTGTCAAATCATAATTTGCTGGATCTTTTATTACGTCTTGAATCATTCCTATGGAACGTTCCAAACATTTTCCATAATTAATATGAATATGACGTGCTATTTCATTCTTTCCTTCCTGAACTTCTACAACTAAATCGAATAATTCTTTTATTCCAATATTCTTTGCTCCAACAGTTTTGGTAATAGGAATACCAAGCATCTGCGAAAGAGTATCAATATCTAGTTTATCTTTTCTCTTCTCAAGTTCGTCAGACATATTCAAGGCCATTACAACCTTAATATCCATATCAATGAGCTGAGTAGTTAAGTATAGATTTCTTTCGATATTGGTTGCATCAAGTACATTGACAACAACATCAGGCATTTCATCGTGAATATAATTACGTACATATAATTCCTCTGGGGTATATGCTGTAAGAGAGTATGTACCAGGAAGGTCAACTATCTTTATCTTATATTTACCATGCTTAAATTCCGCCTCTTTGGCATCAACGGTAACTCCTCCATAGTTTCCAACATGCTCATGTAGTCCAGAAACAACATTAAAGATTGTAGTCTTACCACAATTAGGATTCCCAACAAAAGCAACATTCAAGGTTTTCTCTCTGAAAGCTCTTTGCTTTATTCCACTATCTTCGGTAATAGTCCCTTTATACTCAAATTCATCGGTGACAGATTCACCAACTTGGAGTATCTCAATAAGGTTAGCCTCTGATTCACGAAGCGACACTTGATATCCAAGTATTGAATACTCAATTGGGTCTTGCAATGGTGCTCGCTTTACAACAGCTACTTCTTTACCGCTAACGAAGCCCATTTCCATAATTCTACGACGAAAAGCACCTCTTCCTCTTACTTTGGAGATAATTCCTTTTTGTCCTTGTGATAAGTCGCTTAATTTCAAAACTGTTAATTTGACGGCTATAAGAAAAACCAATCTTTTCGTTGGACTTTAGTAGTTAACAGTCATTTACGTTAGTAAACTCCTTTATACCTACTATTCGTCCGCCTCAACCTTGGCATTTCTTAT
>Ga0256827_10001204_pt1 | contig 16457 bp, 15 predicted proteins | sample CV84metaG_FD_185977 | JGI IMG/M metagenome (GOLD analysis project Ga0256827, IMG submission 185977) | Hydrothermal vent microbial communities from East Pacific Rise, Pacific Ocean - CV84 | ecosystem: Environmental > Aquatic > Marine > Hydrothermal vents | place: Pacific Ocean: East Pacific Rise... | reverse complement strand
ATTAATATTAAATTTGAAAATTTGTTGAGCAATAATAACTTGTAAAATTGCAGTTATAAATTGTGTTAATAAACAAGCGTAGGCAGAACCTAGAGACATATACGTTGGAATTAAATATAAATTTAAGCCAATATTAAAAGCCATACCAATTGTAGCCATTATGTTTAATTGCTTCATACTACCATTTGCAGTTAATAGAGTTCCGAAAATATAAGTTGTAGATATAAAAACAAAACTAATCATGAGTAGTCCAAGTAAAGTTGATGAAGTTTCTGTATGTTCAGGGTAAAGCAAATCCATAATTTCCTTGCTGTAAAAGAATGATACTCCTGCAAGAATAATAGCTGGAACAATAATTAATGAAAACGATAATTGAAGTAATTGTCCTATTTCGTCTTTTTGTTTTATCATTTTTGCAAACATAGGAAGTAAAAGTCCGGCAAATAATAATCCAAACATTGAGGCTGCGTCATAAATTCTAAATGCTTGAGCGTAAATACCTGCTTGGTAGGCTCCTGTGTGAGTAATTTCAATTCCCGATTTTGCATCAGGTAAAATACGTTCTAAAAGAATAGGTTCTGTTCTGCTGTACACAGACATTAAAAGAACGAGTAAAGCATATGGGTAACTTTGTTTAAAAAATGCAATAAAAAACTTGCTATCAAATCTAATTTTAAAAAAATCAAGTTTCCTAAATAAAATCGAAAATGTAATTAATAATGACGTTGTATATGCTATTGTTTGTGAGTAAACGAACCATTCTATTTTAAAATTAGCCTTTGTATACGGATTTAAAAGTAAATATCCAACAATGACTATCATTAAAAGTCTGTCTAATACAGAAATAATACTATCTGTTTTAAAAAAATGTAATCCACTAATGTTGCTGCGTAGATATAAAATAAATGAATTTAAAAACTGATTTAGTACTAAAAATGATAAAATATATATTTTACGACCTTCCCAACCCCAAATTAATGCTGTAGATATGGCTACAATGGCATAAATAATTGCTAGTATGAGCTTGAGTATAACTATGTTAGATAAGTGTTTGCTTACTAGTTGATGATTTTGAGCAATATTTTTATTGTTAAAATTTGTAATACCAATATCTAAAATAATATTAAAAATTAATGCCCAATTAAAAAGAGCTAGATATAACCCATACTCGCCCGCACCAACAGTGTTTTGCACTGTTCGGTCAATTCCGAAAATCCAAAAAGGTTTAATTAGGAGGTTTAAGGCAAGTAATAATGCTAGATTTGTTACAAATTTTTTTCTCAAATTGTATTCTCTTTATTATCTAACAAAAGTATAAAAAAATAAACATTTACTTTGTGTTTTCACTGATTATTGATAATAACCTAAAATTTTTTTCTCAGAAGCTTATTTATTTTGATGGCAGTGTCATAAAAAATAATTTTATCAGAACCGTTTCTATCAATGTCGTAATGTGCTTTGTTTAGTTCTGAATATAAATCTTCAACAATTCCTTGATGTATAAAATTACTAAATTTTTTAGCAAAGTTTTGTTCTTGTACAGTAAGCACTGAAAGGTTATTATTATTTGTGTTTAACATGAAATTTTCTCTAATTAAACGTAATGAAAGTTTAAAAAAACGTTTTTGTTTTTCTCTTTTTAATCTTGTAAATTCTGAGGTCAATGTATTTATTTCATCAATGCTAAATTTGTAGCAAGTACGCATAAAACGAACGAAAAAATCAAAAAGTTCTGTGTTTTCATCCGTTTCGTTTATGTATTTATTTAATGCCGTTAAGCTACCATTCGAAAATTTTAAAGCTGTATTTATTTCTTCAGTATTAGTTATTAACGACTTTTGTTGTAAGTAATTCTTTAACGATTTATTGTCAATTTTCGGAATTTTTATAGGTTGAGTTCTTGATTTAATAGTTGTAATAATAGCTTCGGTATTTTCTGAAATAAGAATAAAAAGTGTTTTTACTGGTGGTTCTTCAATAATTTTTAGGAGTTTGTTTGCTGTTTGCATATTCATTTTTTCAGCAAGCCAAAAAATCATTACTTTATATTCGCTTTCGTATGTAGTTAAATTTATTTTTTTTAAAATATTTTTACTTTCGTGAACAAATATTCCTCCTTTTTTATTTTCATTTTCTAATCTTTCAATCCATTGGTTGTAAGTGAAATATGTGTTTTTTGTAACAAATTCTCGCCATTCTTCAATATGGTCATCAGAAACAACTTCTTTACTTCCTATTTTTACAACAGGAAATACAAAATGTAAATCTGGGTGTACAAGTTTTTCATATTTTTTACAAGAACTACATTCTCCACAAGAATCAGTATCTGTTTTATTTGTACAATTAATATATTGAGCGTAAGCAATAGCAATAGGTAACTTTCCAACACCTTCAGCTCCAAAAAAAAGTTGAGCATGGCTTACTTTATTATTATTAACAGATTTAATTAACCTGTTTTTTATTTTTTGTTGTCCTATTATATCTTTAAACTGCATATTACAAAAATAATTTTTTTAATTAATAAATTAGGTATTACTCAATAAAAGTTATTACTTTTATTGAGTAATATTAATAAATGAAAAAGTTATATATATTTATTGTTTTACTATTTTTTATCGGAGCTGTAAGTGCGGAAAGCTTTCAAAATAAAATAGATAGTATAAGAAATGTAATTTCAAAGGAAACTACTGATACTGCAATTTTCAATAATTATATAAAAATAAGCACAATTTATAGAAATGTAAATATTGATAGTGCTGTCATTTTTATAAATAGAGCAAAGTTGCTTTTAAATAATATGTCGGGTGTAAATAAAGCTGATTTAGATACTTTTTATTTACTTTTAAATAATGGTTTAGGTTTAAATTATTTGCATATTGGTAAATATGATTCAGCAGAAATTGCGTTTAATAATATAGAAACAAAAGCTATACAAATGGGTGATAAACGTGCCCTAATAAGTACATACATAAATTTAGGAAGTTTATACGATACTCAAACAGATTTTAACAAAGCTCTAGAATATCATTTAAAATCGTTAAAACTTGCAGAGGAGGTAGGGAATACCGAAGATTTAGGAACAGCATATAATAATGTGGGGTTAATGCATTATCAGTTAGGAGACTATAATAAGGCCCTTGTTTATTATGAAAAAGCATTAAAAATTAAAAAAAAGCTGAATGATAAAGAAGGGATAGCTTTACTGTATAATAATATAGCAATCATTTATTATTTTAAAAGTGATATTGATAAATGTATGAAATATTTTAAAACAGCTCTCAAAATATGGGAGAAAAACGGAAATAAACGGCGAGCTGCTATGGTGCTTTCTAATTTAGGTGAGCTTTATTTAGAGGTAGGATTAAATAAAAATGCAATTAATTATCTTGAAGAATGTATAGTTTTATATGAAGATTTAAAAGATTTTTATAATGTTGTAAGTATAAAAAAACTTATTGGTAAAGTTTATTTTGAAGGTTCTGACTTTAAAAATGCAGAAAAATATTATAATGAAGCTCTTAAATTATCATTAACAATAGGAGTTAGTAAAGAAACTATTGATTTATACTCGAATATAGCAAGTTTAGATTCGGTAAAAGGAAATTTTAAAAGTGCATATTTAAATATTATAAAATATAATAACTTAAACGATTCGTTGTTTAGTGTTGAGCGAAAAAAAGCATTTGATGAATTACAAACCAAATATGAAACAGAGAAAAAAGAACAGCAAATACTTCTTAATGAAGCACAAATAAAGAAACAAAAAATATTTAATTGGGCTTTAGTAATGGGCATTTTTCTTGTAATAATTGTTGCAATATTGTTTATAAGGCAAAATATAATTAGAAAAAAAGCAAATAATTTATTGATGCTTAAAAATGCAGAAATACTTCAACAAAAGGAAGAAATTGAAACTCAACGTGATGAGATTGAGGCACAACGTGATGAAATTACAACACAACGTGATATTGCTGCAGAACAAAGAGATTTAATAACATCACAAAAACTAGCAATAACTGATAGCATAGAATATGCAAAGCGAATACAAAATGCTGTATTACCTAAAGATGATGCCCTAAGTAAAATATTAAGAGATTATTTTATTCTGTTTAAACCAAAAGATGTAGTTAGTGGAGACTTCTATTGGGTGAAAGAGGTTAACGATTTAATTGTTGTACTTGTTGCTGATTGTACGGGACATGGTGTACCTGGTGGTTTTATGAGTATGCTAGGTATTGCTTTTTTAAATGAGATAGTTAAAAAACCAGAAGTTTTGACTTCGGCACATTTATTAAACGAATTGAGAGATTATGTTATAGATGCTCTTAAACAAAAAGGTGATATCGGAGACCAAGCAGACGGCATGGATATAGCTGTTTGTGTTATTAACAAAAAAGAAAATAAGGTGCAGTATTCAGGAGCTTTTAATTCAATTTATATTATCTCCAAAAATGATATAATAGCTAATAATAAAACAAAGCTACTTAAATTTGAACCAAAAGAAAAAATTATTAAAAATGTTAATTTGTTTGAATGTAAAGCTGATAAGATGCCAATAGCACATTTTGTAAAGATGTATAGTTTTAGTTCGTTTGATTTGTCGTTAACAAAAGGGGATACCATTTATTTATTTTCTGATGGTTATCCTGATCAGTTTGGCGGAACAAAAGGAAAAAAATTCAATTATAAACGATTTAAAACTTTACTTTTAGAGATATCAGATAAATCAATGATGGAGCAATGTGAAATTTTAGATGAAAAGATAACTAATTGGAAAGGTAAACATTTTCAGGTTGATGATATTACTGTTTTAGGTTACAGAATATAGAACTAATAACTCAAGAAACAATAGAATCTTGAGTTATTAGTTAATTATTATAAATTATTATCTTCGATAGCTTTACCATTATCATCAAAAAGAATAGCTCTAGTTTTTTCTCCATTCTTATAATATGTGTACATCCATAACTTTCCATTTTCGTAATATTGAGTAAATTTCCCATTAGCTAGTCCATTGATATAATTTCCTTCGCTCCATTTATTACCGTTTTCATAATAAAAAATCCAAAGACCTTCTCTTTTCATGTCTTTTAAAGCTCCTTCAATTTTTAACTGTTCGTTTTCGTAAAACTCCTTATAATATCGTACAACTTTTTTGTCTTTAACTTGTTCGTATAATTCTATTATTTTTTTATTACCATTATCGTAAAACTCTTTAACTTCTTCTTGTAATGTTACTTGTTGTTTACATGATGTAATAATAAAAATACTAGCGATAATAATTAATAATTTTGTCATTCTGTTATTTGTTTAAGTTTATAATGCGCTGCAGTAGTGTAGGGTGTGAGTAATGGAAAAAAACATATGCAGGATGCGGATTTAAATTACTCAAGCTGTTTTTTGATAATTTTTTTAAAGCAGAAATAAGGTATTCACCGCTAAAATTATATTTAGCAAATATATCGGCTTCGTATTCATTTTTTCTTGATATTATATTCATAACAAGACCTATTATTGTAGAAATAGGACTGTATAAAATACCAAATGCAATTAAACCTATATGGAAACTTGGTTCGTTAACACCCAACGCTTTTGATAAAGCAGGATTACCGACAAACAGGGATAAAATATATAATGTTAAACCTATTTGTAAAATAGATATAACAATAGTAGTAATAGTGTGTTTTTTCTTGTAATGACCAATTTCGTGGGCTAGTACAGCAACAATTTCTTTTGTACTTAAATCGTTAATTAGTGTATCATATAGAACAATACGTTTTTTCATACCTATCCCTGTAAAATAAGCGTTTGCTTTAGTCGAGCGTTTAGAACCATCAATTTTATAAATATTATCAATTTTAAAACCAACTTTTTTACTAAATTCGTGTATAGCAGATTTTAAATCACCATCTTCAAGTTTTGTTTGCTTATTAAATAAAGGTACTATTAATGAAGAATAGAACATTGTAATAAAAATAATGAAAAAACTGATTAGACCCCATGCGTAAAGCCAAAATAAGTTTCCTGTGAAATTATAAAATATAACTATAGCTGATAACAGTATTCCTCCAATAATTCCACCTAAAAATAAACCTTTAATTTTGTCTAAAATAAAGGTTTTAATGGTTGTTTTGTTAAATCCAAACCTTTCCTCAATTACAAATGTGTTATATATTGAAAAAGGAGTATTTATTATATCAGAAGCAAACATTAATATTGCGAAAAATATAAGCGTTATAAAAACAGTATTATCTGTAATACTTCGTGCAATTGTGTCTATGCTAGCAAAACCATTAAAAAAAAGCATCAGTAACATAACAATAAGGCTAAATGTAGAGGTAATATATCCAAATTTTCCTGAGGTTTTTTCATATTCTTGTTGTTTTATATATTCATCTTCATTAAAAACATTACTTAACTCAGGAGGTAATTTATCGCCTCTTTTTGTTGAATTAAGATATTCCAATAATTGTTCAAGGATGTAATCGAAAATTATTATTGATATTATTGCAATAAAAATAATATTCATCAGCAAATTTTTATCGCAAAAGTAAATAAATTTGGAATTATTTATAGGGATAAATCGAAATTTGTGTGTAATAATAAAAATAGATAAAAAAATATGAAAATAATAATTTCAATTATTATAATATTTCAAGTAGGAATAGTTTATTCACAGGACTTAATAGTTAATGTAAACGGAAATATTATTAAAGCAAAACAAGTTCAAATTTCAAAAGATTCGATAACATATATTGAATATACCGATTCGTTAAATAAGGTAAAATATTTTCCAATAAATACAGTTGTTAGTGTAAAATATGCAAATGGTAATATGTATAGAAATAGTGCGATAACAATGAATGTAAATAAACTTATTAAAAATAAACAACGAACCAATAAAAAAGGTTTACATATTGGGCTTAATAACACTGTAGGTATGATGACTGACGAGTATGTTGCACAAAATCAGGATTATTCCGATAATTATTATTCTTCAACAATTGGATATTTTGCTAGAGCTTCGTTAAATCTAAAGTTATATTTAAACAATTTTTTTGGTTTAAAACAAGGCGTTGGTTACGACTTTAATAATTACTTCTTAGGTTATAATATTACAGATAGAAGTAATAGTGTAAAATATTATGTTCAGAGTATAGTTATACCAACTAAAGTTTTTTTTACTCCTGGAAATAAATTTGGTTTTTATGCTGAAGTTGGAATTGTAACTAAAATAGCTTTAACAGCATATTATTTTCAAACAAATAATGGTAATATTTATTCCGATTCGTTTATGAATAAAGTAAGTCCGGTAAGTGTAGCTTTTGAAGGTGTGCTTGGCCTTCATGCAACAATAAAAGAGAAGATAATAATTTTTGCAGGTTTTGCACCATCTATCAATATTTTTACAACAAATAATAGTTCGTCTATAATTGGTTTTAAAATAGGTGCTAGTTATCATATTTTACCAATAAAATAGTTTGTTTTAGCATGTTATATAATATTTGTTTTAATTATTACGTTTGTTAATTACTCTCAGTATTTACTTATGTTGTAAAATATTAATATTATTTTCAACATAAACTTAAAAATAATGTTAATTGACAAAAAAAATATTATTTTTGTCTATCATTAAAGAAAATTAATTTTTATTATGAGACATATTACTACATTAATTGTTTTAGTGTTATTAGTTTCTAACTCGTTTTCGCAAGTACGTACTTCAGGAAAGCAACGAAAGACATGGGTTTTTCAAGCAGGAGGAGCAGTGGGCGTTATGGATGGAACACGCTTTTCACCAACTATTTATGGGGTTGTGCTAGAACCTAAGTATATTTTTGGACAAATGGGTAGAAAATCAAGTGTAAGTTTAGGTATGCCACTTGAAATATTAGGGTATAAACAAAAGTCAGGTAAATATAGAGGAACTGAAGAAGATTCGGTTGTAACAAGTGGTGTTTCTATTAATGTACCTATTGTAATGGATTTTAACTTTTTTCATGGAGCTTTTAAAAGACCTAAGCACCGTTTAGGAGCTTTTTTAGGTTTTGGATGGGATTTTAATTATTTAAATTTTAATACATCAAATGCCGAAGATGTAAAAGATAATTTTGGAGGTCTAAATCATGGACCATACTTTAATGGTGGTATTAGAATTAATTTAGCTAATAATGCCTCGTTTGATATACGAGGTTTTGGTACAATTGCAGTTAATTCTCAACTAACATCAGCAGGTATTGCTTTACTGTACAATTTTGGTATGGGAAAGCATAAAAGTAAAGGTGGTTGGTTCTAATAATAAATTATAATATAATATTAAAAGCCGTAAGCTGTAAGCATATGGCTTTTGTTTTTTAATAATAAAAATGAAATACTTTTTTTTTACAATAGTTCTTTTTATAAGTATAAATTCTTTTTCACAAGTAAAAGGTTTTTCAGGAGGCTTTTTTGCCGGTGGTGTAACTTCTCAAGTTGATGGTGATAATTATTCTGGATATAATAAATTTGGTATCGATATTGGTGTTTTTACACGATTTAATTTTGATAAAAAGTGGTTTGGTACGTTAGAATTAAGTTATATAAACAAAGGAAGTCGATTTGAAGATGCAGTAGCTTATAAATGTTATAAATTAGTAGTTAATTATATTGAAATGCCAATTTATGTTACCTTTAAACCAAAACATATTAAAAAAATAACACAACTTTCGTTCGATGTAGGTTTAGCTCCAGCAGTTTTGGTAAATGCGAAAGAAGATACTAAATGCTTAGAGCCAATAGAACCAAAATATTATAATGTACGACGTTTTGATGTAAGTACACTAGTTGGAGCTAATTGGAATTTTACCAATAATATTAAAATTGGAGTTCGTTTTTTGTACACAGTAATACCAATAAAAGATAACGAACCTTTTAATTTTTATAAAAGTGGTAGTTACAATAATGTTTTAGTCTTAAATTTATTTTATACTATATAAATGAGTGTAACTTTTTCAAGTTAGTATCGTCCTAAACCTAGAAAATGACAATAAGAGAGTATAATAGAAGTGTAGATTTGTTTTCTGATGCAGTTTTTAGATTTATTTTAAAAAATGCAAAAGATGAGGAAGTTGCAAAAGATATAGTTCAAGAAACCTATGCTAAAATGTGGGTTAAAGTTGAATCGGTGTCTTTCGAAAAAGCAAAATCTTATATTTTTACAACAGCATACCATACTTTTATTGATTATTTCAGAAAGAATAAAAGAATAGTCGATTTTGAAAATGTGAATGAAATAAATTACTCACATTCAGATAACTATTCTGATATTGGTGAAATTTTAATAAGTGCAGTAGATAAGTTACCTGAAAAACAACGTACCGTTATTATGCTACGCGATTACGAAGGATACTCGTATAAAGAAATAGCAGAAATAACTGATTTGAATGAATCGCAAGTTAAAGTATATATTTACAGAGCACGATTATTTTTAAAAAATTATATAGGAAGTATTGAGAAAATACTTTAATAAATTAATATGAGTAAGATAACACGAAATAATTACGAAGAGTTTTTTATTGATTACTTTGACGGAAACTTAGATAATCATCAGGTTGCTGAATTAATGTTATTTTTAGCTCAGAATAATGATTTAGATAAAGAATTTAATAAATTCGAATTTGTAGAGCTAAAAGAAAAAAAAATTAGTTTCGATTTTAAAAAAAGCTTAAAAAAACAAGATAATACCATAACTGGAAATGTATTTGCTGATAAATGTATTGATAAAATTGAAAACAATTTAAATGAAGAACAAATAATTAGTTTTAATAATGAAATTAGGTTTAATATTCCTAAAAAAAATGAATTAGAGAAATATAAACAAACAATTATTAAACCTAATTTAAGTATAAAGTATAGCGAGAAAGATAAATTAAAGAAATCAACTTTTAAAGTAGCTAAATTTAAACGAGTATACCAATATGCCGCAATATTAATTGCGATTATATTATCATACACTTTAATTGAAAATAATACGGAATTTAAACAAATATCAGGTAAAACAGAAAGTAAACAAATTGCTTCTATTGTTAATTATGGCGAATTAAGTAGTTTCGATAAATACGATAATCAGCAAGCATTTACCGTTATAAAGAGAGAGACACCTAAGATTGTAGCAAAAAGTAATTCAAAAATAAAAATAAAAAAATCTATAATAGAGCCAATATATATTAATAAGTTAAATGCGAAGTTAATTGTAGTTGAAGAGAATTTAGCAAGTAATAATATTCCTGAATATAGAGATAATATAACCAATTTATATACACCAGAAATAACAACTAGTAAACAGATACTTGAAGATGAGTTGTTAAATAAATCAATATCTAATGAATCAGAAAAGAAATGTAACCCAACTATGATTAAGGCTCTTACTAATGAGATTAAATCAGATGTATATATTTCTGAAATGATGACTCATTATAAAAAAAATAATAATGATATAACTCAGTCTAAAATTGGTGATACAAAAACTGTTTGGAAAATTTTAGGAGAAAAATTTTCAGTAATAACAGGAGCTAAAGTAGAAAAAGTATATAATGAGAATGGTGAAGTTTCTCGATTAGCAATTAATAGCAGTAGATTTAGAGTATCGAAGAAAATAAGAAAATAAATGTCAAAGTTATATATATTAGTATTATTATTTGTTTCATATTCTGTATTTTCTCAAGAAGTAAATAACGATACAACGTTTTTTAAATTAGGCAATAGTAAAGTAATAATTATTAATGGTGATTCATCAAGCATAAAAAAAGCCGACTTTAGAGGTCACTTAGTAGGATTTTCGTTAGGTTTAAATATGCTAAATATAAAACAATCTTCAGATAATAATGATGAACAAATAAATAATCAGGTATTAGATCTAAATGTAGCTAAATCGTTAGAAGTTAATTTTGATTTTATTCAGCATAGTTTTAATTTGTATAAAAAGCATTTTGGAATAGTTACAGGACTTGGACTTAAATTTAATAATTACAAGTTTAAAAATTATTATAGAATAATAAATACCTCGGATAGTATTTATGCAGAGGAGGATACTATCAATAATTTTTATAAAACAAAATTAACTATTACAAAAATTCGTATTCCTTTAACTTTTGAATGGCAGAATAGAGTTGGACGAAAACATAGATTAATATTTTTATCGATGGGTGTATTTGGCTCATATAATATTGTTTCGTATATGAAATATAATTATAAAAGGGATGGAAATAAGATTAAAGAAAAAAAATATGAAAATTATCAATTAAATCCGTTTCAATATGGTTTGATTTTTAAATTTGCATACGGTGCTTTAGAAGTTTATGCCGAATATAATTTGTCAGAAATGTTCTATTCTAATAAAACAGTGCCTGTTAACCAATTTTCTATAGGTTTGGTATTGGTAGATTTTTAAATTTTTTATCAATCACAAAATCATTACTTTTGTAAAAAAAAAGTAAATATGATACAGAGAATACAAACCTTATATTTGTTAGTTGCTTTATTAATAATAGAAAGTCTGTTTTTTGTGCCTCTAGGCGAAGTTGTTGTTGAAACACAGAACTATAAATTAATGTTTAACGGCTTTTTTCAAATAATAGAAAATTCAAGCAAATTAGTACAGCAAAATTATGCACTTATTATTTTAATACCATTAATTGGTTTAATAAATTTTATAACAATTTTTTTATTTAAAAAAAGAACATTACAGTTGCGTTTAACAATGTATAATACAATATTAATGTTTGGTTTAAGTGGAATGGCTGTGTATATATTATATCGTGCTTTTTCGAATTACGATGCTGTAATTCTACCAAATATAAGTATTGTATTTCCTGTAATTGCAGGGATATTAAATTTTTTAGCTTTTCGCCAAATTAGAAAAGACGATGCTTTGGTGAAATCAATGAACAGAATTAGATAAAACACTTAAATAAGAATAATGAAAAAAATAATAGCAATAATTTTTATAGTATTTGCAGTTATAGTAGCTGATTCTCAGGTGTATATAGGTTTTAAAGGGGGGCTGAATATGAGTTCTGCATCTGTGATGCCTTCTGTAACAGATTTTAATATATCACGTGATACAATATCCGATTTTGTACCTAAGTTTGGAGGAAATGGTGCTTTAGTTTTTATTTTTAAAATAAAATCATTTTCAATACAGCCCGAGTTAGCATATAATACAAAAGGTTTAAAAGCCGATATTAATCAAACCATTAATGATACACTTTTAACTGGTGAGTGGAATTATACCTTACATTATTTTGAAGTTCCTTTAATGTTTAAATATGTTTTAGGAGCAGGAGGAGCAGGGCCTTATCTTGAACTTGGAGGATATTATGGATATATGTTTGCCGGAAAATATAAAGAATATTATAAATATGGTGCTCGTGTCTTAGATGATTCTCATGATATTGATGATAGTTTTGATGGCGATGGAATAAAAGCAAATAGACATGAGTTTGGATTTAAAGTTGGATTAGGTGCCGAAATTCCACTAAACGATGCGTTAATATTTGTTTCTTTACGTTTTTCTCAAGGATTAACAGATGTTGTTACCTATGAAACAAAACCTGATAATTACGAAAAATCTTATAATCGAGTATTTCAATTATCTGTAGCTTACATGTTTGAAGTAAGTAGTAACGAAAATAAAGTTTATTATTATTAATATAATATGACTGTTGAAGATACAATCTGTGCAATTTCAACCCCACCAGGTAATGGTGCAATTGCAATAATTCGTTTAAGTGGGTGCGAGTCGTTACAAATTTGTGATAAGATTTTTCAAGCTCAAAATAAAAAAACAAAACTGTTAGAATCGGAGCCAAACACAATACATTACGGTAATATTGTTTATAATAGTGAGATTATTGATGATGTATTAATATCAGTTTTTAAAGCTCCAAAATCATATACAGGTGAAGATTCCGCCGAAATTTCGTGTCATGGTTCTGTGTATATTCAGAAAAAAATATTAGAAATTTTAATTAATGAAGGTGCAACTTTTGCAAAACCGGGAGAATTTACTCAACGCGCATTTTTAAACGGTAAGTTGGATTTGTCTCAGGCTGAAGGCGTTGCAGATGTTATAGCATCAGAATCGGAAGCATCGCACCGTTTGGCAATTCAGCAAATGAAAGGTGGATTTTCTGCAAAATTAAACGATTTACGTAGTTTGTTAATTCATTTTGTCTCATTAATAGAGTTAGAAAACGATTTTGCAGAAGAAGATGTTGAGTTTGCAGATCGTACACAGCTAAATGAGATTATTAACGATGTTGACAAGCATTTAACCGAACTTATACAATCTTTCAAGTATGGAAATGTTATAAAAAATGGCGTACCTGTTGCAATAGTTGGTCGTCCAAATGCCGGAAAATCAACATTATTAAATTCGTTGTTAAACGAAAATAGAGCAATTGTTTCTGAAATTGCAGGAACTACACGCGATACTATTGAAGAAATCGTAAATATTGAAGGTGTTCAGTTTAGGTTTATTGATACAGCAGGACTTCGTGAAACTTCTGACGAAATTGAAAAAATAGGAGTTGAAAAAGCAATAGAAAAAATTGATAATTCAACTATTTATATTTATTTGTTTGATATAAACTCAACATCATTAAAAGATGTAAAAGAAGATTTAAAGCAACTAAATAATAATATTAAGCGAATAGTTATTGCAAATAAAACCGATTTAGTTTCAGACAAAAAGATAAAAGAGTTTAAAAAAACAAATTTGAATTGTTTGTTTATTTCGGCAAAACAAAACGAAAGTATTGGATTGTTGAAAGAAACCCTTTTGAAAAATATTAACGAAAATATTACCAACCCAAATGGTATTGTAGTAACAAATATTCGTCATTACGAGGCATTGTTAAAAGCTCAAGAATCAATTAAAGAAACAAAAGATGGTATTGAAAACGAAATGCCTACCGATTTAATAGCACTCGATATTAGAAATGCAATACACTATATTGGGGAAATTACAGGGGAAATATCAAATAATGAGATACTTGGTAATATTTTTAGTAGTTTCTGCATTGGAAAGTAGATTTTTTATATTGGTATTTTTATAAGTTAAAATTTGTACCGGAGTATTAAAATATAATTAATGTTTAAAAAATATTTTTTATTATATGTTTTTTTATTGTTTTCGTTATTTGGCTATTCTCAGATAGATACGCTGGTAACAAAAGATAATAATATTCTTGTTGGAAAAATAAAAAAATTGAAAGAGGGAGTGCTCACAATGTCCACTTCATATAGCGATTCTGATTTTAAAATTGAATGGTTAGAAGTGAAAACAATGTCGTCAAATAAGTCTTATCGTATTATTTTAAGAAACGGAGGACGATATTTTGGTAGAATTAAAATGGATACAATTAGTGACAGGATAGTTATTGTAGATGAAGAAAAAGGTACACAGGTAATACATATCCCGGATTTGGTATATTTTGAGGAGGTTAAAAAAGGAAGTTTGTTCGATGTTTTAAAATTATCTTTAGATTTTGGATATTCTTTTACAAGTTCAACAGAGTTACATCAATTAAATGGTGATATTAATGCAAGTTACAATAAAAAGAAATGGGGCTTTTCTGCATTTTATACTACAGTGCAAAATACACAAAAAGATGCAACACCTACGATTAGAAATAATGGAGGTTTTGGAATAAAATATTTTTTACATTATGGTTTGTTTGCATCGGTAAATGCCGATTATTATAGCAATAATGAACAGAAACTGGATTTACGAAGTAATTATAGTATTGGTGTAGGAAAATATATTGTAAGAACAAATCAAGTTTATTTTAATGTTTTTGTAGGAAGTGCATTTTCAAACGAAAATTATAGCGATACTATTCCTGAACGTCAAAGTTTTGAAGGTAAGTTTGGTACAGAGTTTCATATGTTTGATTTGGGTAATGTAAATATTTTCTCAAGTGCATATTTATTTCCTAGTTTTACAGAAAAGGGTAGATTGCGTACAATACTTAAAGGAAATATAAAATATGATATTACAGATGATTTTTATATTAAAACAGGTATTGATTATAATTACGATACCAAACCTGTGGGTAATGTTAAAGCTTATGATTATGTTTTTACTTTTGGTATTGGATGGGAGTTATAGTTCGGTGTTAGTATTCGTCAACAAATTTTGTCATTAACCCAAATATTTGCTCATAGCGAGTTAAAAGTTGGTCAACATACTTATCGTAAATGCTGTGATATTCTTTGTAATTACCTTCGGTATAAATAAATATAGTAGGTACACCAACTTGTGAGAAATAATAGTGGTCACTATTTCTTGCGTTGCCTCTTATTTTTATATGGTCGAAATATTTGTTTTTATCGTTAATACTTTTAATTAGCTCAGTAGCTTTTTCATTTTCTTTTGCATTAACAATTGCAATTCCTTTTTCACCACTTCCAATCATATCTAAGTTTATTAAGAACTTCACTTTTTTAAGATTTAATGTTGGATTTAAAGCATAATATTTCGAGCCTAATAAGCCAACTTCTTCGGCACTAAAAAATAAAAACGCTATGGAGTAATGAGGTTTGTTTTTTATGTTTGCATAATGTTTAGCAAGGTCTAAAACTGTAACTGTTCCGCTACCGTTGTCGTTAGCTCCCGGAAAAATAGCTTCTTTTCCTACTTCGCCAACGTGGTCGTAGTGGCAAGTGAAAACAATAAATGTATCAACTTCGCCTTGCACATAACCACATACGTTTTGCGATTCGTAATTGTAATAAAATTTGTTTCTTATATCAATTTGTAATGTTGTTGATAGCGAATCGAAATTTTTACGTTTTATTTGTAGCCAAACATAATCTTTTGCCGTTTGACTGTGTACTTGCATTAAATTACCATCAATAATTTCGATAATTCCTTTGGCGTCAATGTAGTTTGTATATTCAATTTTTTGAAGTCGATATGTGCTGTAAGTTGGTAATCTTTTTTTATCGATAACAACAAATTTGTTTTTATAATCGGTTTTTGTTGAATCGAAATAAATATACTCAAACTCACCTTTTAAAGTTCCTGATAATGGCTGAATTAAATACTCCGAACCAAGTTTTACTTTCTTGTTATTAAACGAGAGTGAAACAGGATAGGGGAATGTGTTTATTGCAAATCCAAAATCTTGTGTGTATTTTTTTGTAATAGGTTTTACATTATTCTTTTTAAGCTCGTTAATAATAAACTTTGCGGCAATTTTATCACCATTTTCAGTAAAACCACGTCCGTGAAACTCTGGCGATACAAGTTTAGTTAAACATTGTTTTGCATATTCTTTATCTTGTGAGTAAGAAGTTATTGTTGCAAATATTACTATTATTAGAATAATGTTTTTCATAGTTATTTTGTTTAATCATACGATGACTTTAAGTCATCGTATGATTTTAAACTAAAGCCCTCTCCTTTGGAGAGA
>Ga0256827_10001202_pt1 | contig 16470 bp, 11 predicted proteins | sample CV84metaG_FD_185977 | JGI IMG/M metagenome (GOLD analysis project Ga0256827, IMG submission 185977) | Hydrothermal vent microbial communities from East Pacific Rise, Pacific Ocean - CV84 | ecosystem: Environmental > Aquatic > Marine > Hydrothermal vents | place: Pacific Ocean: East Pacific Rise... | reverse complement strand
CATGTTCTGGTGGCAACCCATACAGGTACCAGTGCGCATGAATACACCAATTTCCTTCTTGTTGAATGCGCGGCTCAGTGGCCAGTGGCTACCAACAGTTGCCAGTTGCTTTCCGTCGCGGGTAACAATTTGCGACCAGTCAAAGTCAAGCTTTGGAATGGCTGGGATCTGAACACTATATTTACCGGGGATAACTTTACCGGTTTTAGCATCAATCAGATCTTCAACGACCGGTTTGTTCTGGCCGAGACCGAAGGTTCCATCACCGATACCAAGTCCGGCAACTTTGGAATTGCCGTGGCAGCTCTCACAGGTCCGGGCCTTACGCTGTGCGGTGTGCGGTTGTACCGGAGCCATATCGATGGCCAATGGAACGTGCTCCTGTCCCACATATTTTGCTTCGTCGGGAGCATCGGCAATCTCATTGTTGACAATAACTTTACCGGTATCATCAACCACGGTGTAAACAACCTGGCAACCTGGCATTAACGGTGTGACACGCCCTTCGCCACTGATCCCGAGAACCGGGTCTTCCCAACGGAGGTAGGAACGTTTCTCCATCGGTTTGCCAGCAGTGAAGATCCCTGTGGAGCCGAGTTTCGATTCTGCGGTCTGGCCGTGGGAATCGTGACTGTTACCCGAGGCGATCCAGTCGGTACCACCTTTTTGTTTACCGTTTGCGTCATTACTGTAGTCAACCTTGACGTGACAGCCGTAACATTGTGGAGCCCATGAAGCGTGACAGGTGTAACACTCCATTTTTTCCAGGTGACCACTAACCGCCATCATAGCGACCTGTGCATCGGGATTCTTCCACTTCTTGTTGACCGCCAGACCTTTGAGTGCTGGAACTTCAAAATCGTTTCCGGTGGCTGAGTGGACAATAACTTTATCACCACGACGGATGACGTTACCCATCGGGTTCCCGCGTGCTGTCAACAAATAACCATCTTCCACGTCAAAGGGATCGCCGAACTGCTGCACAGTAATCAATTGCTTAGCCGCAGTACCACGTGGTTTGGTCTGTTCTTTCTTGCCAAACTCATCACCATAACCAACGGGAAGTTCCCATGGATACTGTCTTGGAGTTCCATGACAGTCGGTACACTCAATTTCAACCTGACCCATAGTTGTTCCATGGATGTTGCCGTCACCGTGCATATCGATACTGGTATGACAATCCTGGCAAAGGAGACCGCCTTCAGGATTTCCCTCACGACTCTTCTGCTGATGATGCAGATCGTCAGAGACAAACATATAGCGTTTGGTGTGGAGTTTAGGCTGAATATTACCATTCTCATCGTAAGGAGAACCGTAAGGGAATTCCATCAGCCCCTGGAAAGAGGTACCAATCCGCTTACCACGGTTGTGACATGAGTTACAGGTTTCGACTGGAATACCACCGGTCTTACGGGTTCCAACGATGCGGTGTTTAAGCATATGCCCTTTTTTCTTCGGGTCAATACTCTTGTCTTTCCCCTCATAATAACCATTGTTGCTATAGAGGATATGACAGGCTGAACAGCCCATGCCACGATAATCACCACGTTTTTCACGTCCTTTGACACCGATGTGGCAACGGTTACAATCTTGACGCTGGTAGGCAAATGCGGCCTTCCTCGGGTCTTTTTTAACCTCTTCCATAGTTGGATTCGGCATCTGTTTCAGACTCTTCGGGTACTGCTCTGGATACATACTGATCTGGTCAGCCATGTATTTCTGATACGCGGGTGTTCCGACCAGAGGTTTTTGTCCATCTTCATCTTTAACGTCGTAGTTACCCCAGGGGTTCTTATGATTGGCAACTTCTTCCATTCCCCAGGTATGCATATTGCCGGAGATTTTACCTGCTTCGGTGTTCATCAACGAAAGCTGTGAACGATAGACGTAGCCGACGTGGCAGGCACCACAGGTGTTATCGGCAATCCAGATGGAGCCTGGGTCGGGATAGAAATCCTTTGGTCCCGGAGCCATCCGAAGAGTGGCAGGAATCCCTTTGTGCGCTTCTTCTTTTTTAGTCGCTGCAGGATTACCACCGTGACACATGACGCACCCTTCCGGATCACCATGCATCTGCCCGTTCATTTTCAGCTGCTTTGACATGGCAAAATCTGGTGGAACGATCTCCTCAAGCCCGGCATGGCAGTCATTGGTGGTACAGCCACTTGCTGCATACACCATAGAGCTGAAACTGAAAGCGACTCCAATAGTCAGTAACATCATTAACAATTTTTTTTGCACATTGACCTCCCTGTTTGAAGCAAGTAAAGAATTGTTCTTAGTCCTTATTTTCTCTGTGGCAGAGTTCTCCATTGATAATTGGTATAGCGACTTTCAGTAGTGCTGTATAAACCAACAGGCCGAAAGCCAGGATACCGAAACAGACCGTCAGTTCATTGAGTGATGGTTGATACTGAACAAAATCACCGAGTGGCGTTGGGATAAAACCGGAAATAACAAATCCTAACCCCTTTTCAACCCAGATCCCAACGATGATCATGATACAGGCAACGGTCAAAAACTGCGGGTTTTGTCGTACCGGTAAAAGTAGAATAATTGCTGCGATGATATTCAGGGCGATCGCGGTCCACATCCATGGGGCAAGGACGCTTGATCCATGAAAACCAAGGAGGAAAGCCAGGTGGATAGAGTGCTCGGAACCAGAATAAAGCTCGGTAAAAAGTTCTGATCCGACCAGCAGCAGATTGGCTAACAAGCTGACGGTAATAATGACCCGTATCTTTGCAATCACCTCATCGTGAATTTTGCAGCATTTAAAATAATCCATCACTTTAAATACCAGAATGATAAATGCCGGCCCGGCCGCGAATGCGGATGCCAGGAAACGCGGTGCAATCAGACCGGTATGCCAGAATGGTCGGGCTCCCAAACCCTGGAACAGAAAGGCGGTGATGGTATGGATCAGGGGCGCCCAGGCGATAGCGAGGAAAACCACCGGGACATAATGTTTGGACACCAGTTTTAACCCATGGAATTTCCGGTAGAGGACGTAGCCACAAACATAGAGGTTGAGAAACAGGTAGCCATTTAAAACCAGAACATCCCAGGTCAACATCGAGGTTGGCCAATGGAAAATTCCAATCACCGGGAACATATGCCAGAGTCGATCCGGGCGACCGATATCAGCGGTGACAAACAGCAGGCACATAGTCAATGCGGCGATCGCCCATAATTCGGTAAAAATGACGACCTTGTGGATCTCTTCATCTTTAAAAATGTAGGCGGGGATGACCATCATAACTGCAGCGGCTGCCATACCGACGAGAAAGGCAAAATTGGAAATATACAAGCCCCACGAGACTTCATCCCCCATTCCGGTGGTATAGAGACCGTGAGCAATCTGTCGGCTGAAGGCATTGAGACCAAACATACTGACGACAATCAGACCGAACATCCACAAGGTGTAGGTACGATTGCCGCTCAGAATAGATTTGAACGCATAATTAAAAAATCCTGAAAAACCAGTTTTCATTGAGTCAATCCTTTTTGCATAAATGGTTTCAGCCGACTATTTAGCAAAGGTGTAATAAAATTTAGGGAGAGTTCCGACTTCCTGTTTCAAGACGAAGACCCTTTCCTGTTCGATGATGATCCGAACTTCACTTTTGGGGTCTCTGAGATTGCCAAATTTTCTCGAACCGGTTGGACAGACTTCCATACATGCCGGGTATTCCCCCCGGCGGGTTTTATGGAGACAGAAGGTACATTTTTCCATGACCCCCATGTAGCGTGGGCGGTTAGAGAGATAACCCATGTCCGGGTTGATATCTTGTGCTGGAATCTGTGGCTTGGCGAAATTGAAACGGCGTGCATGATAGGGGCATGCGGCTTCACAGTAGCGGCAACCGATACACCAGTTGTAATCAACAACAACGATACCGTCTTTTTCTTGCCAAGTGGCTTTAACCGGGCAGACTTCAATACATTTTGGTTCGCGACATTGCTGACAGGCGACCGGCATGTAGAAAAAATCATCACTCTCAGCCTCTTTTTCAGGATAATCATGGCTTGCCGATTCGAGATTGATCGTCCCTTTTTTCATTTTAAGAACTCTGATGTACTGCTTTTGCGGACTACGTGACTGATTGTTTTCATCCATGCAGGCGTAGACACATTTGCGACATCCGATACAACGACCAAGATTCAGAACATAGGCAAACTCGACACCGTCAATCGGTGGAGGATCCGAGATGGTTGCATCAACGTCATACTTTTCTTTAATCTGAGCTTCCAGTCGGGCAAAGATCTCTTTTTTGTCTTCGGTGGTCAGTTCCTTGTAATGCTTCTGAATAAAATCATCACCGGAGGGGACCTCTTCTGCGTTGAGCAGAGGGGAGAGGGAAACCGCAGCCGCTGCTGATAAGCAGGCTGTCCCTGCAAGGAAATAACGGCGGCTGATACCAGATTCCTGTTGATCACTGTCGTTCGTCTTCAGGTTTTTTTGCTCTTCAGCACTCATCAGAATCTCTCCTGGTTGGAATCGGTCAAATAGGCCGATGTCGGGTCATCATCAGAATGTCTGTCCTTGCGGATGGTTTTATCCGGCCAGGTTGGCGCAGGAGCTGCTATTCCGTATTTGAATTTAGGTGAATGGGGGTCATGGCATTGCGTACAAGTGTAATTGACCGGTGACTGTCCGTCTTTGACTAACCAGCCCCCTTGTCTTAAACCGTGGGTTCCTTCCATCCAGTCTTTGACAATGATGCCGTGGCAGCGGGCACACAATTTCTCCGGGGTGGCAAAAGAAATTTTAGTTTCGCCATCACCTGCCAGATTGTCACGATCATAGATATGGTGACAGTTGTAACAGCGATTATTGGCTCCATGATCTAACTTGATGGTGCCGTGGGCAAACTGGGGTCGAATGACGTTTGGATCGGGAACTTGGAGACTGTGGCAAATGAAACAATTTCCCGGCATAACCGTATTTTTCAGGATTTCACCCCTGGCAGTTTCCGGTTTGTACCATTTTTGTTTCAGCGGAACCGGATCCGGGATATTGGGTTTGCTATCTCCCATGAACAGGAAAATAAGAATGAGAATGACAGCTCCTGGGAGGAGAACTTTCTTCCAGAACTCACCCTCGGCAAAAAAAGTTTTTTTCTCTTTGTTTCCCATTGAACGATCTCTCCCGAATTATCAATTGCAGGTTTTGGATCTTCTATTGCAGGTATGAATAATTAATGGGTAACTAGCAGAAAGTATGCCATTTGCTAACCTGCTAAAAAAACACAACTTATAGAGATAGCACTACTTGAGGTGGTAATAAAATAACCATATGAGTGGTTCAAAAATAATCAGCCATGTGGTAACATTATTATCAGCTGTGGTTTCGCATGCTGTGACTACTGATTTCTATTCATCTTGAAAATGGGTCTCCATGAGGATTTTTCCACTGACATTGTCGATCCGCAGAAAAATGTTGATTGCTTTTTTATTTTTGACTCTGGTGCCTATCCTACTGTTAGGGAATCTTTCGCTACAGCGGATGGAAAAAGCATTGCGTGGACAGATAGCCCAGGGGTTACAGGCTGAGACGGTCACTGCTGGAAATTTGATCGAAGAGTATCTGGACGGGGTGAGGAGAGATGTCCGTTCTCTGGCCCGCTTTGTTCAACGCCGGATCAGAAATGATATGGATGCTGATCAATGGACCATGATCCAAAATGAATTTCTGGCGTCTATTATGGTTGAAAAAGATTACTATCAAATCCGTTTCATTTCTGCCGATGGTCGTGAACATCTGCGTATCAACAATCTCAACGGTAAGGCGGTTCCAGTTCCTGAGTCTGAATTGCAGGACAAAAGTAGCCGTTATTATATTCAGGAAGCCTTTCACTGTAGTGAGGGGGAAACGTATGTTTCCCATCTCGATCTGAATATGGAATTCGGGCAGATTGAAGAGCCACACCGTTTAGTGGTCAGGGTTGCGGCCCCAATTATTGGTTCAACAGGAGAAACGTTGGGATTGGTTGTGATTAATGTGTTTGGCGAGAAATTATTCTCATCGCTCCACTATCTTTTAAATGTTGCCGGAACCAGAATTTTTCTTTTAAATCAAAATCATCAATTTATTATGATGGATAAGTCGGCCGACGGGATAAACTTTTTTACTGCTGATATCTCAAAACTCGATAACTTTGCCCAGATAACATCGTTACTTCCTAAACCGGATGAAGCTCCCACTGTTGCGGCAGTCGAGGGTGATATTCTCGCTGTTGCCTCAATCAGTGCCGGTCCTGAGCGCCTGTGGTATCTGGCGATCGCCTATCCGCAGAAATATTTGTACGCTGAGCTTAATCAGCTGAAAAAAACCTACATCATTACATTTTTACTGCTGGCACTCTTGGCTTCCATTCTGGCTATCATGGCGGCCCGCCGTTTCAGTACTCCGATTCGACAACTCTCCCGTTTTGCCAAAGCGGTCGCCGGCGGTAAGTTCAAGGAGACTCCGAATATTACCAGTCGGGATGAATTCGGTGAGTTGTCACGTGCACTGAATGAGATGGCTCAAGCACAGAAAGAGGCACATGCGGAACTGCTTAACTGGAATCTACTGCTAAAAGATGAGGTGGAAAAGAAAGTTGCTGCTCTCAGTCGCTCGCAGATGGAGGCTGATGCAGCAGAGAAATTAATGGTCACTCTTGAGAAGCAGCTTCTGCAGGCGAACCGCCTGTCATCTTTGGGTCTCCTGTCGGCAACTGTTGCCCATGAAATAGGCAACCCACTGGCCGGGCTGCGGGTTAAACTGCAATTACTCCAGCGGCGTCAGGATCTTGATCCAACCTTACAGTCAGATATCATCAAGATGTTGAATCTGGTTGATCGACTGGGGGATTTTCTCGGTCACCTGACCGGCTATCTTGCTCCGCAACAGAATCAGGCCCGGGAACAGACCGATATCGTTCAGGTTTTACGGGATCTGGTGTTTATTCTCTGCGAAGAAGCTGATCGTCATAAAATTAGTTTACATCTGCATGTCGGTTCTGATCCGCTGTTGGTCTGTTCAAGGGCTCAACATCTTCACCAGATATTTATGAACCTGATCCTGAATGCTCTACAGGCGTGTGCTGAACATGGAGAGGTGGATGTCTATGCTTGCAGTCTCGGGGGGGTGGTGGAGGTCAAAATTTGTGATAACGGTTGCGGGTTGCCGGAAGATCTTAACGAGCAGATTTTTGAGCCGCTGGTGACAACTAAACCGGATGGAACCGGCTTGGGACTGTCGATAGTCAAACAACTGGTTGATGAACTGCATGGTGCGGTCGAGCTTAGAAATCGTGCCGGGGGAGGGGTTGAAGCAATCCTCACTTTTCCCGAGGGAGGTAGCGGATGCGCGGGCAAATTTTAATTGTTGAAGATGAGGAGTTGTTGCGTGAGAGTCTGGTGGATTTCTTCCAGCAGGAAGATTATCTGGTTCTCAGTGCCCAAACTCTGGCCGAAGCAAGGCGGGCTATGGGTGCATACGATTTTGATCTGATGATTTTAGATATGAAACTTCCGGATGGCTCGGGTCTTGATCTACTTGCTGAAATTACCGATCTGAAATCATTACTGGTGATTGTCGCGACAGCTTTTCCCGAGGTGCAGACCGCAGTCAAGGCACTTAAACTGGGGGCTTTTGACTATATCAATAAGCCTTTTGATCTCGATGAGTTGCAGCTGTTGGTAGAACGGGCAATGGATACCCGGCAGTTACGCGGTGAAGTTAATACCTTCAGACAGCGGGAAAAACAGCGAAACCGACGTTCCTGGACCCGGCTGGAAGGGGATTCCAATGTGCTGAAGAAAATTCGGCAGGAAATTCTTCTGGTCGCTAAGGCCGATACCACCACTACTTTAATCTTGGGAGAAAGTGGTGTCGGGAAGGAGCTGGTTGCAGAGGCAATTCATTACCAGAGTGCCCGCAGCGAAGGCCCCCTGCTTAAGATTAACTGTGCCGCCCTTCCGGCAACATTGTTGGAAAATGAACTTTTTGGTCACGAAAAGGGTGCCTATACCGATGCCGGTCGACAGCAGAAAGGGCTTTTTGAGCTTGCCGATCACGGTACCCTGTTCTTGGATGAGATTGCTGAAATGGAGCCGGCACTGCAGGCTAAATTACTCCGGGTTCTTGAGGATATGACCGTAACCCGGATCGGCGGCCAACACACAATCCATGTTGATGTCCGTATTGTAACGGCGACCAACCGAAACCTGCTGGATCGAATCAGTGCCGGACTGTTTCGAGAAGATCTGTTTTATCGACTCAACGTATTTCCTATTCATGTTCCCCCGTTACGGGAGCATTCCGAAGATATTCCACTGCTGGCAAACCTGTTTCTTGCCGATTTCTTGATGCATAATCCGGATAAGGAGTGTGAATTTTCACCGGCGGCACTGGAATGTTTGAGACGCCACTCCTGGCCGGGGAACGTCAGAGAATTGAAGAATGTTATTGAACGGGTCACCCTGCTACATCCCGGAGGGACAATCGACCCGGAGGATCTGACCCTGGTCGGCTGTTGTTCAGGGGTGAGGGTGAAGAGTGGTGAAATGACGACACTAGCTGAGGTTGAAAAAGCCCATATCCTCGCAGTTTATAAGCAGTCCGGCCGGAACAAAACCACCACAGCAGATATCCTCGGAATTAATCGGCTGACTCTCAGACGTAAGTTGAAAGAGTACGATGTCCATTGATCCTCAACGGTTCAGCGAAAATATTTGGTCATCTCCAGAACATTTTTATCTCCGTCCTGAAAATATCTGACCCGATCCATCAATTTAAGAATAATCTGGATCCCCCGGCCCCCTTCAGCGCTGGTATTGATCTTGTGTTGCGCTAAAGCATCAATGTCAAAACCCTCTCCCTGGTCAAAAACTTTGATGGTCAGATCCTGATCAGATACCGAGATAAGAACCCGAACATCTTTATCCGGGTCACAGTTGTTGGCATGACATATTGCATTGGCCAACGCTTCGGTTAAGACCAGATTGAGATGGTAGGCTAACTCCCTGCGGTTCCCCTGATAACCTTTCAGGGAGTAAGCCATACTCTCACCGATTCGTCCGATCACACCGAGATATTTGGTTTGATTGGGAACCGTTATGTCAACTTTAACCCGTCTTGACATGTACTGCTTTCTGCGGATATTAAAACGTTGAATTAAAAGCTATCGAGTGCTTCGTCCAGAGTGGCAAAAATTTCAAAAACCCGATGCAACCGGGTCAGCTCAAACATGGAGCGAACCTGAGGTTGAAGGCAGCACAGCTTAAGATTACCTTCGCGGGCACTGGCGTTTTTAAAGCCTGAAACCAATGCACCAAGGCCGGAAGAATCGATAAAGCGAACGGCATTCAAGTCAATTATCAGATTGCATTTTCCCTCGTCAAACAGCTGTAACATCTGCTCCTTGAGGTCGCCGCTGTTGTGCGCATCCATCCGTTCTTCCTCAACGGCCAGACAAACGATATCACCCTGTTCGGTCATTTTTAACTGCATCCTTAGGACTCCTTCTTTATGAGGTCTATAAATAGAATTTCCAGATTACTACCCATATTATACTCTATTTTAAATCTGGTGGTACTAAATCAACCACTTTCGACAATAATTTACTTTTCAGCGGAGGCAGAGCTAGGTGCTGCCTCTATTGCAGAACCTTCATGACCACGAGAGTCACATCGTCGTTAAAGTGGCGCATCCCGGTAAAAATCCGCCCTTGAGTCATGATCTGATCGATCAGTTCACGGGGACTTAAATCGTCACACTCTTCAAGGACTTTGCTGAGCCTCTCAATCCCGAAGAACTGCTTCTCACGATTTTCTGCCTCAATGATTCCATCAGTATAGAGGAGCAGGACATCTCCCGGCTCAAGGTCGGTCGCTTTCTGTTCAAAATTGATATTTTCTCTGACCCCGAAAATTAATCCTTCGGCATCTAATATTTCAATCTTCCGCTCCCTTTTTCGCCACAGTAGCGGGGTATTATGCCCGGCATTTGAAAAGATCAGTCGCCGGTTTTCCGGGTTGTATTGCAGGTAGAACATGGTAACAAAGAGATCTGAACGATCAAGATCTTTAAGAAAGTAGCTGTTGAGTTCCTGCAACATTTTTGCCGGTTGTTTGATGTCCTGGATCCGGGCATGGATGAAGGTACGGGTCTCGGCCATGATCAGTGCAGAGCCGATACTGTGCCCCGATACATCGGCTATAATCAGGTCGTAGCAAGAATTATCCCGCTCAATGAAATCATAGTAATCTCCCCCCACCTGATGAGCCGGGACGCAGAGCCCGGCGATGTCGATACATCCTGAACTGGGAAGGTTGGTGGGGAGAAGGTCTTTTTGAATATCTTTGGCAATCTGCATCTCCCGTTCCTGCTCGCGTCCCTGCAGTAGTTTCTGGAGTTGCTGATCATTACGCCAGGCAATCCCGACCTGTCGTGCCAGATTTTCAAACAGGGCAATAAACTCCTTGGTAAATATCCCTTTTGCCGTTTTAGAAAAAGCGGAAAGTATCCCTATGGTTTCCCCTTCAAAAATAATCGGGGTGTGGGCTAGACAGGTGATCCCGTCACGCTTGATGTGCTCTGCTGACACCGGTTTGTCAATAGTATCGGCATCGTTGACGACGGTAGTGCCGCTGGTGAGGAACGCCTGTCCAATATAGGTGTCGAGGTTGAGGTTCCGCTCAAACTGGCCAAAGTGTTCAGATGATGAACCGACCAGACTTTTGACGATCAGCGTCATCGATTCCGGTTCCAGAAAACGGATAACACACAGGTCAAATTTAAATTGCCGGGCTAACAGCTCGAGGATTTTATCCAGAGTTTTCTGTAGATCCTCTTCACTGGAGACAATTTGTGCTGCATCGTAGAGAACGCTCAGTTGCTCCCGGCTGGATGCATCGCTGATAGTCACACTACCAAAGATATCAAAAACATCTTCCATCTCGCTGCCGCGTGCAGCGAGGTAGTTTTCCAGAATGATCCGTGCCGGGGCAGCACCGACATGGCCGGCCAGGGTTCGCTCGGTGAAGTATTTCAAATTTGTAATTTCACGGTCGGTCAGACCGCCTCTGCTATCAATCTCCTGTTGATCCAGATATTCTGCTATCGCATCCTGGGCCGGTTTATCCCCGATAAATTTGGACATGAGATCGACAAATTCCATGATGGTCGGTGCTTTACTGATCCGTTTTAATTTGCTGAATCGGTGCGGTTGATCGAGGTAAATATCGACAAACGTCTCGGCCTGAAGGGCTTCTGAGTCACTCTGCTGGGCAAAAAAGGAAATGGCCAGGTAGGCGGCCAGATTAATCAGCATGCTCCAGAACAGTGAGTGGGTATACAGGTCAAATCCATGCAGACCAAATAGCTCCAGAGGTTTCAGCAGTGCAATCCCGAATGGTCCATCGTCCAGTATCGTCGAAGGGAGCCAGCCGGAACGGACAAATGATGGAATCAGCAGGGTGTAAAACCACAGAATAAATCCGAAGCTGACCCCGGCAATCGCAGCCTTCCGGTTGCCCCGTTTCCAGAACAGTCCCCCGATCACCGCCGGAGCAAACTGGGCCACTGCAGCAAAGGAGATCAGCCCCATGTTGACCAGGGCGTAGGAATCACCAATTGCCTTAAAATAGAAATAACCGATAAAAATAACTCCGATAATTCCAAGCCGTTTAATATTAATCAAAATTCGGGAGAAATTTTCGGCGTGAAAGTTCATTTTGAGGATGATGGGCATCACCAGGTGATTGAGAACCATCGTCGCGGTTGTAACCGAGGAGACCATGACCATTCCGGCTGAGGCGGATATCCCTCCGACAAAGACCAGCAGGGCCAGCCATGGGTGACCGGCAGAGAGGGGGAGAGTCAAGACAAAATAATCGGCCTGGGAGGTGTCCCCGCCATTCAGAAGCAACCCGCCCAGGGCAATCGGCAGCACGAACAGGTTGATGAGGAAGAGGTAGGCGGGGAATTTCCACATTGCTGACTTGATATGTTGTTCATCGGTATTTTCAGTGATCATGATGTGAAACTGCCGGGGGAGAAACATCACCGCCATCATTGACAGCACAATCAGAGTAAACCATTTAATGTAGGGGATTTGAGCTGTCCCGAGGAGAAACAGGTGGTTCCGTTCCGGAAATTGTTCTGAAAAACGTTGAAAAATGTCGGCAAACCCGTCAAATAGCCCGTAAGTGACAAAAATCCCGACAGCTAAAAAAGCCACCAGTTTAACGATTGATTCAAAGGCAACGGCAACCACCAGTCCCTCGTGCTTTTCCGATGAATCGAGGGTTCTTGCTCCAAACAAAATGCCGAACATTGCCAAGAGCAAAGCGACAATGAAGGCAATATCAATATTGCCGGGGAGATAGCTACCCAACCCGTGCGCCTGGGTCGTTGCCGGGCCGGTCAGAATACTTAATGTCTGGGCGATGGCTTTTAGCTGTAAGGCAATGTAGGGGGTAATGCCGAAGACTGCAAACAGAGTGACAATAGCACCTAAGGTGGTGGAACGATCGTAGCGGCTGGAAATGAAATCGGCAATACTGGTGATATTTTGCTGCTTACTGATAAGTAACATTTTGCGGAGCAGATACCACCAGGTAAAGGCAATCAGAGTGGGACCGAGGTAGATGGGCAAGAATTCCAGTCCGCTGGTGGCCGCTTTACCAACACTGCCGTAGAAGGTCCAGCTGGTGCAATAGACAGCTAGCGACAACGAGTAGATATGCGAATTTTTCAGCAGGCAGTTTCCGGTTTTGCGACACTTTTCAGCATAGCAGGCAACCAGAAATAACAGCGTGAAATAACCAAAAGAGACCAACAAGACCATTTTTGTTGAGATAGCCGCCATGAAGAGGGTGGTCTTGGCTGCAATCATGGCTTATTTTTATCCTCTGCCGCGAAGGAGTTCTCTGGAGAATCTTTTCCGATAAAATGGACAAAGTACCAGATCACCGCTATTGAGAGCGGCCAGCCGATAAAGAAGTAGAGAACCAACTCGGGGAGCCCAAAAATCAATTGTACCGAATTAAAAATATGGATGAAGGGAAAGTTGATCATGATCAAGCCAAGAATCAGACAGAGAATCCACGCTTCTCTGATTGAACTCCTTTGCGACTCATTCATTTGCAGACCTTTTCTGGACTCACTCAGTAAAATTCTGACCTGTTGCAGAGCCTCTCTAAAGCTAAGCTATTATGCCACAGAATAATCTGGCAAGGGGAGAATTACAACAAATAATTATAAATTTCACATGGAAGAGATTTTTCAGGGATTCCAGGTCAGTATGATCGATTCAACGGTTTTTAAAGGGTTTGACCCTTGCGAAATGAGTATGCTACTTATCGACAGGTTAATTATCTCATGATTGCACTTAATCTGAAGGATCATTTTTTGAAGATTCCGTCTGTTTTCAAGGTTAAAAAAATAGTTCTCAGCCTGTTTTTTGCTCTGTTAATTATCTCCGGTTGTACCGCTGTTGATCCATCTCAAAGATCGGTTCAGAAATATCCCGAGAGGGTGACGTATCAATCAGATCTGACTGATCCTGCAGCAAAGGCTCTGTTTTATTTCAGTGAATTTAGAATGCTTGGAGCAGAGAACCGCTGGGAAGAGGCAATCACTTCCCTTGAACAGGCAATCAGTTTTGATCCCCAATCTGAGTACTTACAGCTTGTTCTGGCCCGGGCCTATCTGCACCGGCAGCAACCGGAGCAGGCAGCGGCCATTCTGAAAGCTCTGCTGGCGGATCACCCGGAGAATGTCGAGGGGTATGAGCTACTGGGAGATGTTTGCAGTTTTCAACAGAACTATTCACTGGCAGCAACCCATTTTCGGCGTGCTTTGGAATTGCGGCCTGAGAGTGCGGTCCTGTCGCTTCGGCTGGCAATGACCCTGGCTCAGTTGGGGAAGAACGGTGAGGCGATAACCCGCCTGGAAGGGTTGCTTAAAAAACATCCGGATGCTGATTTGGCCCGTTTGACCCTGGCCCGTCTCTATCTGCATGAACAGGAGCCGGAGAAGGCTTTCACGGCTTATCGCAAATTGCTGGAACAGCAGCCGGATCAGCCACAGGTGGTTCTCGAGTACGGAAAACTTTTGCAGCAACAGGATCCTGCCGCTGCCCTTGAACTCTATCGATCTTTTATTGCCAGAAACCCCCGGGTCGCCGCAGTGAGACAGCAGTTGGCACAGGATCTTCTCAGACAAAATCAGCTGGATGAGGCTTTTGTCCAACTCCGGGCAATTCAGCAGCAGTTTCCCGAAGATCGAAAAACACTAAATCAAATCGGGCTGATTCAATTGGAGAAAAAACAGTGGTTCGATGCAGAGAGAACCTTCCAGAAGCTCCTGCAACTAGAGGATGGAGATGACGATAGCCGTTATTATCTCTCCGTTGCCCTCTCAGAACAGCACAAGTTTACCGCAGCGATTGCCGTATTAGAGCCATTGAGTCAGGGGTCTGCGATTTATCCTGAGGCGGCGTTGCAGTTAGCCTATCTGTATAAGCGGGTTGACCAGAACAGCAAGGCCATTTCAATCTTGCGGCAATTACTGCAACAGGGGAGTGAGCGACAGAGTCTGTATTACTACCTGGTGATTTTTCTGGGCGACAGTGGTGAGTATCGGCAGGCCCTTGATGTTGCCCGGGCCGGGGTGGAAAAATATCCGGAAGATGTCCAATTACTCTACCAGTTAGGCTCCCTCCATGAAAAGCTGGGTGAGCATCAGCCGGCAATTCAAATGATGGAAAAGATTCTATCTCTCGATCCTGCCAACCCCGATGCCTTAAACTTTCTTGCTTACGGGCAGGCAGAGAGTGGTGTTGATCTTGACCTGGCATTGCAGCGGGCTGAAAAGGCCTTTGTACTGAAGCCGAGCGGCTATATTATTGACACCTTGGGGTGGGTCTATTTTAAGCTGGGTCGTTATTCTGAAAGTCGAAAAAAGCTCGAAAAAGCAGTTGAATTACATCCAGAAGATGCAGTAATCCATGAACATCTCGGTGACCTTTATCGGGCGCTGAAACTGTGGAAAAAAGCTGAATCAGCCTATCGGGAAGCGTTGAAATTAGCTCCGGATTCGGTGCCGGTTAAAGAAAAACTCAAACTTTTACTGGAGAGAAAATGATACGCTACTTGATTGTGTCCTTGCTGATTCTACTGAGTGGCTGTATCCATCGCCCTGAGCCGGTATGGACTGAGATCCCCACCGCACAGGAGTTATTGGATGGTGTCTCCGCCAATGCCGTCCGTTATACCTCGCTGGATACTGCAGCGAGTGTCTCCCTGCGCTCTGGATTCAAGTACTTTCCCAGCCAGCAGTTTATCCTGTTGAAAAAGCCGGATCATCTACGCACCGACGTTCTTAATAGCTTTGGTCTGTTACTTTTTCAGCTTGCCTCTGATGGTGAAACTCTGTCGGTGTTTATGAATACAACCGTTCCGGGACGGTTCTTTCGTGGCCCGGCCAGTTATGAAAGTCTTTATCGTTTTACCAAGGTTCCCCTTGCGGCAAAGGATCTCCTGGCGCTGCTGTTGTACGGGCCACCGCAGATTGTCCATCAGAAAGCCACAATTAGGGTTGCAGCAAAAAATTTGACGCTGACGCTGTCAGGAAGCGATAATAGCCGTCAGGAATTACTATTTGATCGGAACTATCGACTGATTGGTTGCCGTTATTTTACCGGTAAAAAGAAATATCTTGACGTTGTCTACCAGAAGTTTTCCGCTGAGAATCAGTTCCCACAGAAGATCACAATTCTGATGCCGCGGGAAAAGCTACGGGTTAAGCTGGAATTTTCTGAGTTGAAAATCAATACCGCTATAGACCCGGCTCGGTTTTCTTTAAAGACACACCCGAACCTGCCGATTGAAGGGTTTCCTCAATGAGCTGGAATCACCGTCTGAAAAATATTTTTTACCGGAATATTCTGCCGGTTTTTCTCCTCGTAATCCTTCTTAGTGGCTGTGAAAATCACAATGAGTCCAGCCATCCCGGGGTTACTGAGGTCTTGACTCCGGAGTATGGTGATACCTTCATTGAAGCGTCAATCGGGGATGCCAGCACGTTGCTGCCGGTTCTCGCTGCAGACTCGGCATCGGGTGAGATCAACAGCTTGTTGTATAACGGATTGGTTCGTTACGATAAAAATCTGAACATCGAGGGGGACCTGGCAGAATCCTGGGAGATTTCGGCCGATAATCTGACCATCACTTTTCACCTGCGGAAAGGGGTGATCTGGCACGATGGGGCACCCTTTACCTCTGCCGATGTTAAATTTAATTATCAGCTCTATATCGATCCCAAAACTCCGACGGCTTATGCAGAATCGTTCAAACAGGTGACCGGGGTCGAGACCCCCGATCCCTATACGTTCATTGTCCACTACGATAAACCTTATGCTCCGGCATTAATGAGTTGGGGGATGCCAATCCATCCCCGCCATCTTCTCGAAG